>Ga0207773_100260_pt1 | contig 30553 bp, 29 predicted proteins | sample TtaePargueraPR_2_FD_187281 | JGI IMG/M metagenome (GOLD analysis project Ga0207773, IMG submission 187281) | Aerobic enrichment media microbial communities from Bioluminiscent Bay, La Parguera, Puerto Rico - Tt and M1 (3) (SPAdes) | ecosystem: Environmental > Aquatic > Marine > Unclassified ...
GTCTCACCTGCGAGGTGCCCTCTCGAACCGGGTGGTAGAAGCGTCAGAACTCCTATCTTTCCAGTTCAGAGGGCACTTTCTATAGCCGGGGTCCTGCCGGTCCAACCTTCATCGGTGGATCGAGGCTGAGAAGATCCAGCTCAGCGCGACTATCCACTATGACTCATCGATGGCTGTCCGGTGCTTGACGCGATGGGCGTCGTTGCCCGGTTCTGGCATGGTGGTGGGCAGAGGGTCGACAGTGCGGTAGGGCGGCCGACCGACCGGAACAGGGGGTATGCGGTGGAAATCGACGGAATTTTCTCGGCGCTTATCATCGGTCTCATCGTCGGAGCGCTCGGGCGGCTGGTCGTCCCGGGCAAGCAGAAGTTGAAAATCTGGGTCACCCTGCTGATCGGTGTGGTGGCGGCGTTGCTCGGCACTCTGGTCGCCAGCCTGTTCGGGGTGGCCGAGACCCGGGGTGTCGACTGGATCGAGCTCGCGTTGCAGGTGGCGCTCGCCGCACTCGGCGTGGCGGCCATCTCCGGAGCGGCCGGCAAGCAGGGGTAGCAGTCGGCAGGCCGCAAGGCGGCAGGCAGAAACTCAGCAGGGTCGGCCGGTCAACCAGGTGCGTTCGATGGCCCCGAGATAGCGGTCCCGGTGCTCCTCGCGAGCCAGTGACCGCAACAGGAAGTCCATGTGGTCGCAGATCTCCCGCGCCCGCCGACTCGACTGGCAGGTCTGGTAGAGCACCGCGGCGTGCAGGTCGGCCTCGGCGTAGTTGCCGCGCAGCACCTCGTCGGTCCACCGGATCAACGACGCCCACATGGGCTTGATCTTGGCCCGTCGTTCGCTGGAGTCGAGCCGGCTGATGGCTTCGGCAGAACGGTCCCGGGCATGTGGCAGCGCCTGGCCGTGGGCGGCGAGCAGCGCCAGGAAGAACGGGGTGGAGACGAGTTCCTGGTCCAACCGGTTGGCCTGCTGGTGGGCGTCCCGGGCGGCGGTGAAGTCACCATTGTCGCGCAGCAGCAGCCCGAGACAGTTCCAGTTCTGCGCGTCGTGCGGGCCGTGCTTGGTCGAGTTGCGGGCGTAGGCCAGCGCCCGGTCCGGCCGCGCGTAGCGGTGCAGCAGGGCCAGCGCCCGGTCGGCGGCGTCGGCCGGCAACCGGTGCGACATGGCGGTGGTCAGCTCCTGCTCGGCGGCGGCGTCCTCGCCGAGGTTGGTCAGCGATCGGCCCAGCCGGTAGCGCACCCGGGGGTTACGCGGATCGAGTTCGACCGCCCGGCGCAGGCATTCCACCGCCTTCTCGTAGTAGCCCTCCCAGTACGCGGCCTCTCCCTGATTGAACAGGTAGGAGACCTCGACCTGGGTGGTCAACCGGTGGTCGAAGTCGCTCAGCCGGGACCGCATGTCCTCGATCAGCAGGTGTACCTGCTCAGACTGGCGTTCGGCCCGGCCGACCGCCGTCTCCACCCGGCCGACCAGCGTGTCGGCCTGCTCGGAGAGGGTCTCCGCCTGGTCGATGGCCCGGTCGGCCTGTGCGACGATCTCCTCGGCGACCACCCGTTGGCGGTCGAGTTCCAGCCGGGCGCGGGCACCGGTGCGCCGTATGGTGCGCAGTTCACGGACACCGACGAAACCCGCGAAGACGAAGACCACCGTCAACGCAGTGACCAAAAGGGCAAAAGCCGCGATTATTCCACCGGACCAGGCGATCACCAGTTCGGCGATCTGGATCGGGTCGGGGGAGTCCGGCTCCATGTACCCAGAGTAACCACTTTGTGCGCCCATTTGACTACCCTGAGTGGTGGAATTCTGTCTCGGTCGGGTGGCGCGGGCGTGGCGATCGGGTCACCCTGGTCATAAGCTGATCATCATGAATATGAGAGATCCTCGATCTTTTGCGTTGGCTGGTTGGCGGGTCGCCGCGACGACACTCGCCGCTACCGCACTGGTGCTTTCCGCAACCATGGCCCATGCCGCGCCGTACACGGACCCACACGCCGAGCCCGCCGACCTCGCCTCGGCGGCGACCTCGGCGGCCGCCGAGGTGCCGCTCGACCAACTCTCCGTCACCAGCACCCAGGTCGCCTTCGGGCTGCAACGACCGACCGCGATGGTGGCTCCGGACGACGGCAGCGGCCGGCTGTTCATCACCGAGAAGGCCGGCCGGGTGCGGGTCTACCATCCGGCCTCCGGCCTGGCCGAGACGGCTCTGCTGGACATCAGCGACCGGGTCGACACCTCCGGCAACGAACGCGGCCTGCTGGGCATCGCCACGACCCCCGGATTCGCCGCCGACCCGGCGATCTACCTGGCGTACACCGCGCTGCCCGACGGCGCGGTCACCCTGTCCCGGCTGCCGCTGGACGCCGCCGACCAGCAGCCGGTGCCGGCCGACCGGGAGGAGATCCTGCTCAGCCAGCCGCACGCCGAGTACGCCAACCACAACGGCGGTCAGTTGGCGTTCGGCCCGGACGGCCACCTCTACTGGAGCATCGGCGACGGCGGCGGCGCCGACGACGTGCTCGGCACCGGTCAGGATCTCGGCACCCTGCTCGGCAAGATCCTCCGGCTGGACGTCTCGGCCGCCTGTGGCGACCTGGCGTACTGCGTACCGCCGGACAACCCGTTCGTCGGCGAAGCCGGCGCCCGTGCCGAGATCTGGGCGTACGGCCTGCGCAACCCGTGGCGGTTCTCGTTCGACCCGGCGGACGGCTCGCTGTGGATCGCCGACGTCGGACAGGGCAGCTACGAGGAGGTCAACCATCTGCGCGGGGTGGCCGGGGCCAACCTCGGCTGGTCCTGTCGGGAAGGTCCGGTCGAGTTCGACCCGCAGCGGTGCGACCCGGCGGCCGAGTACGTCGACCCGGTGTTCCACTATCAGACCTCGGTCGGCGGCTGCGCGGTGATCGGCGGCCACGTCTACCGGGGCAGCGAATCCGCCGCTACCGGCACCTACCTGGCCACCGACTACTGCTCGGCGACCGCGTACGCGATCCGGCCCGACGCGGACGGTGGGTACGACACTGCGGTCATCGGCGAGCTGCCGATCCAACCGACCACCCTCGCGGTGGCCGCGGACGGCGAGTTCTACCTCGCCAACGACCTGCCCGGCCAGCTGCACCGGCTCACCTTCGAGGCCGACGAACCGGATCCGGTCGCCGAGTGCCTGGTCGACTACCGGGTGGACAGCGACTGGGGGTCGGGTTTCACCGTGACGGTCGGCGTCACCAACACCGGTGACGAGCCGATCGACGGTTGGTCGCTCGGTTGGTCGTTCGCCGGCGCGCAGCAGGTCTCGGTCGCCTGGAACGCGGTGATCACCCAGGACGCGGCGACGGTGACCGCCACCAACGCCGCCTGGAACGCGTCACTGCCGGCTGGCGGCCGGGTCGAGTTCGGCTTCCTCGGCGGCGGCGGGGCAGGTGCCGGACCGGTGCCGGCCGGGTTCACCCTCAACGGCCTGCCCTGCGACCCGGCGCCGGCGGTGACCACCGGCTAGAACCGGCTGACTGCCGGTCGTAGCCGGCTGGAGCCGGTTGAAGCCGATTGAAGGCCAACACCGTCCCGGGGTGGGGGTACCGGTCGAGCTTGATGCCGCAGGTGCATCCTGATGCACCTGCGGCATCAGCCCTGGCAGGTGCGGTCAGTTCAGTGGCCGGGCGACCACCGGCTCGCCGGGCGGGAACTCCTCCGGGTCGACCACGGCGATCGCCCCGCCGCCGAAGAAACCGTGGTTGACCAGGACCAGCCGGTGACAGTCCGGGTCACCGGTGCGGTCCGGCAACTGGCCGGCCAACGCCCGTACCTTGGTCGCGGACGTCTCGTCGAGGGTGAAGCCGTCCGGCCCCCACACCCCACGCACCTGGAAGAACTCCTGCTCGCTGCGCTGCACGTCGCCGTTGAGGACGATCATCCGGTCGGAGCCGGTCAGCGCGCTGGACGCCTCGTTCAGCCCCCACGCCGAGTAGGTCGCGCTGCCGGACTCGGGTGCTTCGCCGATCCCGATCCCGGTGCACCCGGCGATCGACAGTACGGCGACGGCCGACACCAGCCAGGCAGCGAGCCGCACCGCGACCCCGCCGCGCGCGATATGCCCGTGATGCCGTTTGGCAACCATTTTGCGATCGTCGCACACGCGGGAGGGCCCCGCTCGCTTGCCGGTCAGCCGTCCGCCGGCCGGGGCGTAACGCCCAGTTGGGCACAGGCCTCCTGGTACATCCGGACCACTTCGTGGCGAACCTGGACCCGTTCGGTGAGCCGGTACGCGAACGGCACCCGGACCGGCACCTCGACGCCGGCCACGGTGGCGGTGAACTCGATGCCGTCGGCGTCCAGGCCGGTCATCCGGGCCGCCGTCGCCTGCGGGGTGCCACCTAGCGACCGGCAGATCAGCAACGAGTCGGCCGCGTGGTCGTCGTTCATGTGCCGAGCCACCTGGGCGACCACGTCGGCGGTGAACGGGCCGGTCACGCCGCAGACTCCATCGACTCCGGCGCCACCGGCTTCGGCTCCTGCTCCTGGCCCAGCTCGGCGAGGACCGCGGAGTTGTGCCGGTAGGCCACCGCCACCTCGCCGACCAGAGCCGCCTCGGCGGTGACGTCCAGCGGCAGGGCGTCCAGCCGGGCCCGGTACGCGTTCTTGTATCCACGCGGATCGTCGATGCCGGCGAAGTGGTAGAACGCCACGCCGCTCTCCTCGGTCAGCTCGTACGTCTGCGCCACCTGACGGCCGATGAACAACCCGCCGGACAGGTCACCGAGGTACCGGGTGTAGTGGTGGGCGATGAACGCTGGCGCGAAGGTGAAACAGACCTCCTGCATCCGGGCGACGTAGCGGCGGGTCGCCAGGCTCGGGGCGATCCGGCCGGCCCAGTCCGGGCCGAGCAGGTACGCCAGGTCGGCCTCCAACGCCGGCAACCGGGTCAACCGGTCGTCGACGAAACCGCCGGCCAGCGGATCGTCGCGCATCGCGTCGGCCGCCTCCTCCAGCACCTGGTAGATGAAGTAGTGCTGGGCGACCAGGTCGGCGTACCGCCGTCGGGGCAGCTCCCCGGCGACCAGCGCGGAGACGTACCGCTGGGACTCGGCCGCCTGGTGGTCCTGCCAGCTTGCCGCCCGTAGCCGGGCGGAGAAGGTGTCACTCATGTCGGGGGTTCCTTTCTTTGCCGGGTCGGGTGCTGCCGTCGCGGAACGACCAGCGGGAGTCGGGTCTCGGGGTGCGGCAACACCTCGATGTCGTGCCGGTACACCTCGCTGAGCAGCGCACCGGTGAGGACCTGGTCGGGTGGTCCGACGGCCCGCAGCCGGCCGGCCGACAGCAACGCGATCCGGTCCGCGTACGCGCCGGCCAGACCGAGGTCGTGCAGCACCACCACGACGGCGTCACCGGCGGCGGCCCGCTGCCGGGCGAGCCGCAGTACCAGTTCCTGGTGGTGCAGGTCGAGCGCGGCGGTCGGTTCGTCGAGCAGCAGCGCGGCGGCCCGCTGGGCGAGCACCCGGGCCAGCGCGGCGCGGGCCTGCTCGCCGCCGGACAGCGAGGTGAAGGTACGGTCCGCGAACCGCGCCACGTCGGTGGCGGCCAGACACTCCTCGACGATCGGGTCGTCGGATTCCTCGGCGGGCAGCCCGGCCCACGGCGCCCGGCCCATCCGGACCACCTCGGCGACGGTGAACGGGAAGGACAGCACGCTGCGCTGGGTCAGCACCGCCCGGCGCAGCGCCAGCTCGGTCGAGGTCCAGGCGGACTGCGGCGCGCCGTCGACCCGGATCGCGCCGCCGGCCGCCGCGACGTCGCCGCCGATGGCGGCGAGCAGCGTCGACTTGCCGGCACCGTTGGGACCGACCAGGGCGACCACCTCGCCAGTGTGAACCACCAGGTCGACCTGGTCGAGCACCGCCCGCCCGCCGAGTTCGACCCGCAGCCGGTCGATCTCGATCAGCGCGGTGCCGGCCGGCCGGGTGGCCGGCACCCGGACGGGCCTGCGCCGGCCGAGCAGCCGCGTTGGACGCCGGCCGAGCAGCCGTGCCGACGGCGGGCTCATCCCCAACCTCCGGCCCGGCGCCGGGTACGGCGCAGCAGCCAGAAGAAGGCGGGTCCGCCGACCACCGCGGTGAGCACCCCGAGCGGCAGTTCCTGGTACTCGACCAGGGTCCGGGCGGCCAGATCGGCGGCGATCACCACTACCGCCCCGCCGAGCGCGCTGGCCGGTAGCAGCACCCGGTGCCCGGGTCCGGCGACCATCCGGACCAGGTGCGGCACCACCAGACCGATGAAGCTGATCACCCCGGTGAAGGCCACTGCGGCGGCACCGAGCAGCGCGGTGACGACGATCATGCGTACCCGCAGCCGTTCCACGTCCACCCCGAGGTGACGCGCGGAGCGTTCGCCGAGGGCGAGCAGGTCCAGTTTGCCGGCCGAGGCGAGCGCGGCGGTCAGCCCGACGGCCAGGCAGGGCAGGGCCACCGCCACCGCGTTCCAGTTGGCCTGGGCCAGGCTGCCGAGGTTCCAGAAGGCGATCGCCTGCACCCCGGCCGCGTCGGTGACGAACATCAGCAGACCGATCGCGGCACCGGCGACCGCGTTGACCGCGATGCCGGTGAGCACCAGGGTGACCACCTCGGTCCGTCCGTCGGCGCGGGACAACGCGTACACCAGGTAGGTGGTGGCCAGCCCGCCGGCGAACGCGGCAGCGGCCAGCGTCCAGCCGCCGAGCGTGGAGATTCCGGTGACGATGGCCAGGGCGGCGCCGACCGCCGCACCGGAGGAGACCCCGATGACCCCGGGTTCGGCCAGCGGGTTGCCGAAGATGCCCTGCATGACGGCGCCGGCGCAGCCGAGCGACGCGCCGACGATTCCGGCCAGGACGACCCGGGGGAACCGGACGATCCACAGCGCGTTCTCGCCGTGCGGTGCGGCCGGCAGCGCGCCGATCTCCAGACCGAGCCGGTGCAGCACCGAGGCGACCACCTCGGCCGGGGCGATCTGCACCTGTCCGGAGCCGGCGGCGACCACGCCGACGACGAGCAGCGTGCCGGCGAGGCCGGTGAGCAGCAGCGGACGGCGGTTGGCGAGTACGGGAGCGGTCACGCCGTCACCGGCATTCGTGGATGGCGCGGGCGAGAGCCTGGATCGCCTTCCCGGTACGGGTGCCGAAGTTGAGTAGCACGGTGTCGTCCATGTCGATGATCCGTCGCTGCTGGCCGGCCGGGGTCTGGGCGACGCCGGGCATGGCGACCAGGCCGTCCACCCCGCCGACCGATTCGAGGCCCTTGGTCATCACCAGGATGACGTCCGGTGCGGCGTTGATCAGACCCTCGCTGGTCAGCGGCCGGAACCGGGCCAGTCCGATGGCGGTGCCGGCGTCCTCGCCGCCGGCTGCGGCGATCATCGCGTCCGAGCCGGCACCTTCGCCGCCCATCAGGTAGACGCCGGCGGTGCCGCGCAGGTAGAGGAAGGCGACCCGGGGTCGCTCGGCGTCGTCCGCGATGCCGTCGCGGGCGGCGGCGATCTCGCCTTCGACCCGGGCGACGAGTGCCTCGCCGGCGTCGGCGACGCCGAGCGCGGCGGCCACCTCACGGATGTGCACCGGTACGGCGGCCAGGCTCTGCTCGTCGCCGATCCGTACCACCGGGATGCCGGCGGCGCGGAGCTGGTCGAGCACCTCGGGTGGGCCGATGCTGTCGTCGAGCAGGACCACGCTGGGGTCCAGCGCCATGACCGCCTCGGTGGACAGGTCGTGTCCGCCGGGGGTGACCAGCGGCAGGTCGGCGGCGGCCGGGAAGTCGGTGGAGGTGTCCCGCCCGACGACCCGGTCACCGAGGCCGAGGCTGAAGACGATCTCGGCGATGGAGCCGTACAGGTTGACCGCGAGGATGCGGTCGGCGTCGGTCACCGTGACCCGGTCGCCGGCGGCGTCGGTGACGGTGACCGGCAACGCCGGCTGCGGCGCCGGGTCCAGCGGGGTCACCGCGTCGTCGGCGACGACGGCGGTGACCGGCCCGCAGGTCGCCGGTTCCGGTGCCGCGCCTGGGTTGGCGGCGCTGTCGGCGCAGCCGGCCACCGGGCCGACGAGCAGCGCGGCGGCGAGCAGCCCGACCAGCGTCGGGCGGTTCACGACCGGCTCCGGCGGTGCCGGCGGCGGACAGCGGACAGCCCGGCCAGCGCCAGTACGCCGAGCGCCAGCAGGATCAGCGTGCTGCTCCACCACCGGCCGGCCGGGCCGACGGTGCTGACCCGGGTGACCGCCAACCCGGTCGGGTCGGTGCCGGCGACGGCGGTCGGGCCGGCGGTGTCGTCGGTCGGTTGGCCGGTGGCGGCACCGGCGGCTGGTGCGGAGCCGCTGGGGTCACCGGCCGTACCGTCGGTGTCGGACGGGCCTGCGGCGTCGCCGGTTGCCGGGGCCGGTGGCGCGGTGGTCCGGTCCGGGCTGCCGGCCGCCGGGGCGGCGCTGGTGCGGGCGGGCGCGGCGGCGGCCGCGAAGCTGATCGGGACGCGTACGTCCTGACTGCGGTCGCTGGTCCGGGTGTGGTCGGCGCGGGTGACCACCGAGCAGGTGCGTACGGTGCAGTCGACGTCGCCGATTCTCCTGGTCAGCGGAATTCGGACCTGGAACGAGCCGCCGTCGCCGTACGGCACGGCAAGTCCTTCGCCGTACGACGGGGGGTTGCTGGAGATCCAGTGCGAGCTGCCGCTGCCGCCGGAGGTGTCCACCCCGCCGCCGCACGGTGTCGGCAGCACCCCGTCGCCGTTGTCCACACAGAACCCGACGTAGATGCCCTTGTTGGTGTCGTACCCGGTGCCGGTAACCGTGACGGTCGCGCCGGAGCGACTGATGCCGGTGGAGTCGGAGACGGTGAGTCGCTGCCCGCCGGGTCCGGTCGCGGAGGTGTCCGCGTGGGCCGGCGACGCCAACGGCGGTGCGGCGAGTACGACGGCGGTCGCGGCGGTGGCGGTTACGACCGCCAAGGTCGCGGTGACCCGGCCGCTGAGCAGCGGCGTTGGCATGGGTGATCCCTCCGACGATCGTCGGTTGAGTTCTCAATGAAGGTTTGCCTAACCTAATTCACCGCCGCAGCTCGGGACAAGGGTCCGACCGGTTCGAAGATCAGGTACCCCCGCCGGAGCCGTTTCTTGTTAGGTATGGCTAACCTAATCTCGATCGCATGCCGTGTCCACAGCAGAAGTGGAACACGGTGAGTAACTATCCGGAAAGGACCAGTCGATGATCACATCCAGAGCTGGTGCTCTGGGGCGACGGTCGGCGACCTGGGCGGCTGCGGCCGTACTGGGCACCGCGACCGCACTCGTCGGCGCCGCACCCGCAGTGGCTGCCCCTGCCGACATCACCGAGGGAAGCCTGAACTGGGGCTTCAAGGAGTCGTTCCGCAACTACGTGTCGTCCGGCGACGGCAACCCGCCGATCGCGGTGAGTGACGGTGCGTCGATCAACGCCGATGGCACGTTCGCCTTCCCGTCCACCGGCGGCAGCTACGACGCCGAGACCGGTGAGACGAACGCCACGTACGGCGGCACGGTCGTCTTCTCGTTCCCGGCGCACACGTTCACCATCACCCTGGCCAACCCGACGGTGGCCATCTCCGGCGGCACCGCCGTCCTCAAGGCCGACGTCGAACTGGAAAGCACCGCGTTCCCGTCGGTCGACGTCACCCAGGCGGTCATCGCCGACCTCACCACCACCGACGCCAACCTGGCGGCTGGTGCGGACGGCATCACCGGCACCGACCTGACCGCCATTCTGACCGCTGAGGGCGCCACCGCCTTCGCCGGCTTCTACCCGGCCGGCCAGGTCCTCGATCCGCTGTCGTTCGAGGCGGTCACCTCCGGCGGCGGTGGACCGGCCGCTCCGTCGGTCGACGTCAGCCCGGACACCGACGTCGACCCGGCCGGCGCCACCATCACCGTCGACGGCAGCGGCTTCGACCCGCAGGCCAACGACGCCGCCGGGATCTACGTGTCGTTCGGCCCGAAGGTCGACGAACACTGGACCAACGCCAGTGTCCTGCAGGTCACCAAGTGGGTGAGCAGCACCAACGAGCCGACCGATGCCCGGGACACGATGAACCCGGACGGCTCGTTCAGCACCACGCTGCCGATCAGTGCCCAGTACACCGACCGCAACGGCAACGCGGTCGACTGCACCGTCACCCAGTGCTATGTGATCACCTTCGCTGCGCGCGGGTCCGCCGACCGCAGCCAGGACACCTTCACTCCGATCAGCTTCGCGGCCCCGGCCGGCGGCGGCGACGCCAGCCAGCAGATCGCCGCGACCGTGCTGGGCGGCGGCCCGCTCACGCTCAGCGTGGCCGGTTCCTCGGTCACCCTGCCGCCGACCGGCAGCGGCGCCGTCACCAGCGGCGAGCTGAACACCGCCACCGTGTCCGACCTGCGCGGCACCAACGCCGGCTGGAGTCTGGTCGGTCAGGTGGGTGACTTCGTCGCCGCTGGCGGCGCGGTCATCGCGGCGGACAACCTCGGCTGGGCGCCCACCGCATCGGTGGTGGACGACCCGCTGGTCGGGCAGAGCGGCACGGTTACCCCGGGCGCGGTGGCCGACCCGGGTGCCGGACTCGGCACCGCCCGCGCCTTGTGCACCTCGGCGGCCGGCGCCAGCGCTGGCAGCTTCACCTGCGGCGCGCAGCTCAACCTCGGCGTACCCGCTGCGGCGGCGCCGGGCGACTACACCGCGACCCTGACGCTGACCCTGTCCTGAGGATCAGCCCCACCAGCCGGTGCGGGGCCGCGACGGTCCCGCACCGGCCACCGGCCCGACTGGAGCGCCCGATGTCCGCCCCGCCCACCCGTCGCCCGCACCGCCGCCGCGCCGCCACCGGCCTGCTGGTGGCCGGACTGCTCGCGTTGCCCGGCGCCACCCCGGCTGCCGCTCAGCCGGCCGGTCCGGCTCCGGCCGACGCGGTCACCTGGGCGGTGCAGCCGTCCAGCGTGGACGGGCCGACCGGACGCAACTACTTCGTCTACGACCTCGCCCCAGGCGCGGAGATCACCGACCACGTCGCGGTGCGCAACCTCGGCGACCAGGACCGGACGTTCACGGTGTACGGCACCGACGGGTTCCTCACCGACGACGGCGCGTTCGCCCTGCTCCCGGCCGACGAACCGGCCACCGACGTCGGCACCTGGATCCACTTCGACCAGCGGGAGTACGCGGTGCCGGCCGGGGAACGGCTGGACATCCCGTTCCGCCTGACGGTGCCGGCCAACGCGACCCCCGGCGACCACGCCGGCGGGGTGATCGGCTCCATCGCCCAGCTCCGTACCGACGCCAGTGGCCAGCAGGTCAACGTCGACCAGCGGGTCGCCGCCCGGGTCTACCTGCGGGTCGACGGCCCGGTCCGGCCGGCGGTCAACGTCGAATCGATGAGCATCAGCTACGACGACCCGGTCAACCCGTTGGGCGACGGTGACGTGGAGGTCACCTACCAGGTGCGCAACACCGGAAACATCCGCGTGGGTGGTACGGGTGCGGTGCTGCTGGACGGCCCGCTGGGCTGGGAGCTGGCCCGCACCGATCCGGTCGACCTGCCCGAACTGCTGCCCGGCAGCACCTTCACGGTGACCGAGCGGATCACCGGCGTACCGCCGGCGCTGCGGCTGACCGCCACCGTCGACCTGGCCCCGACCACGGTGGACGAGGCGTTGCCACCGGTCACCCGTACCGCCGGTGTCTGGGCGCCGCCGTGGTTGCTGCTCGCCGCGATCGTCGTCCTCGCCGGGTGGTTCGGGGTACGCCGCTGGCGTACCCGCCGCACGGTCTCCGGCACCGCCCCGACCAGCACCACGCCGTGACCGGCCGGCGAACCTCGGTGTGCGCCCTGGCCCTGGTCCTGGTCGCCGGGGCCGGCGGCCTGCCGTCGGCACCCGCGACCGCCACCGCGCCCCAGGTCGCCGTCGCACCGGCCGACGCCCCCGTCGGTGCGCCGGTGAGCGTCACCCTGACCGGCTGGCCGACCGGCACCGTGCAGCTGGAGGTCTGCGGCAACCAGGCCCGCCGGGGCGCGCTCGACTGCGCCACCGGATCGGCCCGACAGCTGTACGTCGCCGACCCGCAGCCGGTCGCCGCCCAGCTCACCGTCGCCGCGCCGCCGGTGGCCTGCCCCTGCGTGGTTCGCGCCCGGGCCCTCGCCCCGGACACGGAGGACGCGGTGGCGGTACCGGTGACCGGCACCGCCGCGATCGACGTCACCGACCTGACCGCGCCGGTTGCCCCGGCCGGGCCCGATCGGGCCGGGCTCCGGCTGGCCGGGGTGAGCGTGGCACCGGCCGAGCGGAACTGGTCGGCCCTGTTCGCCCTACGCGGCGAGATCGCCATCGACGTCGACCTGCGCAACGACGGCACCGCCGAGGTCGGTGCGGCGCAGCTGTCCCTGCTGACCGGCCGGCCCGGTCGCGCGACATCAGTGGTCGAGGCGACCGACATCGCGCCGCTGCCGGCGGGGCAGGCCACCACCGTCCGGATCGTGGTGCCGGTCGACGGACCGCTGTACGGCCGGTACGCCGTACTGGGGCGGTTGACCACGGCGGAGATGGTTGGCGGCTCCGCCGCGATGGGGTTCGAGGTGCAGACCGAACGGTATCCGTGGGGCTGGGCCGCCCTGGCCGGCCTGCTGATCCTGGTGCTGCTGGTCCGGCAGTTCGTCGGGTGGCGGCGCGACGGTCAGCTGAGCGGCTGAGTCGGCCCGGCGGCCAGCTGGCGGGGTGAGCCGGCGCGGCGGCACCCGCCGGTGCCGCCGCGCCGGCCGGCCCGTCAACAGCGGTTGATGGTCGAGTTGTTCAGCGCGATGTTGCGGATCACGATGTTCTGCCCGCACGGGTTTTCGTTGATCTGCGAATTGGTCAGCGTCAGGTTCTGCAGGGTGATGTCGCGCGACACCGGGAACTCGGTGCGCGAGGCGATCCGCACGTCCGAGCCGTTGACCGAACCGGAGACCGCCGCGATGTTCACGTTGTAGCAGTTCTCCAGCAGGATCGAGTTGCTGCCGGTGCCGGAGATGTCGATCCGGTCGATGACCGCGCCGCCGGACTCCGACACGCAGAAGATGCCCCGGCCGCCGCCCCGGGCGATCACCGTGCCGACCCGGATGTTCGTCGGGTAGCTGTTGCCGACCCGGCCGTTGCGGTTGGCCATCCGGAACCCGGCGTAGCCGGTGCCGGTGCCGGCGCCCTGCGCGTCGACGGTGCCGACGGTCGCGTTGATGGTGTCGTTGAGTATCAGGCCGGAGTAGCCGGTGTTGCGGGCGGTGACGGTGCCGACCGTCAGCCCGTCGACCCCGTACGTCTCGACGCCGTGCGCGCTGGTGCCCTGCACGTACACGTTGTCGATCCGTACGTTGCGGGACCGCTGGCTGCGGTCGCCGTGGTTGTCGATCCGGATGCCCAGGCCGGCGGTGACCCGGATGTCGATCTGGCCGAGGGTGATGTTGTTGCCGTTGCGGATGAAGATCCCGTACAGCGGGTTGCCGGTGATGTTGAGGCGGGTCACCTCGACGTCGGTGACGCCGCGGGCGTATACCACCGCCTGGTCACCGGAGCCGGAACCGGTCACGTTGACCGTGCCGCAGACCTCCAGGACGGTGTACGACGGCAGCGACAGCCGGGAGCCGGCGCTGATCGACCCGGAGCCACGCACGATCACCTTCTGCTTGCTGTTGCGCCCGGCGGACAGGCTGTTCACCGCCGCCTGCATGGCCGACAGCATGCTGGAGCCGGTGTAGACCGTGCTGCCGCCGTTGCGCGCCGTCCAGGTCGAGCCGTTCTGTACGGCCTCGGCGTTGAACGAGCCGGACCCGCAGCCGCCGGACGGCGGCGGGGTGGTCGGCGGCGGGCCGCCGCTGTCGACCCGGACCATCTGCCACTGCTGGTTCCAGCCGTTGAGGTCCTGGTACTGGGAGATGATCCCGCCGTCGGCGGTGGACCACTCCCACACGTCCAGCACCTTGCTGGTGTGCCGGTTGACGAACCGGACGTAACCGCTGTCCGAGTCCAGCACCCCGAAATGCTGGCGGGTGCTGCCGTTGTCGGGGTTCTGGACGAGCTGGGTGCCGTCGTTGGCGTTGGGCAGTTCCAGGTACTTGCCGCTGTGCCGGGACCGGATCTTGTAGTAGCCGTTGCCGGCCGCGACGAACTGCCACTGCTGAACGGTCTGGTCGTTGCGCGCCCACTGGACGATCGGCGCGCCGTCGTTGGTCGCCCAGTTGTACAGGTCGATCGCCTTGCCGCTGTGCCGGTTGACCAGCACGTACCAGGCGTTGGTGTCGACGGTGGCAGCGGCCGCGTGCTGGATGCCGACCGCTGCGCCGGTGGCGACCATGGCGGTCGTGGCGAGCGCCACGACGCCGGTACGCCAGCGCCGCCATCTGGTGGCTGTCATGGAACCTCCTGGGTTTGTCGGAGACTGCTGCTGCCTGGTCGCGCCCCCCACGGCGACGCGGGGAAAGGGGTTTCCCATTGTTACGGCAATGTATCGATCGCATTCAATAGAGTCAACAACGCTGCTGTTTTCTGGAAAAGCTGACGTCGGATGTCAGGTTTTGCTGGCACCGTCAGCGGCATGACCACACCACTGAACGGCAGGACAGCACTGGTCGCCGGGGCGACCCGGGGCGCCGGCCGGCGGATCGCCATCGAACTCGGCGCCGCCGGCGCCACCGTCTACGTCACCGGCCGCAGCACCCGACGGCAACGTTCCGAGATGGACCGCCCGGAAACCATCGAGGAGACCGCCGAACTGGTCGACGCCGCCGGCGGCACCGGAGTCGCGGTGCCGACCGACCACCTGGAACCGGACCAGGTTCGCACCCTGGTGCAGCGGATCGACCGTGAACAGGGCCGGCTCGACGTGCTGGTCAACGACATCTGGGGGGCCGACCATCTGACCGACTTCGAGTCGCCGATCTGGGAGCAGCCGCTGGACCGCGGCCTGCGGACGCTGCGGCTCGCCATCGACACCCACCTGATCACCAGCCACTACGCGCTGCCGCTGCTGATCCGTCAGCCGGGCGGGCTGGTGGTGGAGATGACCGACGGCACCGCCGACTACAACGGCACCCACTACCGCGAGTCGGTCTTCTACGACACGGCCAAGAACGCCGTCATCCGGCTGGCCTTCGCACAGGCCGAGGAGCTGCGGCCGTACGGTGCGACGGCGGTCGCGCTCAGCCCCGGCTGGATCCGGTCCGAGGCGATGCTGGACCACTTCGGGGTGACCGAGGCGAACTGGCGCGACGGCACCGCCAAGGACCCGCACTTCGCCATCTCCGAGACACCGGCGCTGGTCGGCCGGGCAGTGGTCGCGCTCGCCGCCGATCCGCAGGTGTCCCGGTTCACCGGGCGGTCACTGTCCAGTGGGCAGCTGGCCCGCGAGTACGGCTTCACCGACGTCGACGGCAGCAGCCCGGACGCGTACCGCTACATCGTCGAGGTCGTCGAGACCGGCCGGCCGGCGGACACCACCGGTTACCGCTGACCGGCGGTGTCGCCGTACAGCGCGGCGAGCCGGCGGGCGGCGTCGCGCATCCGCTCCCGTAGCGCGGGCGGGGCGAGCACCTCCACCTCCGGACCGAGCGCCTGCAGTTGGCTGTACGCCACGTCGGGCGACTCGACCGGCAGCCGGGTGTGCACCCAGCCCTGACCGTCGGGTGGCCCGGCCGCCTCGCGCGCTGCCTGGGCGGCCGGTGCCTCCACCGCCCAGCGCAGCGCCCGCAGCCCGGCCGGACTCAGCCGTACGACGATCTCGTCGACCAGGATGCTGCGGACGAAGTCGGCGGTGCCGGCCGCCCACACGTCGGCCAGGTCGAAGCGGTGGTCGCGGTCGAAGACGTCGCCGGTGGCCTCGACTGCGGCGATCCGGTCCACCCGGTAGATCCGGTAGCCGTCGTTGACCTGGCCGACGCTGTTGACCTGACCGACCTCGGGGACTCTGCCGACCAGGTACCAGGTGCCGTTCTTGAGCACCAGACCGTACGGCTGCACCGTTCTGACCACGTCGGTGCCGCCCCGCCGGTAGTTGAGTCGGACCACCTGGTCCTGCCAGGTGGCGCGGGCCAGGTCGGCCAGCGCAGGCGGCGGATCGGCCTGCCGGAACCAGCCGGGCGCGTCCAGATGGAACCGCTGCCGGGCTCGGCCGGCGGCGTCGCGCAGCCCGACCGGCAGCGCGGCGGTCACCTTGAGCTGGGCTACCCCGAGTACGTCGGCGAGGCCCATCTCATCGGCCGGTCCGGGCAGCCCGGACAGGAACAGCGTCTCCGCCTCGGCCCGGCTCAGCCCGGTCAGCCGGGTCCGGTAGCCGTCCAGCAGCCGGTACCCGCCGGCCCGGCCCTGGTCGGCGTAGACCGGCACCCCGGCGGCGGACAGCGCCAGCACGTCGCGGTAGATGGTGCGCTCGGAAACCTCCAGCTCGCGGGCCAGCTCCGCGGCGGTCATCGTTTCCCGGGACTGCAGCAACAGGACCAGGGAGATCAACCGGGCGACCCGCACGGTCAGCGCCCGGCGGGTGAGCGCAGCGGGGATCCGTCAGCCACCCGCAACTGGTACGCCCGGTGCGGTGCCCAGCCGGCGACCAGGCTGAACCGGTCGCCACGGACGAAGGTCTCCCGCCATTCGACGGGCCGCCCGTCGGCCCGGCCGATCCGTTCGACGGCGAGCAGACCGACGCCCCGGCCGATGCCCAGCCGCCGGCGCTGCTCGGCGGTGGGCACGATGGCGTGGATGCGTTCCTCGCCGTCGGTGACCCGGACCCCATGCCTGGCCAGCTCACTGTAGATGCCGGTACCGGTCAGGTCGGTGGTGAGCAGCGGCCGGGCCAGCTCGGCCAGCAGCCAGACCCGGTCGGTGGCCAACGGTTCGTCGTCGGCGAACCGGAGCCGCTCCAGATGTAGGAAGCGGGTGTCCGGGTCCAGCCCGAGCCGGGCCGCGACGGCGACGTCGACCCGCAGGTCGCGGGCGAGTACCTCACTGCGCTGGCGCATTCCCCGCGCCTGCACCTCGTGGAAGAGCGAGTAGAGGGCACCGAGCGGCTGCTCGATCCGCTGTTGATGGACGGCGGTACGTCGGCCCCGGGCCGAGTCCAGCACCCCGGCCTGGCGTAGCCGGCGCAACGCCTCCCGTACCGTGTGCCGGCTGACGCCGTACTCGTCGACCAGCTCGTGCTCGCCGGGGAACCCGGCGGCGAACCCGCTGGCGGTCAACCGGCGGACCAGGTCGTCGTGCAGCTGTGCCCACAGCGGCATCGGGCTGTCCCGGTCGACCGGCCGGGCCTGGTCACTCATCGTCTGCCCGATCGTCTCGCGTCTGGTGTCCGGTCTTCTGGTGCTGTCCGGTTGTCTGGACAAGGGTACGCCGCAGCAGGTACGTGTCCATGATCCAGCCCTTGCGGCGCCGGGCCTCGGCGCGTGCGGTGACGATCCGGTCGGCGGTCTCATGCACCGGGCCGGCGATCAGGATCTCGTCCGGGGTGCCGAGGTACGCGCCCCAGTAGATGTCAATGCCGTCGGCGGCGGTGAATTGGGTGAAGGCGCACTGCGCGTCGAGCATCACCACCAGGTCGTCCACGCCGGTCGGGAAGCCCTCGTCGGCGAGCCGCCGGCCGGTGGTGATCTGCACCGGGCGGCCGATCCGGTTCAGCGCGATCCGGTGCCGGGCGGTCAGCACGGCGACGCTGCTGATCCCCGGGATCACCTGGTGGTCGAACTCGACGACGTCGCGTTCCCGCAGGTCGTCGAGGATGGCGAGGGTGCTGTCGTACAGCGCGGGGTCGCCCCAGACCAGGAAGGCGCCGCAGCCGCCGTCGGGTAGTTCGTCGCGGATCAGCTGGGCGAAGCGGTCGGCGCGGCGGCGGCGCCAGTCCTCGACCGCGGCCTGGTAGTCCGCCGCGGTCCGGTCCCGCTCCGGGTCGGCGATCTCGACCGCCCGGTACGCCCCGGTGGTGTGCCGGCGCAGGATCTCCTGCCGCAACGCCGCCAGGTCCTGCTTGACCGCGCCCTTGTCGAGCAGGAAGAACACGTCGACCCGACGCAGCGCCTCGATCGCCTGCACGGTCAGGTGGTCGGGATCGCCGGCCCCGATCCCGATGATCAGTATCTCTCGCACCCGGGGGAGTGTGCCGCACCTCCATCGGGCGGCGGTAGTCGCGGGCAGCGGCGAGCAGCGCAACGCGTGCCGGTGGGACTTTCGCCAAGATCCGCCCGTCTTAACCGTTTTCTTACGCCTCTTACGTATTTATTACCGATCATCACTGTCTGTGGGCTAATGACCACTTGTGCGGTTCGATGGAGGGGAAGCGCACCGTCCTTCTTGGCCGGTGTCCCGACGTCGAGAAAGGGGCAGTCATGCCACAGCGAGGTTCCGCCCTCCCGGCGACCCGCTCCCGGGCCAGCGCCGTGCGGCAACGCGGCATTCCCGGCACCGCCGCCGTTGCGGTCGGCACCGGACCGTTGGTCAGCCTGTCCGAGCAGGACAGACAATTGTTCCGCCGATTCGGCTACGGCCCTGCTGAGCCGATCGGCTCCACCCACATCCAGCACGCGATCGAACAGTGGGCCGTCCTCACTCCTGACACGGTCGCCGTCGAACACCTCGACGAACGCATCACCTACCGACAACTGGATCAGCAGGCGGACCGTCTCGCTGCCCGGCTGATCGCCCACGGGATACGTCCGGGCGACCGGGTCGGCGTGTTCATGCGCCGGTCGATCCCCATGGTGGTCGGCATCCTCGCCACCCTGAAGGCCGGCGCGGCGTACGTGCCCCAGCACGCCGGGGTGGCCACCGAGGCCCACCTGCGACACGTCACCGAGACCGCCGGCATCCGGATCGTGCTGACCAGCACCGAGACGGCCGGCGAGCTGCCGCACCTGCCGGGCCGGGTGCTGATCGCCGTCGACGAACTGCTCACCGAGCCGCTGGCGGATTCGGCGTACCCGGTCGTCCCGGCCGGCCCGACCAGCCCGGACGACGGCTGCTACGTCCTGTTCACCTCCGGTACCACCGGCCGGCCCAACGGGGTCACCGTCACCCACCGCAACGTGTGCAACCTGCTCCTGACCGCCCCCGGCGACCTGGGCATCCAGCCGGGATGGCGGGTCGGGCAGATCCTCAACATCGCCTTCGACATGGCTGCCTGGGAGATCCTCGGATGCCTCAGCCACGGCGGCACCCTGGTCGTCCGGGGACGGGACATCGCGGCGACGGTCGAGACGGTGGACGTGGTGATCGCCACCCCGAGCGTGCTGGGCACCGTCGACCCGGACCGGTGCCGCCGGGTCAAGACGGTCGCCGTGGCGGGTGAGCCGTGCCCACGGGAGCTGGCCGACCGGTGGGCCCGGCAGGCGGTTTTCTACAACGGCTGCGGACCGACCGAGACCACCATCGTCAACACCATGCACCGGCACGACCCCGCGTCCGAACGGCTCACCATCGGCCGGCCGACCCCGAACAACACGGTGTACGTGCTGGACGCAGACCGCCGACCCTGTGCGATCGGCGAGGTGGGGGAGATGTGGGCGGGTGGTGACTGCGTGTCGGTCGGCTACCTCGGCGATCCCGAGCTCACCGGGCAGCGGTACGTCCTGGATCCGTTCCTCGGCGGTGGACGGATGATGTTCCGTACCCGGGATCTCGGGCGCTGGACCCCCGACGGTGAGCTGGAACATCTCGGCCGCACCGACGACCAGGTCAAGGTCCGTGGGTTCCGGGTCGAGCTGGATTCGGTCTCCGCCGTCCTGGAATCGGTGCCGGGGTGCCGTCGGGCGGCGACCATCAAGGTCGACGACCGTACGCTCGTGTCGTTCGTCGCCCCGGCGACCGTCGACCCGACGGCGGCGCGGGACGCGGTCGCCCTGACCCTGCCGTACTACTGTGTGCCCGAGCAGGTGCACGCCGTCGAGTCGCTGCCGGTGACCGACCGGGGCAAGATCGACAAGACGGCACTGCGCCGGCTGCTGGACCGCCCGGCTCTGCCCGGCCCACCGGCTCTGCCCGGCCCACCGGCTCTGCCCGGCCCACCGGCTCTGCCCGGCCCACCGGCTCTGCCCGGCCCACCGGCTCTGCCCGGCCCACCGGCTCTGCCCGACCATTCGGCCCGTCCGGCTCCGTCCGATCCACCGGCTCCGCTGCCGTGGCCGCGCCGGATCCTCAGCCACCCCCGGCTGATGCCGTACCACCGGCTGGCCGCCCTGGTCCTGGTCGGCAACGCCGCGCTGCTGTACTACGCGCTGACCACCGGCGGCTGGTGGCGGGCGGCCGACGGCGGCCTGGCGAACCTGTCCTACGCCGCTCTGGCCAACGTCGCCCTGGCCGTGGTGATCCGCCAGCAGTACGTGATCAACCTGCTGTTCTGGCTGGCCACCCGGGCGCCGACCCGGTGGCCGCTGCGCCTGCGGTGGGGGCTGGGCAAGGTGTACCACTTCGGTGGGTTGCACGTCGGTGGCGCACTCACCGGCACTGCCTGGTTCGCCGGGTACGTCGCCGAACTGACCCGGCAGGCGCTGGCCGACCGGGCCGTCACCGCCGTATTGGTGCTGTCTTACCTGCTGATCGCGCTGCTGGTGGCGTTGGTGGCGACCGCACTGCCGCCGGTCCGCGGCCGCCGTCACGACCTGTTCGAGCGGGTCCACCGGTTCGGCGGGTGGGCCGCGTTGATCCTCCTGTGGGCCCAGACGGTGCTGGTCGTCGACGGTGCCCGTGACGGTACGCCCTTGGCCGCCGCACTGCTCGGCTCGCCGACACTGTGGACCCTGGCCCTGCTCACCGTGAGCGTCGCCCTGCCGTGGCTGCGGCTGCGCCGGGTACCGGTGCAGGTGGACCGGCCGTCGAACCACGTGGCCCTGCTGACGTTCGGCCACACCACCCCGTTCGCCGGCTCGTCCACCGCGATCAGCCGTCGTCCGCTGCTCGAATGGCACTCGTTCGCCAACGTGCCGGCACCCGGTGAGCGCGGCTTCCGACTGACCGTCTCCCGGGCCGGCGACTGGACCGGCGCGTTGATCGACGACCCGCCGAACCGGATCTGGGTCAAGGGCATCACCACCGCCGGCGTGGCCAACATCGAGACCCTGTTCACCCGGGTGGTGTACGTCGCCACCGGCAGCGGCATCGGGCCGGTGCTGCCGCATCTGCTGGCCGGCAAGGTGCCGGCGCACCTGGTCTGGTCCACCCGCAGCCCGCGGACGACCTACGGCGACGAACTAGTCGACGAGATCCTGCGGGTGCAGCCTGACGCCACGATCTGGGACACCGCGCAGCGTGGCAAGCCGGACATGGTGGCCCTGGCGCTCCAGGCGTGGCGGGCGACCGGGGCCGAAGCGGTGATCTGTATCGCCAACCAGAAGCTCACCCGGCAGGTGGTGCACGGGCTGGAGCGCCGGGGGATCCCCGCCTACGGCGCTATCTGGGACTCGTGAAACCGGGACCGGCCGACCCACCATCCTGCGACCCGACTGGAGGAACCGACATGCACCTGATGACCGAGCGGGACGGTGGCGTGGTCACCGTACGGCTGCACCGGCCCGCGACCCGAAACGCACTCAGCACCGCACTCTGCGACGAACTCGTCTCCACCCTGCGACCACTGGACCGGGACCCGGACATCGGCTGTTTCGTGATCACCGGGTCGGACGGCTTCTTCTCCGCCGGTGCCGACATCCGGGAGATGGCGGCGATGAGCCCGGTGCAGGCGATGACGGCCGATCACTTCGCCGGCTGGGAGGAGTTCGCCGCGTTCCGGACACCGAAGATCGCCGCAGTCGCCGGCTACGCGCTCGGCGGCGGCTGCGAACTGGCCATGATGTGCGACCTGGTGTTCGCCGCCGAGGACGCCCGGTTCGGTCAGCCCGAGATCACCCTCGGGGTGATCCCCGGGATCGGCGGCACCCAGCGGCTGACCCGGTTGGTCGGCACGGCGAAGGCGATGGATCTGATCCTCACCGGGCGGATGATGCCGGCCCGGGAGGCGGAGCAGTGCGGCCTGGTGTCCCGGATCGTGCCCGCAGATCAGTTGCTCGCCGAGGCCCGGTCGGCGGCGGCGGTGATCGCCGGGCACAGCCGGCTCGCGGTCACCGCCGCCCGCGAGGCGGTCCAGCGGTCGCAGGAGGTCGGACTGCGCGAAGGCCTGCTGTTCGAACGGAGGGTCTTCCACGGATTGTTCGCCACCGCCGACCGGGCGGAGGGGATGTCCGCGTTCCTGGAGAAACGGCCGGCACGGTTCACCGGCAGCTGAGCCGACCGGGCTTCACTGGCCGGCCGGGCTGTCACCGGCCGGCCAGCCAGCTGCGACGGACGGATCCGGCGGGATTTGATAGTTATTGTGCGTACGGATGAGGCGCGGGCTGGCTGAACCGGCAAGGATCGGCATATGAAGGTTCTCTTCCTGGGTGGCCCGTGGCATGACCAACGTCGCGAGGTGACGCCCCGCCGCCTCGCCGCTGCCGCGGACACCTTGCCAACGCAGTACACGGTGCCGCTCCGACCCGGGGTCAAGCCCGTCACCTACACCCGCCGTTACGCCCGCAGTCAGGGCGAGCGGCTGCCGGTCTACGTCGCCCCCGACTATTCCGGCCCGGCCCGCGCCTGACAACTGCGGCGCCGGTGCCCGAGCCGGCCACCGTCACCGGTCGAGCCCTCGCAGCCGGTCGGCCAGCTCCCGCTCGAAGAAGTCCAGGAAACCGTCCGGGTCGGGCCCGGCGTTCTGCAGCACGATGTGGTCGAAACCGGCGTCGACGTACGGTTTGACCGCCTCGAGGTGCACCGCCGGGTCCGGCCCTACGCTGAAATGCGCGGCGATGTCGTCGGCGTCGACCATCGCCGAGGCCGCCTCGAAGTTGACCGGGTTGGGCAGCTCGCTCATCACCTTCCAGCCGGTCAGCGCCCAACGGCTGGACTCCCAGGCCGCCTTGATTGCCTGCTCCTCGTCCACCGCCCAGGCCATCGGCACCTCGGCGTAGCGCGGTCCGGCGCCCCCTGCCCGCCGGTAGTGCTCGACGATCGAGCCCTTCGGCTCGGTGGCGAACAGCCCGTCGCCGAGCTCGGCGGCGAGCCGGGCGGACTCCGAGCCGCTGGCGGCCACCGCGATCACCGGCGGGGTCGGCGGCAGGTCGAACACCCGCGCGTCGTCGAGCTGCAGGTGCTTTCCCTGGTAGGTGTGGTAGCCGCCGGACCAGAGCAGCCGGATGATCTCCAGCGCTTCGCGGAGCCGCTCGTGCCGCCCGTGCACACTCGGAAACGGCTCCCCGGTGACGTGTTCGTTGAGGCGTTCGCCGGCACCCACGCCGAGGGTGAACCGGCCGTCGGACAGCAGCGCCACGGTCGCTGCGGCCTGGGCGACGATCGCCGGGTGGTAGCGCAGGCTCGGGCAGGTCACGCCGGTGGCCAGCCCGATCCGTTCGGTACGGGCGGCGATCGCGCCGAGCACGCTCCAGGTGAACGGCGAATGGCCCTGGGAGTCCAGCCACGGGTGGAAGTGGTCGCTCATCTCGACGAAGTCGAACCCGGCCTGCTCGGCCCGGACCGCCTGAGCGATCAGGTCGGCCGGCCCGAACGCCTCGGTGGCCAACTTGTAGCCGATCCGCATGTCTCTGCCCTCCCCATGCTGGTCCCACCACGCCCGGTGACCGTGGCGCCGTCCAGGGTTGCCCTACCCCTGCCCGACGGATCTATTCGCGCGTTCACGGCCGATCCGCAGCTCGCGCTCCAGGCTGAGGATCGCGGCCAGCAGGTCGTCGAGTCGCTGGGCGACGACGATGCGGCCGGCGTCGTGGTCTGGCCGCAGCCGCTACCGGTGGCGGACGCCGGTCCCGATCGCCCGACCAGGGCCCGGGGCGGTCAGTCCACAGGGCGGTCCAGAGGTCGGGCCGGGTGGCCGGCCACGATGGCGGCCAGTGTGGGAATTTCCGCCCACCCCGGCCAGTCGCTGTTGAGTACGACCTGCCCGTCGGCGCGGCGCAGGACGGTCTCGGTGTCGAGCTGCAGCACGGCGTCCGCCGGGTACGCCCGGAACAGGGCGAGCACGGCGTCGAGAATCTCCCGGGTCTCCCGATCGGCGGTCTCGATGGTGTCGACCGAGCGGAGCCGGAACAGCGCGCCGACCTTCGGCTCCGCGACGCCGGCGTCCCGGGCGACCTCGATCCGTTCCGCGCTGTCGACCGGCCAGGCGGTCACCGCGAGGGATTCGCCGCGTCCCAGGCCGAAATCGGTGTGCTCGGCGTCGAACAGGTCCGCGAGCTGCGCGAGCACCTGTTCTCGGGTCACCTCGGCTTCGCTGTAGAGCCAGTATTCGTTGGCCACCTTGATCCTCACGTCACGATCATGGGAAGAGAGCGCTTACCCGGCCCCGGTCGACGGTCAGTACTTCGCGCAGCCCGGAGACCGGCCAGGTACGTAACGCCTCCCGGATGTCGGACTGACTGGCCGGGCAGCCGTCGAGGTTCAGTACTATGCGGTCGGCCTGCTCTTCTCTGACCTTCTTGTTGATCGAGTTCCGGATTCTTCCGAGGTTCGCCGTTGTCGGCGAATAGCAGTCGAAGTATCGGCCTTCCACCAGATAGTCGGGATTTTTCCGATTGTGCCGGGCCGGCGGGTTCTGCTCGACCCGATAGCCGTGGGCGGCGAGAGCCGCAGCGCTTTCGTTCTCCCGTCGCCACCCGAGCTCACTCCTGCGGCTCGGGTGGGCGAGGGTCGGACTGCCGCTCGGCGATCCCGGGTCGCCGGCGCGTGAGGGCAGGGTGGGAGTACTGGTGACGGCCGAGGCCCGAGCCGCCCGGGGTCGCACCGGAATGCCCACCGACCGGCAGTACGACTCGATCGCGTACATCGCTGCGATGCTCGCCTGATGGGCCTCGTCCAGTCGATGGAGGGCGCCGGCGACATCGGTCGTCGTCGCCGTGACCCCGTCGTTGCGGGAACCGCGGGTCAGATGGAGGAACTCGTGCTGGGATTTGATTATCTTCCCAGCGGTGCCGATGATTCTTGCGCCTGTTTCGGACACGTGTTCCAGGAATGTTTCGACAGCTCTGCCTAAGTCGTCCAGGGTCATCGTCAGACCTTGCTGGCGACGTCGAGTGCCATGGTGTTGACTTTACGTCACGCCACTCAACGCATGGAAGACCATCGAGTTCTTGATCTTATGTCCGTGCATTTGTGCAAATTCCGTCAGTGGTAGTCGATCATTTCCAGTCCTCGTCGCGGCGCAGCACCAGGGCGCTGTTGAAGCCGTCGAAGCCACGGGCGGCGACCAGCGCGGCGTGCCCCGCGCACTCCCGTGGCGTACGGACGAAGTCCAGGTCGCAGCCGGGGGCCGGGCGGCGTGGCGCGGCGGTCGGCGGCAACAGCCGGTGCCGCAGCGCCAGCAGCGCCGTCGCCACGTCCAGCGCCGCACTACCCTGGTGCGCCCGCCCGGTCAGCGGCTTCGGCGTGGTCACCGGCGGCGGCGTCGGGCCGAAGACCGCCCGTACCGCGCCGGCCTCGGCCCGGTCGAAACGCGGTACGCCGAGCGCGTCCGGCAGGCAGACGTCCACCTGTGCCGGAGCCACCCCGGCGGTCGCCAGCGCCCGGCGCATCGCCCGGGCGTACTGGTCGGCGTCCCCGCCGGTGTGCCGGTCGGTGTGCCGGGCGTCGTGGCTGGCACCCCAGCCGGCGACCTCGCCGTAGATCACCGGGGCGCCCCGGGCCAGCGCGTGCCCCAGCTCCTCGACGACCAGTACCGCGCCGCCCTCGCCCGGCAGGTAGCCGGCGGCGTCGGTGTCGAACGGCAGGTACGCCGACTCCGGGTCGGTGCCGGTGCTCAACAGCCCGCTCCGCAGCTGGCAGGCCAGCGCGTACGGGCTCAGCGCGCACTCGGTGGCACCGGCCAGCACCACGTCGGCGCCCCGGCGGATGGTCCGGGCGGCGTGCGCCAGGCTGTCCAGGCCGCCGGCCGCCTCGGCGACCAGCACCCCGCAGGCGCCCTTGAACTGGTGGGCGATGGAGAGCTGGCCGACACTGGCGGCGTAGAACCAGGCGATCGACTGGTACGCCCCGACGGTACGGCCGGGCCGGCTCCACAGCCGCTGCAGCTCGCGCTGGCCGAACAGGTTGCCGCCGGACGAGCTGGCCAGCGCCACCGCGTACCGGTCGGGGTCGTCGGCGGTGTCCGGCAGCCCGGCGTCGGCCAGCGCCAGCCGGGTGCCGGCGAAACCGAGATGGGTCCACCGGTCGGTCTGCACCGCCCGCCGGTTGTCGGTCCACTGCAGCGCGTCGAAGTCGGCCACCTCGCCGGCCAGGGTGACCGGGTACGGCGCCGGGTCGAACAGGGTGATCCGCCCGGTGCGGACCTGCCCGGCCAGGGTCGCCTTCCAGTGCGCGTCGGCACCGAGTCCGGTCGGCGCCACCACGCCGATCCCGGTGACCACCGCCCGCCGGCCGGGCACCGCGGCCCGCTGACCGGGCACCGCAGCCCGGGGGCCGTCGGCGCTCACCGTACTGTCCTTTCCGGTCGGGCGAAGACCATCGCCGACTGGAATCCGCCGAATCCGCTGCCGACCGACAACGCGACGTCGACCGGTAGCTCACGAGCGGTGTTCGGGACGTAGTCCAGGTCGCATTCCGGGTCGCGGGTGCGCCAGTTCGCGGTCGGCGGGACCACCCCGTGCGCCATGGCGAGCGCGCAGGCCGCCATCTCGATCGAGCCGATCGCGCCGAGCGAATGCCCGATCATCGACTTGATCGAACTGACCGGCACCCGGTACGCCGCGTCCCCGAGCGCCCGTTTGAACGCGGCTGTCTCGTGCCGGTCGTTCTGCCGGGTGCCGGAGCCGTGTGCGCTGACGTACGACACGTCGTCCGGGTTGAGCCGGGCCTGGTTCATCGCGTCCACGATGGCCAGTGCCATCTCCGCGCCGTCCGGGCGCAGCCCGGTCATGTGGTAGCCGTTGCTGCGGGTGGCGTATCCGCCGATCTCGCAGTAGATCCGCGCGCCGCGCCGCCGCGCGTGGTCCAGCTCCTCCAGCACCAGCACGGCGGCCCCTTCGGCGAGGACGAAGCCGTGCCGGTCGTTGTCGAACGGCCGGCTGGCGTGCGCCGGGTCGTCGTTGTCCGGGCTGGTCGCCCCGATCGCGTCGAACGACGCGACGGTGACCGGGGAGATCGGCGAGTCGGCGGCACCGGCGAGCATCACGTCCGCGTCCCCGTCGACGATCAACTGGTGGGCGTAGCCGATCGCGTCGATGCCGGAGGTGCAGCCGGTGGAGATCACCTGCGCCGGCCCGTGCAGCCCGTGCCGGCAGGCCACGTCGGCGGCCAGGCTGCTGGGCACCAGCGCCTGATAGAGGTACGGCATGGTGCAGTCCGGGTCGACCAGCCAGTGGCTGCCCGCGTCGCTGGCCACCACGTACTCCTGCTCCAAGGCCACGGTGCCGCCGACCGCCGAGCCGAGCGCCACCCCGGCCCGCTGCCGGCCGGCGTCGTCGAGGCACAGCCCGGCGTCGGCGACCGCCTCGATCGAGCAGGCGAGAGCGAACTGGACGTACCGGTCGGCCCGTCGCCGCTCGCGCGGGCCGAGCCCGGCGTCCGCCGGGTCGAAGTCGCATTCGGCGGCGATCTGGGACCGGAACGGGGACGGGTCGAAGACGGTGATCCGGCGGGTCGCGGTACGCCCGGCGGTGATCGTCGCCCAGAACGCGTCCCGGGTGGCGCCGCCGGGGGCGACCACCCCGACACCGGTGACGACGGTCCGCCGGGGCGACCCGGCCGCGGTCACGGCCGGTGCCCGTTGGGTGTGGTGGTCCGGGTGCGCGGCACCGGCCGGGGGCCGGACCTGGCGGTGTCCCGACCCGCCCCGGCGGCGTCCGGACCGGGGCCGAGCACCGCCGGTCCCTCGGTGTCGACGTGGCCGAGTTCGGGGCGCGGCGCCAGCGGGCTGAGGTGGAAGACCACTTCGGCCGGCCCTTTGCTGACGTTGCGCAGCCGGTGCCGGGTGTTCATCGGCACGAACAGCCCTTCGGCGCGGCGTACCGCCACCGGCAGGTCGTCCAGGTCGACGACGATCTCGCCGCGCGCGACGTAGAGGAACTCCTCGCTGTACGGATGGTAGTGCTCGGCGATGCGTTCGCCGGGGCGCAGCACCGCCAGGCCGAGGAAGCCGGAGGTGCTGCCGACCGTACGTGGGCCGAGCAGGACCCGGAGTTCGCCGCCGCGTCGCCGGTCGGCGGCGAGGTCGCGGGCGGCGACGAGCCGTGGATCGTTCATCGGGTGCCTCCGGCGGGGTCTGCGGTACGGGCGAGGGTTTCGATCCGGTCGCGGATGATGTCCAGCTGGATCCGGCTGTTGGTGTTGATCCGTTCGGTCATGCCGGCGTTGTCGAGCGGCGCGGTCGGTCGCATGGCGAAGTCCTGCACCCAGGTCATCCGGGTGCCGCCAGGGACCTCGGCGTAGTCCCAGCGGATCCGCATGTACTCGAACGGTCCGGTCTCCACCCGGTGGGCCAGCACCCGGCGGCGGCTCCGGTCGGCGGTGCGTTCGCTGACCCAGCTCCAGACCGTCCCGTTCTCGTCCGGGTGCATGGTCAGCCGGAACCGCACGGTGTCCCCGTGCCGGTGCACGATCTGCACCGACGCGTACTCGGTGAACAGGTCGGGCCACCGGTCGACGTCATTGGTGACCGCCCAGACGAGGTCCAACGGGGCGGCGATCACCACGCTGTTCTCGGTGTGCCCGGGAGGCGGCCCGGTGGCGTCCACAGCGGCCACTGCGGACGGGCCGGTGTCCGAGGCGGACCCGGCGGCCGCGTCGCCGGCGATTTCGTCGGCGACCAGTTCGGCGATCTCGCCGATGGTCAGGTCCGCGCTGTCCGGCGGGATCCGCACCCGGTACCGGTCGGCCACCACGGCCTGCAGCTCCAGCAACGCCAGTGAGTCCAGGCCGAGCTCGGCCAGGGACGCCGCCGGGGTGTCGGCGGCGCCGGCCGGGTCGAGCCCGCAGTTGCGTACCAGGATCGCGGTGATGTCCGCGGCGGTGACCTTCGGCTGATCGTCGGTGATGCTCATCCGCTCCTCCTCGGGCGTGTGTGGTCAGGCCGTACGGGTCTGCGACGGCTCGTCGAGCAGCCGGCCGACCAGGCCGGTCGAGAGCCGTCCCTTGCGGAACATGGCGTCGTCCAGCACCCGGCGCAGGAACGGGATGGTGGTGTGGACGCCGGGGCCGCGTACGTCGAACTCGCTCAGCGCGCGTTCCATCCGGTTGAGCGCCAGTTCCCGGTCCGGTGCCCAGACGACGACCTTGGCCAGCAGCGGGTCGTAGTGCGGTCCGACGACGTACCCGGTGTGGCCGTGGGTGTCGACCCGGGTGAACGGGCCGCCGGGGATCTCGAAGCGGTCCAACCGGCCAGGGGTCGGGGTGAACCCGCGCTGCGGGTCCTCGGCGTTGACCCGGCATTCGACCGCGACGCCCCGGGGCCGGATGTCCGGCTGGCGTAGCCGCAGCGGGGTGCCGCAGGCGATGTGGATCTGTTCCTGCACCAGGTCCACCCCGGTGATCATCTCGGTGACCGGGTGTTCCACCTGGATCCGGCAGTTGATCTCGATGAAGTGGAACTGGTCGTGCTCGTCGACCAGGAACTCGAAGGTGCCGGCGCCGACGTAGCCGACCGCGAGCGCGCCGCGCAGCGCCACCGCGGCCATCTCGTCGAGCATCGCCGCCGGCAGCGTAGGTGCCGGACCCTCCTCGATCAGCTTCTGATGCCGTCGCTGCACCGAGCAGTCCCGGGTGCCCAGGTGCACCCCGTTGCCGTGGCCGTCGCACAGCACCTGCACCTCGACGTGCCGGGCCTGGGTGAGGAACCGTTCCAGGTAGACCCGGTCGTCGCCGAAGACCGCCCGGGCGGTCTGCCGGGTCCGGTGGTACGCCGGCGCCAGGTCCGCCTCGTCGGTGACCACCGTCATGCCCCGCCCGCCGCCACCCGCCGCCGCCTTGATGATCACCGGATAGCCGATTTCGGCGGCGACCGTGGCGGCGTGGGCACTGCTGGGCACCGGCTCCCGGCTGCCCGGCGGCAGCGGCAGGCCGGCCGCGCCGAGCACGTCCCGGGCCTTGGCCTTGTCCCCGAGGGACAGCATGACCTGCGGCGGTGGGCCGATGAAGACCAGCCCGTTCTCCGCGCAGATGTCGGCGAAGTCGGCGTCCTCGGAGAGGAACCCGTATCCGGGGTGGACGGCCTGGGCACCGGTGCGCCGGGCCGCTTCGACGATGGCCGCCGCGTTGAGGTAGCTGGCCCGGCTCGGCGGTGGGCCGATCTGCACCGCCTCGTCGGCGAACCGGACCACCGCCGAGTCGCGGTCCGCGGTGGAGTGCACCGCTACGGTCCGTACGCCGAGTTCCCGGCAGGCCCGGGCGACCCGCAGCGCGATCTCTCCCCGGTTGGCGATCAGGATCTTCTCGAACACGCTCACCGCCTCCTCAGCCCGGTGCCACGGTGATCAGCGGCTGGTCGAACTCGACCGGTTCGCCGTCGCCAGCCAGGATCTCCACGACGACCCCTGGCCGGTCGGTGGTGATCTCGTTCATCAGCTTCATC
>Ga0207773_100261_pt1 | contig 30493 bp, 15 predicted proteins | sample TtaePargueraPR_2_FD_187281 | JGI IMG/M metagenome (GOLD analysis project Ga0207773, IMG submission 187281) | Aerobic enrichment media microbial communities from Bioluminiscent Bay, La Parguera, Puerto Rico - Tt and M1 (3) (SPAdes) | ecosystem: Environmental > Aquatic > Marine > Unclassified ...
AGCGGAGTGGGTGCCAGAGACGGGCTACCAGAGCTTCCCGGCAGCAAAGCAGGCCATCAACGATTACATCATCGGCTACTACAGCCAGATACGGCCACATCGGAACAACGACGGTTTACCGCCGAATATGGCAGAAGAAAAATATTGGAATGCTCAAAGGACGGTGGCCAAAAATACTTGACCACTACACAGAGCGCTCCTCGACACGTAATTTCTCAGCTTAGTGAGTACAAAAAGAAGTTTGGGCTTAATGTGAATGATGAGCTGTGCGTGCTTATTGACAGGGATGGTCAGTCCTGGGGGGAAGGAGAGATTGCCGCTATCGCAAGAGAGTGCGAGAGTAGTCAGTATTTGTTAGCACTAAGTAATCCGTGTTTTGAAATTTGGCTGCTAATGCATTTAGAAGATATTCAGCAATACAACGATGAGGAAAAGGAACTCCTTCTTAGGAACCGTAACGCATACTTGAAAACTAAGATACGTCAAGTTCTCGGAGCTTACAATCCCTCTAATTTGAACATTGATGATTTCTGGCATGGCGTCAACGTTGCTATAGCTCGAGCGGAAGCGTTAGATAATCCGCCAAGTGCAAGATGGCCTAATGGATTAGGCTCGCGAGTGTATCTGCTCGCGAGAAAGATACTTGCTGCAAGTCAATAGGCATATTTAGCAGCTGCGTTGGCGTTCACTTGGCTGCAGTTGAGCTCTTCACCGACCGCCGTTTAGCGTTCCCACTGCGCTACATAACCTTGAGAGGGAGTTGGTCCCATCTTTCGTTTGCGGGAGAGGGGGTGGGAGGGTGTTCGCGCCGGAATCGATCTCCCCCCCACCAGGGGAGGAGGGCCCCCCTCGACACTCCTGCCATAATCCCCGCATAACCATAATCAGTTATCAGCGGTGACCTCATGTCCGAATCCTCCCCCGGCGCGGCCGCGCGGCCAGTGAAACAGCCGAAACTGCCCTTCTGGCAGGTCTGGAACGTCAGCCTCGGCTTCCTCGGTGTGCAGTTCGGCTTTGCGCTGCAGAACGCCAATGCCAGCCGTATCCTCTCCGACCTGGGCGCCGACCTGCACTCGCTGTCGCTCTTCTGGATAGTGGCGCCGCTGATGGGACTGATCGTACAGCCGATTGTCGGCTCGGCCTCCGACCGCACCTGGAGCCGCTTCGGCCGCCGCAACCCCTACATCCTGTTCGGCGCCATAGCCGCGGCCCTGGGCATGGCGTTTATGCCCAATGCGGGCATAGTGGTCGCCTTCGTCGCGCCGATTCTGTTCGGCGGCGTGATGCTGGCGCTGATGGATGCCGCCTTCAATGTGACCATGCAGCCCTTCCGCGCCCTGGTGTCCGACATGGTGCCCTCGGAGCAGCGCACCCTGGGCTATTCGGTGCAGTCGCTGCTGATCAACATCGGCGCCGTGTGCGGCTCCGTGCTGCCGTTTGTGCTAACCAACGTGATCGGCCTGGAAAACACTTCCCAGGCGGGCGGGGTGGTGCCGTCGGTGATCTGGGCCTTTTATATCGGCGCCACCGTACTGTTGGGCAGCGTGCTGTGGACGGTTTTTCGCACCAAGGAGTATGCGCCTGAACAGTACAACGCCTACAAGGGGATAGATACGGAACAGCTGGCGCGCGAGCAGGCGGAGCGCAAGTCCCTGCCGCAGCGGCTGGGCGGCTTTTTCAAGCTGCTGGTCACCATGCCGAAGACCATGCGCCAGCTGGCGCTGGTGCAGTTCTTCTCCTGGTTTGCACTCTTTATCATGTGGGTCTACACCACGCCGGCCATTACCCAGCATGTGTGGGGAGTGGAGGCCAAGTGGTTCGATCCCCACTACCTGTCTCTCTACCTTGAAAACGTCGGCCAGGTTCCCACGCATATCGCCGCGGCCAAGGGCGCCGCGGGGGACTGGGTGGGAATTATCTTTGCCGCCTACTCCCTGTTTGCCGCGCTCTTTTCCGTGGTGCTCGCCAAAATCGCCAACACCATCGGCCGCAAGCCCACCTACGCTCTGTCGCTGCTGCTGGGCGGCCTGGGTTATATCAGCTTCCTGCTGTTCCAGGGCGGCGAGCCGACCCAGGTGGAGCTGCTGATTACCGAGGTGACGGTGCCCAGCGGCGCGCTGGGCCTGCTGCTGCCGATGGTGGGGGTGGGTATCGCCTGGGCGGCGATTCTGGCCATGCCCTACGCGATACTTTCCGACTCGCTGCCGGCCAGCAAGACCGGTGTCTATATGGGGATTTTCAACTTCACCATCGCCGCGCCGCAGATCGTCTCGGCGCTGGTGGCGGGGCAGATCCTTAAGGGGATCTTCGATAACCAGGCCATCTATATCATCGTGCTGGCCGGCGTGTTTATGGTGCTCGGCGCCGTGTCCGTGTTTTTTGTCCGCGAGGCGCGGGCGGAGCAGGGCGCTGGGGAGGCGGTCGCCATCTGAGCGCGGGGCCGGGTGGCGGCTCCCGCTCCCCGGAAAAGTCACCCGATACAGGCGAAGCGGTCAGTGCAAAGGTGGCGGTCTTCACCTCCCGGGAGGCGATGGTTTTGCCCCCGGTGATCGCCTTGCCCTGTCGGTCTTTTTTCGCCAGGGATCGGCAAAGGGAGAGTGGCGGAAGTGGTGGCACAAGAGGCGAACGCAAGGTTCGCCCCTGCATCGTTCCAGGGCGGGGAACCCCGCCACCGGTCATTTTTGGGCAGCGAGTTCCAGTTTATTGCGCTCTTCCGCGGCCTCTGCGCCGGCGGCGACGGTGTTGTCGGTGTTGCTGTAGGGCCAGTTGGCCTTGCTGAAGGCACCGCCATCCACCCACAGGGTCTGGCCGCTGATGAAGGAGGCGTTTTCCCCGGCGAGGAACAGCACCGCGTCGGCGATATCCTTGGCGTAGCCGACCCGGCCCAGTGGAGCGATCGCCGACCAGACGGCGGCGTAGTCCGGCGCCTCCCGCTCGGTGCGCTCCACCAGCACTCCTCCCGGCGCCACGCAGTTGACGCGGATGCCGTACTCGCCCAGTTCCAGGGCGGAAGTTTTGGTCAGCATCTCTATACCGCCCTTGCTTGCGGCGTAGTCCACCAGGCGCGGGAAGGCCAGCTTGTTGCAGCCGGAGCCGATATTGACGATGCTGCCACCCGCGCCGGCCTCGACCATCAGGCGTGCGGCGCGCTGGGTGTTGAGGAAGCAACCCTTGAGGTTGGTGCGGATGACCTTGTCCCAGTCTTCCTCGCCGAGTTCCAGCAGTGGTGCCCAGGTCTGGGTGCCGGCGTTGTTGACCAGCAGGCTGGGCGCCCGCTGGAAGTGTTCGACGGCGCCGCGGTAGAAGTCGTCCACCGAGCGGCTGTCGCCAACATCGCAGGGCGCATACCAGGCACTTCCCCCCAGGGCCTCGACTTCCGCCAGTAGCTGGCGTGCCGACTCGCTCTCGGTTTCCAGGTTGTTGACCGCAACGGCCCAGCCGGTCTCGGCGAGCCGCAGGGCGATGCCCCGGCCTATGCCGGTAGTGCCGCCGGTGACTACGGCCAGTTTGTTGTTATTTGTCATTTCCTAAATTCTCTACGGGCGCGGTTTCCGCGCATCTCTATCTATCGCCAATGATGGATGAGCGATAAACTATCATTAAATGTAAACGTTTACAATTTCTTCTGAAGAATCGCACGGATTCTTTGCCGGGCATTCCCGCGCTGAAAACGTTACCATCCAGTTCCTCATTTACTGCTATAGAGGACTTTTGCCCTTGTCGATTAAAGAAGTGGCCAAGATTGCCGGAGTCTCCATCGCTACGGTGTCGCGCTACCTGAACAGCCCCGAGGCGGTGCGCGAGAAGACCCGCCGCAAGGTGCAGGAGGCGATCAGTGAGACCGGCTACGCGCCCAACACCCTGGCACGCAATTTCCGCCGCGGCAAGACCAGCCTGGTGGTGGTGGTGCTGCCCTCGGTGGGCGATCCTTTCTTTGCCGGGGTGATGCGGGGCATCTGGCGGGTGGCGGACGAGGAGGGCTACAGCATCCTGATCCGCGAGACCCAGTTCAACACCCACGAGTTCGACGAGTACAGCGATATCGTTTTCTCCAAGCAGGCGGATGGCATAGTGCTGCTGGCGACCATTTCGCCCTTTATGCAGGATCGTGCGGAGCGGATCGGCAGGGATGGCGGCCGCATCCCGCCGATAGTGATCGGTTGTGAGACGGTGACGCCGCAGCTCAGCCACTTCCCCAGTGTGCGGGTGGACAACGCCCGCGCCGCCGCCGAGGCCACGGAGCACCTGATCCGCCTGGGGCACAGGCGCATCGCCTTTATTTCCGGCCAGGCGACCTCCCTGCTGACCCGGGACCGGGAGCAGGGCTATCGCGGTGCCATGGCGGCGGCGGGCCTGCCGGTTTCCGACAGCTGGGTGGTGGAGGGGCGCCAGACCCTGGACGGCGCCCGCGAGGCGGCGCGCCGGCTGCTGGTGCAGAGCCCCAGGCCCACAGCGGTCTTCTGTGCCAACGACGAGATGGCCATGGGGGTCATGCACGAGATTCGCCGCGCTGGACTGAGCATCCCGGGGGATGTCTCGGTGGTTGGCTTCGACGATATCCGCTACGCGGAGGTCCTGGCCCCGCCGCTTACGACCGTCGCCCAGCCGGCGGAAGAGATCGGTGAGCACACCATGCGGCGGCTGTGCCGGGCCATCCACGGCGGCGATATCGGTGCCGAGCCGGAGATAGTGCCCCACCGGCTGGTGATACGGGAATCCACCGGTGCGCCGCCCGAGCCGGGGAATGAATAGTGGTGAATGGCCAGTGATAAGTGTTCATGCGCCACTGGCTACAGCCGGCGGTGCCGGCCCCCTCTTGACTGAATGTAAACGTTTACATTAATGTGCGGTCAAGACAGCGAAAAGTGGCTGGATTCCCTGTTGGATTTAAGGCCACAATAGCAGAACAATAAATAAACAGGCCCGCGGGCCACCAAGCGAGTGAGGGCAAAAAGAATGAATCCCACTTCCACCGATGCGGTCCTGGGCCAGGCGCCCGACGCGGTCGCCTCCGAGACCAACCACTTCCTTGTCATCGCCATCAGCGCGGTGGCCACCATCGGTGGCTTCCTGTTCGGCTTCGACAGCGGTGTGATCAACGGCACCGTGGACGGCCTGCAGGCAGCGTTCAACTCCGACAGCGCCGGCACCGGCTTCAATGTCGCCTCCATGCTGCTCGGCTGTGCCGTGGGCGCCTTCTTCGCCGGGCGCCTGGCGGATGTCTACGGGCGCCGCGCGCTGCTGATGGCGGCGGCGGTCTTCTTTATCGTCAGTGCTTGGGGCTCCGGCGTCGCCACCGGCTCGGTGGAGTTCGTGATCTACCGCATTCTCGGCGGCCTGGCAGTGGGCGCCGCCAGCGTGATGACCCCGGCCTATATCAGCGAGGTGGCGCCGGCGGCCTACCGCGGGCGCCTGGCCACGGTGCAGCAGGTGGCGATCATCAGCGGCCTGTTCGGCGCCTTTGTGAGCAACTACCTGCTGGCCCGCTGGGCCGGCTCCTCCACCAGCGAGTTCTGGTTGGGCTTCGAGACCTGGCGCTGGATGTTCTGGATGGAGCTGCTGCCCGCGGCGATCTTCCTGGTCGGTCTGTTCTTTATTCCCGAGAGCCCCCGCTTCCTGGTGGTGAAAGGCCGCAAGGAACAGGCCGGCGCAGTGCTCGGCAGACTGTTCGGCGAGCGCGAGGGCGGCGAGAAGGTCGCGGAAATCGAGCGCTCCCTGTCCGCGGACCACAAACCCAAGCTCTCCGACCTGAAAGCGCCCGGCGGCGGCCTGCGCAAGATCGTCTGGGTGGGCATAGGCCTGGCCACCTTCCAGCAGCTGGTGGGCATCAATGTGGTCTTCTACTACGGCGCCGTGCTCTGGCAGTCGGTGGGCTTTACCGAGAGCGACGCGCTGCTGATCAATGTGGTGTCCGGCGCGGTGAGTATCGCCGCGGTGATCACCGCTCTGCTGCTGATCGACAAGGTGGGCCGCAAACCGCTGCTCTTCTGGGGTTCGGTGGGTATGGCGGTGACCCTGGCGATCATGGCCGCGGCCTTCTCCCAGGCCACCCTGGAAAACGGTTCCCTGCAACTCTCCGACGGCGTGGGCACCATCGCGCTGCTCGCCGCCAACGCCTATGTGGTCTTCTTCAACGCCTCCTGGGGCCCGGTGATGTGGGTCATGCTCGGCGAGATGTTCCCCAACCAGATCCGCGGTTCCGGCCTGGCGGTCAGCGGCCTGGCCCAGTGGGGCTCCAACTTCCTGATCACCTGGAGCTTCCCGATGCTGCTGGCGACCATCCAGCTGTCCGGCAGCTACGGCCTCTACGCCCTCGGCGCTTTCATCTCCATCCTGTTCGTGGCGCGCATGGTGCACGAGACCAAGGGCCGCGAACTGGAGCAGATGGAGGGTTGAGCCGTGCGGGAGTTGAATGCGGAAGTGGCGTGCGTCTGGCCCGCCAATGCCACCCTCGGCGAGGGGCCGGTGTGGGTGGCGCGGGAGAGCGCCATCTACTGGGTGGATATCAAGGGTCGCAGCCTGCACCGCTACAAGCCCGGATCGGGTGAGCGGGGCAGCTGGCCCATCCCGGCCCAACTGTCGGCCCTGGCCCCCCGCGCCGGCGGCGGTTTCGTCTGTGCGACCCGCGACGGCTTCGCCCTGCTGTTCCTGGACGGCGACAGCCCGCGGCTGGAAATGCTCGGTGGTCCCGAGGGGGACCTGCCCGGCAACCGCTTCAACGACGGCAAGGCGGACGCCGCCGGCCATTTCTGGGCAGGCAGTATGGACGACAGCGAAGAGCGGCCCACCGGCGCCCTCTACCGCCTGGACCCGGACCTCAGCTGGCGGCAGATGGATGCCGACTATGTGATCACCAACGGCCCCGCCTTCAGCCCGGACGGCCGCACCCTCTACCACACGGATACGTTGCAGCGGTGTATCTACGCCTTCGACCTGGACGAGGGCGGCGAGCCGGGCAACAAACGCCTCTTCCTGCAACTGCCGGAATCCTCCGGCCACCCGGACGGCATGACCGTGGACGCCGAGGGTTGCCTCTGGGTCTGCCACTGGGGAGGCTGGGGTATCACCCGTTTCTCGCCCGAGGGGGAGGCCATCGGGCGGATCGAGCTGCCGGTGGCCAATGTCACCTGCTGTACCTTCGCCGGCGAAAACCTGGACGAGCTGTACATCACCAGCGCCCGCAAGGGGTTGAGCGACGAAGAGCTGGCCCAGCAGCCCCTGGCCGGCGGCCTCTTCCACTGCCGCCCCGGAGTGCGCGGCCTGGCGACGCCGCTGTTTCGCGGGTGATGTGTGTTCGCGGTGTGACGAGTGCCCATACGTGTGCCCATGTAGGAGCGGCCGTTGGCCGCGATCGGACTTCCCGATCACTCCCGGCCCCTATCGCGGCCAACGGCGGGCGGCCGCCCCGCCGCTCCTACAGCAATGAGTATTTTTTTGGAAACTGATGTAAACGTTTACTTTTTTGTAGGGAAGTGGCCATGACCGAATTCGAGAATCTGCGTGAAGCCCTGCTGCCCGAGGACGGCCTCGCCGGCACATTGCTCGGCCGCGCCTGGGTGCCGGAGGCGCTGTCTCCTGATAGTGGAGCTACTGTGGCCGGCCCCAGCCCCATCTGGCTGTGCGAGGACGGCGTCTTCGACCTGAGCGCCCTGGCCCCGACCCTGGCCGGATTGATGGAAATGGGCTTCGACCCGCAGGCGGTGGCGCCGGAAAAACTGCGGCGCCTGTGCGGCGTCAACGAGCTGCTGCGCAACAGCATGGCGCCCCTGTCCGGCGGCGACCGCGACCCGCGCATCCCCCACCTGCTGGCGCCGGTGGACCTGCAGGCGATCAAGGCCTGCGGCGTCACCTTCGCCTGCAGCATGCTGGAGCGGGTGATCGAGGAGCGCGCCGGCGGCGACCCGGCCCGCGCGCGGGAAATCCGCGAGTTGCTAGCGGACAAGATCGGCGGCGATATCGGCAGCGTGGTGCCCGGTTCCGCGGAGGCGGAGGCGCTCAAGGCAGCGCTGCAGCAGGAGGGCATCTGGTCCCAGTACCTGGAAGTGGGCATAGGCCCGCTGGCGGAAGTGTTCACCAAGGCCCAGTCGCTGTCCTCGGTGGGACCCGGCGACCAGGTGGGTGTGCACCCCATCTCCGTGTGGAACAACCCGGAGCCGGAAGTCGTGCTGATCGTGAACAGCCGCGGCGAGACGGTGGGCGCCACCCTCGGCAACGACGTCAACCTGCGGGACATCGAGGGCCGCAGCGCGCTGCTGCTGGGCAAGGCCAAGGACAACAACGCCTCCTGTGCCCTGGGACCTTTCGTGCGCCTGTTCGACGACAGCTTCTCCATCGACGACGTGCGCGCCGCCGAGGTGACCCTGGAGATCGAGGGCGAGGACGGCTTCCAGCTCCGCGAGGTCAGCCCCATGAGCGCCATCAGCCGCGATCCCCTGGACCTGGTTTCCCAGACCATGGGCGTCAACCACCAATATCCGGATGGCATCGCCCTGTTCACCGGCACCCTGTTTGCGCCCACCCAGGACCGCGACCAGCCCGGCCAGGGCTTCACCCACAAGGCCGGCGACAGGGTGACGATCCGCTCGCCGAAGCTGGGCGCGCTGGTCAACTCGGTCACCACCAGCGACCAGGCGCCGCCCTGGACCTTCGGCATCTCCGCGCTGATGCGCAACCTGGCGGCGAGGGGGCTGCTGTAAATCGGCGGGGCGCACAGACGGGAAAAGATTCAGAGGTAAAGATGACCAGCAATCGCAACTATATCGCCGGCGAATGGGTAGAGGGCCAGGACACCCTGGCAAACATCAACCCCTCCGATACCAATGACCTGATCGGCGAGTACGCCCAGGCCAGCGCCGCGCAGTTGGAAGACGCCGTGGCCGCCGCCCGCCAGGCCTTCCCCGCCTGGTCCCGGGGCGGTATCCAGGGCCGCAGCGAACTGCTCGATCGCATCGGCCAGATGATTCTCGACCGCCGCGCCGAGCTGGGCCAGCTGCTCGCCCGCGAGGAGGGCAAGACACTGCCGGAGGCCACTGGCGAGGTGGTGCGCGCTGGTCAGATCTTCAAATTCTTCGCCGGCGAAATACTGCAGCTGCGCGGTGAACTGCAACCCTCGGTGCGCCCGGGGCTGGACGTGTCCGTCACCCGCGAGCCCCTCGGCGTGATCGGCCTGATCACCCCGTGGAACTTTCCCATCGCCATCCCCGCCTGGAAAATCGCCCCAGCGCTGGCCTACGGCAACTGCGTGGTGTTCAAGTCGGCGGAACTGGTCCCCGGTTCCGCCCACGCCCTGGCCCGGATCATCGCCGAGGCGGGCGCGCCCGCCGGTGTCTTCAACCTGGTGATGGGCCCCGGCCGCGTGATCGGCGATGCGCTGGTGAACCACCCGCAGGTGGACGCCATCAGCTTTACCGGCTCGCAGAACACCGGGCGCACTATCGCCGCTGCGGCGGTCGCGCGCCTGGCCAAGGTGCAGTTGGAGATGGGCGGCAAGAACCCGCTGGTGGTGCTCGACGACGCCGACCTGGACACCGCCGTCGAGTGCGCGGTCAACGGCGCCTTCTTCTCCACCGGCCAGCGCTGCACCGCCTCCAGCCGCCTGATCGTCACCGCCGGCATCCACGACCGCTTTGTCGAGGCGGTGTGCGAGCGCATGAAAGGGCTGGTCATCGACCACGCCCTGAAGGCGGGTACCCACATAGGCCCGGTGGTGGATGAGCGCCAGCTGCAGCAGGATCTCGACTACATAAAGATCGGCGCCGACGAGGGCGCGCAACTGCTGTGCGGCGGCGAGCGGGTGGAGCGGGCAACCCCCGGCTTCTACCTGACCCCGGCGCTGTTTACCGAAACCAGGGCGGAGATGCGTGTCAACCGCGAGGAGATCTTCGGCCCCGTGGCCTCGGTGATTCGCGCCGACGGCTACGAGCACGCCCTGGCACTCGCCAACGACACGGAATTCGGCCTTTCCGCCGGCATCGTCACCCAGTCGCTGAAACAGGCCAGCCACTTCAAGGCCAACGTTCAGGCGGGCATGGTGATGGTCAATGTGCCCACCGCCGGTGTCGACTACCACGTGCCCTTCGGCGGCCGCAAGGGCTCCAGCTACGGCGCGCGGGAGCAGGGCAGCTATGCGCGAGAATTCTACACCGTCGTCAAGACGGCCTATACACTGGCCTGATGCCGGGCCGGGAGCGCCGAGCTCCAGCTCGGCAACGGGCCGCAGGCCCGAAAAAATTGTAGAGCGAATGACAGACCCCACCACAGTCCTCGACCAGATTTGCCAAAATTTTATTAGCAAGATTTAACTGATGAGCAAGAAAACAAAACTCCGCAGCGCCGACTGGTTCAACGACCCGAGCCAACCGGACCAGACCGCCATCTACATCGAGCGCTACCTGAACTACGGCCTCACCCGCGAGGAGCTGCAGTCCGGCAAGCCGATCATCGGCATCGCCCAGACCGGCAGCGACCTCACGCCCTGCAACCGCCACCATATGGAACTGGCGCAAAGGGTGCGCGAGGGCATCCGCGATGCCGGCGGCATACCGTTCGAATTCCCGGTGCACCCCATCGCCGAAATGGGCAAGCGCCCCACCGCCGCCCTGGACCGCAACCTCGCCTACCTGGGGCTGGTGGAAATCCTCTACGGCTACCCGCTCGACGGCGTGGTGCTCACCACCGGCTGCGACAAGACCACCCCGGCCACACTGATGGCCGCGGCGGCGGTCGACATCCCCGCGATCGTGCTCTCCGGCGGTCCCATGCTCAACGGCTGGGATACGAAAAACAATGAAGAGCAGCGCATGGGCTCCGGCACCATCATCTGGCGCTCCCGCGAGGACTACGCCCGCGGCGATATCGATTACGAACAGTTCATGGAAAACGTCACCGCCTCGGCGCCGAGCAACGGACACTGCAACACCATGGGCACCGCGCTCACCATGAACAGCCTCGCCGAGGCCCTGGGCATGTCCCTGCCCGGCTGCGCCGCCATACCCGCGAATTACAAGGAGCGCCCGGCCATCGCCTACTGGACCGGCCGGCGCATCGTCGACATGGTGTGGGAAGATCTGAAACCCTCCGACATCATGACCCGCGAGGCCTTCGTGAACGCCATCCGCCTCTGCTCCGCGATCGGCGGTTCCACCAATGCACCGCCGCACCTGCAGGCCATTGCCAACCGCGTGGGCGTGGAACTGTCCATCGACGACTGGCAGGCATTCGGTGAAAAAATCCCGCTGCTGGTCAACTGCCAGCCGGCGGGCGAATACCTGGGCGAGGACTTCTACCGCGCCGGCGGCGTGCCGGCGGTGATGGGCGAACTGCTGCGTGCGGGCCAGGCCGACGGCGGCTGCCTGACGGTGAGCGGAAAAACCATCGGCGAGAATTACGGCAAGCAGTGTTCCCGCAACGAAAAGGTCATACGTCCCTACGCCGAGCCGCTGCTGGAAAACGCCGGCTTCGCGGTGATGCGCGGCAACCTGTTCGACTCGGCGATCATGAAAAAATCCGTGATCGGCGACGACTTCCGCAAGCATTATCTGTCCAACCCGGAACATCCCAACGTCCTGCGCGGCCGCGCCATCGTCTTCGACGGCCCCGAGGACTACCACCACCGGATCGACGACCCGGCCCTGGATATCAATGAGAACTGCATACTGGTGATCCGCAACTGCGGCCCCCTCGGCTATCCCGGCTCCGCGGAAGTGGTGAACATGCGCCCGCCGAACTACCTGATCAAGCGCGGCATCAACTGCCTGCCCTGTATCGGCGACGGCCGCCAGAGCGGCACCTCCGCCAGCCCGTCGATACTGAACGCCTCGCCGGAGGCCGCCGCCGGCGGCGGCCTGGCGCTGCTGCAGACCAACGACATGGTGGAGATAGACCTGAACAACAACCGGGTCAATGCGCTGCTGGAAGACGCGGAACTGGAGCGCCGCCGCGGTGCCTTGCAACAGCCGCCGCTGGTGAACCAGACCCCCTGGCAGGAGATCTACAGGAAGACGGTCACCCAACTCGCCGACGGCGGTGACATGGCCATGGAGGAGCAGTACCTGCGCATCGTAGAGCGTCACGGCACGCCGCGAAATTCCCACTGAATTGGGAATGACACTGTAGGAGCGCGCCCCCTGGGAACGCCGAGCTCCAGCTCGGCAAGCGGGCCGCAGGCCCGCCATTGACTCGCGCCGTCCATGGCGCTCGCTCTACGGGCGCCTCCGGCGTCCAAATTTGGTCCCGGCCGCTCCAGGTATTCGCGGCGCCTTCGGCCCAGGCAAATTTGTCACGGCCATGGGCCGCTCCCGGCCGGACGGCTCTTACAAGCGAACACAGAAGATGTACCGAGTGAAAAGATAATCGCCATGAAAACAAAAGACTTCTCCGCAAAACCTCTGCACACCCTCCTTTGTGCGGCGATATTGTTCTCCGCCCAGGGCTGTTCCACCGGGAGCGAGGGTAACGAAGCGCAGACTCCCAACCTCCAGGCCTGGCCGCAGGTATCCAGCCCCGCCGGAGCCCCGCAAGTGGAAGAGCGGGTCGAGGCGCTGCTGAAAAAGATGACCCTGGAGGAAAAGGTCGGCCAGATCATGCAGCCGGAAATCCAGTCGATCACCCCGGAAGAAGTCAAAAAATACCACATCGGCTCGGTACTCAACGGCGGCGGCTCCATGCCCAACCGCGTGGACGGCGCCGGGCCGGACGAGTGGGTGGCGCTGGCGGACGCTTTCTGGGAGGCGTCCATGGACACTTCCGACGGCGGCGTCGCCATTCCGGTCTTCTGGGGCACCGATGCGGTGCACGGCAACGGCAACCTGGTGGGCGCCACCCTGTTTCCCCACAACATCGGCCTGGGCGCCGCGCGTGACCCGGAACTGATTCGGGAAATCGGCGCGGCCACCGCGGAGGAGGTGCGAACCACCGGTGTGGAGTGGGTCTTCGCCCCCACACTTGCAGTCGCCCAGAACGACCTCTGGGGCCGCACCTACGAGAGCTACGCGGAAAAGCCCGAGCTGGTGCGCGACTATGCCTCCGCCATGGTGGAGGGGCTGCAGGGCAGCGTCGGCGATAAAAATTTCCTCGGCGAGAAACACGTGATCGCCACCGCCAAGCACTTCCTCGCCGACGGCGGCACCTTTGGCGGCGACGACCAGGGCGATGCGCGCATCGGCGAGCGCGAATTGGTGGACATCCACAATGCCGGCTACCCGACCGCCATCGAGGCCGGGGTACAGACGGTGATGGCCAGCTTCTCCTCCTGGAACGGCGAGAAAAACCACGGCAACCAATACCTGCTCACCGATGCGTTGAAAAATCGCATGGGCTTCGACGGCCTGGTGGTGGGCGACTGGAACGGCCACGGCCAGGTGCCCGGCTGCACCAACGACAGCTGCCCGCAGGCGATCAATGCGGGCATCGACCTGCTGATGGTCACCTACGACTGGAAAAAAATGATCGAAAACACCCTGGCCCAGGTGCGCGCCGGGGAAATCTCCCAGGAGCGGCTGGACGACGCGGTGCGGCGCATACTGCGCGTCAAGCTGCGCGCCGGCCTGTTCGACAAGAAACCCTCCGAGCGGGCGCTGGCCGGCCGCGAGGAGATCGTCGGCTCCCCGGAACATCGCGCCCTGGCCCGCCGCGCCGTGCGTGAGAGCCTGGTGCTGCTGAAAAACCGCAAGCACACCCTGCCGCTCGACCCGAAACAGAACATCCTGGTGGCCGGCGACGGTGCCAACAGTCTCGCCATACAGTCCGGCGGCTGGAGCGTCAGTTGGCAGGGCGCGGGCATTCCCAACGAGAAATTCCCCGGCGCCACCTCAATCTACACGGGCATAGAAGCCGCGGTGGAAAAAGCCGGCGGCAGCGCCGTGCTGTCCGCCGACGGCAGCTTCGAACAGAAGCCCGACGTGGCGATAGTGGTATTCGGCGAGCAGCCCTATGCCGAGGGCAACGGCGACCTGAATACCCTGGAATTCGAGGCGGGCAAAAAGCGCAACCTGGCGCTGCTGAAATCCCTCAAATCCCAAGGCATTCCGGTGGTCTCGATATTCCTCTCCGGCCGCCCGCTGTGGGTCAATCCGGAACTGAATGCCTCCGACGCTTTTGCCGCCGCCTGGTTACCGGGTACTGAAGGGGCCGGTGTCGCCGACGTGATTCTTGCCGGCGCGGACGGAAAACCAAAGTTCGATTTCAAAGGAAAGCTGTCGTTTTCCTGGCCGAAACTGCCGCTGCAAGCGCAGTTGAACCCCCACCATCCGAACTACGATCCGCTGTTCGCCTACGGCTACGGCCTCGATTACGCGGGCGGGGAGCAGGGGCCGCAGGAACTCGCGGAAGAGGTCCCCGGCCTGACCAGCGGTGAGAGCAGCAGCATTGCCCTCTACGAGGGCCGCCCGCTGCAGCCCTGGGGAGTGTATATCAACGATTTCGAGCAGAACCAGTTGCTGAGTGGCGCCTTTGCCAAATTGCCCAGCGGCCGCGTCACCGTGGTGACCAGCGACAAGGACGTGCAGGAGGATGCCCTCACCTTCAAATGGCAGGACACCTGGACCGCCGGCCTCAGCCTGCGCCACGGTGGCCCGCTGGACCTGTCCGGCTACGTGTCGGAAGGTGTGCTGTCCTTTGACCTCAAGGTGGACGAACTGGCCAAGGGCGGTCTGGAAGTGGTGATGCAATGCGCCGGCGACTGCGAGCGGAAGTTGGATCTCTCAGAGCAGGGCCGGGCCAAGGCCGGTCAGGGATGGCGGCACATCAGCGTCAAGCTCAGCTGTTTCGTCCGCGAGGGCGACGACTTCTCCGCGGTGTCGGTGCCCTTCGAACTGCGCGGCGGCGGCGCCGGCCAGGCGGCGGTGGCCAATATCCGTTTCGACCGAAAAGGCGAGGCCAACCAGAGCTGCCCGGACTACCGCGAGCTCTCCGTCACCCCGGCGACGCTCAACCACTACTGGGCGCGGGACTGGTGGCTGCCCCGCCACGAAGAAAAACTGGCGCGCATCGGACAGGGCAATGTGGATCTGCTGATGATCGGCGATTCCATCACCCAGGGCTGGGAAAAGGAAGGCAAGGCCGTATGGGAGAAATTCTACGGCGGGCGCAATGCGGTCAACCTGGGCTTCGGCGGCGACCGGACCGAGAATCTGCTCTGGCGCTTGCAGCACGGTGAAGTGGACGGCATAGCGCCCAAGGCCGCGGTGTTGATGATCGGCACCAACAACACCGGCCACCGCCGGGACGAACCGCAACTCACCGCCGCCGGCATCCGCGCGGTGCTGGACGAGCTGCGCGATCGCCTTCCGGAGACCAGGGTCCTGTTGCTGGGCGTTTTCCCCCGGGACGAACAGCCCGGCACGCCGATGCGGAAAATCAACAGCGAGATCAACCGCATCATTTCCGGCTATGCGGATGGGAAAAATATTTTCTTCCTGGATATCGGTGACCAATTCCTCGCCGAGGACGGCCGCCTAACCGCGGAGATCATGCCGGACCGCCTGCACCTGAGCGAGCAGGGCTATGAAATCTGGGCCGAGGCGATGGAGCCGAAACTCGCCGAATTGATTCAGTGATCAAGGCCTGCCCGTTCCTCTCTCCCGCTGGCGGAGAGTGGATAGGCGGGACCGCCGGAAAATCGAGGCTCAGAAAAATAATCGGTGGAGAGCCCCAGTGTTGATGAGAAGATCGTTGGCCGCAGCTGCGCCGTTACTGCGAACCGCCCGGGGTGGAGGCAGTGGCGCGCTGCAATTTCTCGCGCGCGTTTTTTATAGCATCGTCACTTTATTGTCGGTCACCTTCGCAGCCAATGCGGCGGCGGACCCCAATGCGCTCAAACTCTGGTACGACAAGCCGGCCACCCGCTGGGAGGAAGCGCTGCCTGTGGGGAATGGCCGACTGGGGGCCATGGTCTACGGCGGCGTCGCCACCGAAACCATCCAGCTCAACGAAGACACCTTCTGGGCCGGCGGCCCCCACAACAACCTCAACCCCGCTGCGCTCGAGGCCCTGCCCGAGATTCGCCGCCTGATCGATGCCGGCGACTACGCGGGCGCCTCGGACCTGGGCAAGAAGAGCATCACCAGCCAGGGTCCACAGGGCATGCCCTACCAGTCGGCCGGCGCGCTGAAAATCGACTTCGCTGGGCAGGAGAATTTCCAGGGCTACTACCGGGAGCTGGACCTGGAGAATGCCGTTGCGCGAACGCGCTACAAAGTGGGCGAAGTTCAATACGAGCGTGAGGTGTTCAGTTCCTTCGTCGACCAGGTGGTGGCTGTACGCCTGAAGGCCAGCCGCGCGGGGGCCCTGAATTTCTCCCTGACCCTGGAGCACCCCGACGGCATGGCGGTGAGCGCCAACGGCGCTGACCGCAGTGTGCTGATGCAGGGGCGCTCGCGCGACCACGAGGGGGTTGAGGGGCAGGTCAAACTGGCGGACCTGGCCAGGGTCGTCCAGGTGGACGGCAAGCTTTGGGCAAAGGGGGATCGGCTGCAGATCTCCGGTGCCAGCGAGGCGCTGGTCCTGGTGTCCATGGCGACGAATTTTGTCGATTACCGGGATCTCAGTGGCGACGCGCTGGCGCGCGCCCGGCAGTTTATGCAAAGTGCGGAAAGCCGGTTTGGCGCGGATGCCTATGCGGAGCGCCTGAAGGCGCACAGCGATTTTTACCGGCAGTACTTTGACCGCGTCAGCCTTGCTCTGGGCAACAACTACACGAGCCCCGACAGCCCGACTCGGGAGCCGACCGACAAGCGCATTCGTGAATTCGCGAAGCGCCATGACCCGGCACTGGTAGCCCTGTATTTCCAGTTCGGCCGCTACCTGCTGATTTCGTCTTCCCAGCCCGGCACCCAGCCCGCCAATCTGCAGGGTATCTGGAACCCCCATTCCGAACCGCCCTGGGATAGCAAGTACACCCTGAATATCAACGCCGAGATGAATTACTGGCCCTCCGAGGTCACCAATCTCAGCGAGCTCAACGAGCCGCTGGTGCAACTGGTCCGCGACCTGTCGCAAACCGGCCGCGACAGCGCCCGCCTGATGTACGGCGCGCGCGGCTGGGTTGCACACCACAATACCGATATCTGGCGCATCAGTGGCGCGGTGGACTGGGACTGGGGGCCCTGGCCCACCAGCAATGCCTGGCTGGTGCAGCACCTGTGGGAAAAGTACCTGTACAGCGGCGACAAGGATTTCCTGCGCAGTGTCTACCCGATTTTCAGATCCGCCTGCGAGTTCTTCGAGGATTTCCTCGTGCGCGACGCGCGCAGCGGCTGGCTGGTCGTCTCGCCCTCCATGTCCCCGGAAAACGCGCCCTGGGCCACGGGGCAGAAAATTGCCAAAGGGGTGACTCTGGACAACCAGCTGCTCTTCGACCTGTTCACCCGCAGTGTCGAGGCGGCGAGGCTCCTCGGTGAGGACAAGGCCGCCGTCAAGCGCTGGCAGGCCATCATCGCGCAGCTGCCGCCGATGCAGATAGGCCAGTACCACCAGTTACAGGAGTGGATGGAGGATTGGGACAATCCCATGGACCACCACCGCCATATCTCCCATTTGTACGGTCTCTATCCGGGCAACCAGATTTCTCCCCTGCGCACACCGGGACTCTTCAATGCCGCGCGGGTGACCATGGAACAGCGCGGAGATCCCTCCACCGGCTGGTCGATGAACTGGAAAATCAATCTCTGGGCGCGCCTGCTCGACGGCGACCGCGCGCTCAAGCTGATTCGCGCTCAGATCTCGCCGGCGCGGAAAGGCAATGCAGTTGCTGGAGACGGCGGCACCTACCCCAATATGTTCGACGCCCATCCGCCCTTCCAGATAGACGGCAACTTCGGCTTCACTTCCGGCATCGCCGAGATGCTGGCGCAGAGCCACGACGGCGCCGTACACCTGTTGCCGGCGCTGCCGCATGCCTGGCCGGAGGGCGAGGTCCGGGGCCTGGTGATGCGCGGCGGCTTTGTGCTCGACATGCGCTGGGACAAGGGGCAGGTCAGTTACCTGAAGGTGCTGTCGCGGTTGGGCGGCAACCTGCGCCTGCGCAGTCATGCCCCGCTTCCACAAGCGGGGGACTTCGCTGTGAAAAGCGCGCGTGGCAGCAACCCGAACCCCTTTTACGCCACGCCGCAGGTGAAAGCGCCGCTCGTGCATACCCAAAAACGCCTACCGGAAATATCACTCGACAACAGCTGGCTGGTGGACGTGGCCACGGAGGCAGGTCGGGAGTATGTCTGGACAACTGAAGAAATATTAGAGGTTGGTGAAGCCCATGTTCAATGAAAAAATCAATAAAGAGTTCAGTAAAAAATTAAGTGTCTCGATACTGGCGCTGCTGCTGTCCGCCTGCACCGCCGGGGACAAAGCCATGCAGGAAAAAAACACGCAGACATCGGCGGCGGAAGATGCGCAAAGCCCCTGGCCGCAACTGCAGCCGGCACTGCCAAAAGATCCCGCCCTGGAGAAAAAAGTCGCCGCCCTGCTGGCGAAGATGTCTCTGGAGGAAAAGGTTGGCCAGCTGATCCAGGCGGAGATCAAGTACGCCACTCCGGAGGATGTGAAAAAATACCACCTAGGCTCGATACTGAACGGCGGCGGCACCTACCCGAACAACGACAAGTTCGCCACCCCGGAGGACTGGCTGGCACTGGCCGAGGCCTACCACGCAGCCTCCATGGACACCTCCGACGGCGGTGTGGCCATACCCGTGCTCTGGGGTTCGGATGCGGTGCACGGCCATAACAACGTCATAGGCGCTACCCTGTTCCCGCACAATATCGGCCTGGGCGCGGCCCAGGACCCGGAACTGATCCGGCGCATCGGCGAGGCCACCGCGCGGGAAGTGGCGGTGACCGGTATCGACTGGACCTTTGCTCCCACGGTGGCGGTGGTGCGCGACGACCGCTGGGGCCGCACCTTCGAGAGCTACTCCGAGGACCCGAAGATCGTGGGCGAATATGCCCGCGCCATGGTCGAGGGCATCCAGGGGGAGAAATCCTCGAAAGAATTCCTGGGCGGCGCGAAGCTGATCTCCGCTACCAAGCACTTTATCGGCGACGGCGGCACGGAGCGCGGCATGGACCGCGGCGATACCAAGGTGTCCGAGAAGGAACTGGCGGAGATACACTCCGCCGGCTATATCGGCGCCCTGGGCGCGGGCGTACAGACGGTGATGGCCTCCTTCAACAGCTGGAACGGCGTGCGGTTGCACGGGCACAAACATTTGCTCACCGATGTGCTGAAAGGCAGGTTGGGCTTCGACGGCTTCGTGGTGGGGGACTGGAACGGCCACCGCTTCGTGGAAGGCTGCACCCTGGAGAGCTGCCCCCAGGCGATCAACGCCGGCCTGGATATGTTTATGGTGCCGTCGGACTGGAAGGCGCTGTACGAGAACACCCTGGCCCAGGCGAAGAGCGGCGAGATCCCCATGAGCCGCGTCGACGACGCGGTGACGCGCATACTGCGGGTAAAAATGCGCGCAGGCCTGTTCGAGCACAACAATCCCCGAACCAAGCCCCTGGCCGGCAAGACCGGCATTCTCGGCAGCCCGGAACACAGGGCCATCGCCCGCGAGGCGGTGCGCAAGTCTCTGGTGCTTTTAAAAAACAATGGCCAACTGCTGCCGCTCAACCCCGGACAGAAAATTCTCGTGGCCGGCGACGCCGCGGACAATATCGGCAAACAGAGCGGCGGTTGGACCATCTCCTGGCAGGGCACCGGCAATACGGCGGCGGATTTCCCCGGCGCCACCTCCATTTACACCGGCATCAAAAGCGCGGTGGAAAAAGCTGGCGGCGAAGTGGTGCTAGCTGCCGATGGAGAGTTTTCCGACAATGCCTTTGCCGACGGCGGCAAGCCCGACGTGGCGGTGGTGGTCTTCGGCGAGGAGCCCTATGCCGAGTGGCACGGGGATATCACCAGCCTCGAATACCAGTTCGGGGCCAAAACCGACCTGGCGCTGCTGAAAAAGCTCAAAGCGCAGAATATTCCAGTGGTCAGCATCTTTATCTCCGGCCGTCCCCTGTGGATAAACAAGGAACTGAACGCCTCCGACGCCTTCGTCGCCGCCTGGCTGCCGGGCTCCGAGGGCGCCGGTGTGGCCGATGTGATCCTTACGGACGCGGCAGGAAAAACGCAGTACGACTTTACCGGCAAGCTCTCCTTCAGCTGGCCGCGGCTGGTAGACCAGGTGCCCCTCAACCTGGGTGACGACGGTTACGACCCGCTGTTCGCCTACGGTTACGGCCTCACCTTCGCGGACAACACCGAAATAGCCAATGACCTGCCGGAGCAGGGCGAAAGCTACGCTTCGGGCAAGCTGGAGGACGCCTGGATGATGGTGTGGCGCCCGCGCGCGCCCTGGGATCTGGCCATCCTCGACGAGGGCAGCGCGCCGCTCGTCGTGGAGGGTAACATCGCCGCGAGCGGCGACGACAATATCCGCGTCAGTGCCATCGACATGCGCAACCAGGAGGATGCGCGCCTGGTCCAGTGGGCCGGCCTGCGCCCCGGCGGGGTGGCCCTGCGCGCGAATAAGCCCCAGGACCTGAGCCGCTACCTGCAGGCCGGCGGCACCCTCAGCCTGGATATTCGCGTGGATAGCGAACCCTCCGCCGAAGTGTATGCGTCGGTGGCCTGCGGCGGTGATTGCCTGGGCAAACTGCCGCTCAAGGCGTCGCTGCAAAAACTGCAACCGGGCCAGTGGGCGCCCCTGTCCATCGACCTGCAATGCTTCGCCGAGCAGGGCGCCGAGTTCTCCCGGGTCGACAGCAGTTTTGTCTTGCAGAGTGACGGGCCCCTGTCCCTGGCCCTGGCCAATATCAAATATGTACCGGGCGGCGCGGATAGCGCGACGCTGCGATGCGGTGGTTAAAAAAGAGGTAGCCCATGGTCGACAATTCCCGTAGAAACCTGTTCAAGACCCTGATCGCCGGCGCCGCATCGGCGCCCTTCGCGGCGAGTGGACTGGCCAGGGCCGACGAACGTATCCCGGCACTGAAGCAGTCGCCTCAAGAGTCGCTGTCGCACTCGCCGGAATGGGCGAGAGGCGTAGAGGGCCAGCGCAAGGCGGACCTGGGAAATGGCACCTTCCTGAACCCGATCGTTGCCGGCGACCACCCGGACCCGACCATCCTCAAGGACGGCAGCGACTACTACATGACGTTCTCGTCCTTTTATTCCTATCCCGGCCTGGTCATCTGGCACTCCACCGATCTGGTGAGCTGGGCGCCGGTCGGGCCCGCGCTTTTCAAGTCGCTCGGCGTCATCTGGGCCGTCGACCTGTGCAAGCACGGGGACCGCTATTACATCTACATCCCCGCGGACCCGGATGGCAAAGGGTGGTCCACCTATGTGGTCTGGGCCGACGATATCCGGGGGCCCTGGAGCGACCCCGTCGATATGAAAATCCACGGTTGTATCGACCCCGGCCATATCGTGGGCGAGGACGGCAACCGCTATCTGTTCATGAACGGCATCCGCAAAATCCGCCTGACCGAGGACGGCCTTGCCGCCGATGGTGAACTGGAGCACGCCTACAGCCCCTGGCGCTACCCCGACGACTGGGTGGTGGAGAATTTCGCCCCGGAGGGCCCCAAGCTGTTGCGCCGCGGGGATTGGTTTTACCTGGTCACGGCGGTCGGCGGCACTGCCGGCCCGCCCACCGGCCATATGGTGATTGCCGCCCGCTCGAAATCCATTCACGGCCCCTGGGAGCACTGCCCGCACAACCCCCTGGTGCGCACAACCAGCAGCGAAGAGCCCTGGTGGTCCCGCGGTCACGCGACCCTGGTCGAAGGGCCCGCGGGCGACTGGTGGATGGTCTATCACGGCTACGAAAACGGTTTCCGGACGCTGGGGCGCCAGACGCTGCTGGAGCCGATCGAGTGGACCGACGACGGCTGGTTCCGGGCCACGGGCGGGGATCTCTCCAAGCCCCTGCCGAAACCCCGGGGCGGCAAAAGCGGGCCTTCGGGCTTTGCCCTGTCGGACGATTTCAGCGGCAATCGCTTCGGTGTGCAGTGGTCTTTCCACGACCCGGAGCCGAATGAGATGCAGCGCATCCGCTACGGGAAAAAGGGCCTGCGCATCGCCGCCAGCGGCACGACCCCCGCGGACAGCGCGCCGCTCACCTGTACCGTCGGCGACCGCGCCTACGAGGCGGAGGTCACCATCGACCTTCTCGACGACGGCGCCGAGGGCGGACTGCTGCTCTTCTACAGCGACAAGGCCTTCGTGGGGCTCGGCTTTTCCCGGGAACATATCAAGACTTTCCAGTACGCCGAGGAGCAGAGCTGGTACCGCCAGCCAGCGAATACCAGGAGCCTGCGAATCAGGATGACCAACGACAACAATGTGGTGACCTACCGCTACTCCCGCGACGGCGGCAAGACCTGGACCCTGCATGGGCATCGGATGGAGGTATCCGGAATTCACCACAATGTCTTCGGCGGTTTCCTGAGTCTCAGGGTTGGCCTCTACAGTGCGGGCCAGGGCAGTGTCCGGCTCAGGGACTTCACTTTCAGGGCGCTTTAATCCGTTCGGAAGTATGTACTGGAACTTCAGGGGGTGCGTGGTTCGACTCTTTTTTCCGGGGCAGGACACGTCTATTAAGCGGGAGCGGCTTACCAGGATCGATCGCTGATTCAAGGTGAATCGAAAACAAGCGATTTTGACTGGCTTTCTATGGGAAGCGCATAGGAGCGGGATCTCAATATGAAGGCAGTGGTCTTCAACATCCATGATGTCGCCCTGCTGTTGATCGCCGGCGAATGCTGTATTCTCGCGGCACTGTTTCTGGCCCATCCCGGCGCCAGGACTCTCGCTCGCCGGCTGCTGGCGATTTTTCTGATTCTGAATGCGCTGACTGCAATCGATACCCTCATATACTGGGGCGAGGCGGTCCGCTATTGGGTGTTCCATATCTCGCCAAACCTGTTTTTCCTTTTCGGGTTCGCCTATTTTTTGCAAGGCCCAGTGCTGTATTGGTACACCCGGTCGATGATCTACAACGGCTTCTCCTTTCGTGGGCTGAATAGGTTGCACCTGCTTCCGGCTGTCGCCGCACAGCTTTATCTCTACTTTGTGTATCACCGCTACCCTGCGGCTGCCCAAGGCGACCTCGTTCTGGGCCTCGGGATTTTCAGCGCGACGGATGGTTATCACGATATATTCGTTACGGTGCAAAAGTCCGTCGTGGTCGTATACGGCATAGCCTGCCTTTTCCAGCTCGCCCGTTATCGCGTCGATTTGAGGAACAGTCATCCGGATATAGAGAAAATCGATTTTATATGGTTACACCTGCTGGTCGGCGGTTTCCTGCTGGCCTGGACCTGGAGTCTGGTCACACACATCTTCGGCCTGTACCGCCCCGGCGACATCAGCGACATGATGGGTATCGCCGGCAATTACGTGATCTTTGTACTGATCAATATTCTTATGTTCTACAGCTTGATCTACTCGGGTGTTCTTGGACGCATCAGCCAGGAGACAAAACGCGACCGACCCGAAGAGTGTGACCCGATCGACCCGCAACATGTCGACAGAATCCGTGCAGCCATGGAAACCGGAAAGTTGTATCTCAACCCCAGGCTGACTGTGGAAGAGTTCGCCGGGCAGGTAAAGCTGCCACCTCGCCAGGTATCCTCGGCGATCAAGCGCCAATTTGGTTGCAATTTCCTGGAGTACGTCAACAGCTACCGTGTGGAGGAAGCCAAACGCGGTCTCGCTGACCCGGCGAACCGCGATGATTCCGTACTCGATATTGCCTCTAAATCCGGATTCAACAGTAAAGCCACCTTCAACCGCTTCTTCAAGAAATTTGCCGGTGTTACTCCCACTGAATACCGGCGCCGCCTGTCCAGCCTGCCCGGTTGACCATAGCGCCACGCATATCGCAGGCGCGTCTCAATTTTTGTTCCGCAAAAATTGCAACTTTACCCATCACAGTGGCTGTATCAGACTTTCCAGGTCATCGCCTGACCGGCAACTCCGCCTTATTGCGGGGCCAGACAAGCGGTTGCGTCATGGGACCGGACTGTCACGCCTGGCATTCTGGCGTCGCATCCGCGCGGCCCTCGGCGGTTGGCTCACATTTAAATAAAAATTATTCATATATATCGTAACTATTCTCTCCTACCCGCTTGCGGGAGGGAACGGTTTGGGAGGAGTAGTTACCATATATCCAGCGAGGAGAAACCGTGTTCCAGTCCACATTTTGCGTCATACGGACGCTATTCATTGCCACCGTGGCGCTTTCGCCGCTGGCCGCCGGTGCCAAACCGTACAAGGCCGCGGAAATTTTCACCAGCGACAGCCAACTCTACGGCAAGTATGTGTTCCGAATGCGCGCGGCCGAGGGCAGTGGGATCATCTCCAATTTCTTCCTGTGGAAAGACGGGTCCGAATTGGAGGGCGTGGCTTGGGAAGAGGTCGACATTGAGGTTTTCGGTCAGAACAACGCCCACTCATGGCAAAGCAATATCATCACCGGCCTGGACAGCCGGATCACCTCTGAGGAGGTGCACAACGCCGGAGTGTCCCTCGCCGAGGACTACCATACCTACAGCATTGAATGGACGCCACAATGGGTGCGGTGGCTGGTCGACGGGCAGGTGGTGCGGGAGACGCAGGGGGGGCAGGCCGGCGACCTGATCAGCCCCGCGCAGGCGCGTTTCAACTTCTGGCCCCCGAATATCCCCGCCTGGGTCGGTCCCTGGGACGACAGCATTCTTCCGGTCCATATGTTCGTCAATTGGATCGAGTATTACAGTTGGAATGGCGGCAGCTTCAACTTTGAGTGGCGGGACGACTTCAATTGGTTCGACACCGGCCGCTGGGGCAAGGCCGACTGGACCTTCGCCGAAAACCGCGCGGACTTCGCGCCGGCCAACGCTGTGACCGCCAACGGTTACCTCGTACTGTCCTTGACCCGCGAGGGCCAGGAAGGTTTCAACGGTACGCCGCCCGTCGATAACGGCGGCAGCTCGAGTTCGTCTTCCAGCAGTTCCTCCAGCTCATCGTCCAGTTCGTCGAGCAGCAGTTCGTCCTCCAGCAGCTCGGGCGGCGGCGGTGAGTGCCCGGTGATATCTGGGGGGCAGTCAGGCAATTTCAACACCGGCGGAGCCTACTGCTTCCGTACGCAGGACACGATTTCCGGCTGGGGGGTATCGAATTTTTCCGGACGCTCGATCTCCGTGACGGTAAACGGCTCCGGTGCCGCGGTGACCTCTCCCGGCGCGCCGTTGCCGGCCAAGGGTTCCAGTGACTACTACGTTTTTGAAGCCAGCGCCGGGAACTTTCCGTGGGCCTCGGTCTATTGGTGGTAGCACAACCTTCCTTCGAGAAAGAGAGCCTGAAAACTGCCTGATTACCCTCATTGGGCAGTTTTCTTAAAAGTTGATTCCGTTGGTAACTCAAGTTTCGGAGTTCACAGGGATTGGTAACCCTTGAAGTCGGCAGTTTCGAGCGGCCCTGCTGCCGGTGGCCACCTGGCAAAAAACCTCATCGGTAAACATTTGCCAGATGGCCACCGGCAGCAGGACCTCGCGCAGTGCCGCCCGGCGGCTTACTGCCCTCGGCGTGAACTCCGAAACATGAGTTGGTAACTTGCCGCCCAGTCACATGTATATGTATGAATATGAAAAAATTCAAGATCTCCAGAACGCTACTGGCGTTGTCTGTATTGATGACTTTTGTTGGTTCCGGACTTGCGGAAGAGTATAAGGCCGGTGAAAACCCCACTTTCAGGAATATTTTTACGGCGGACCCGGCGCCATTGGTCGTTGGCGATACCTTGTATGTCTATGCTGGCCACGATGAAGCCGGCGAAGGCCAGATGTTCAACATCACCGAATGGGTCGTCTACTCCACCACGGACATGAAGCACTGGACGTTTCACGGTCCGGTCATGAAACCCACCGATTTCGATTGGGCGATCAGGGACGCCTGGGCCTCCCAAGTGATTGAAAAGGACGGAAAGTATTGGTTCTACACCACTGTGGAGCACGGTCCCCCGCACAACGCCAAGGCCATCGGGGTCGCGGTCGCGGACACGCCGCTCGGGCCGTTCAAGGACGCGAGAGGCTCCGCCCTGGCCAACGATGCCACGACCCCCACGCCGGAAGATCCGCACGATTGGGACGATATCGATCCGACCGTGTTTACCGATGATGACGGTACGACCTGGCTGGCGTGGGGCAACATGCATTTGTACCTGGCCAGGCTCAAACCCAATATGATCGAATTCGATGGGCCCATCCGGGAAATATACCTGCCCAACTATACCGAGGGACCGTGGCTGCACAAGCGCAAGGAAATGATCTACCTGACCTATCCCTGCTTTGCGCACCAGAATATGTATGAAAAAATGTGTTACGCCACGGCTCCCCGGATAACGGGTCCCTGGACTTATCGGGGTATCCTCACCGACCGCACCGAAAACAGCTACACAATCCACCCCGGCATCGTTGAGTACAAGGACCAGTGGTACTTCTTTTACCACGATACCAAGCTCACGATAAACGGTGTACCGGGAGCCATGGGCAGACGGTCCGTTGCCGTGGAGTATCTTTATTACAATGAAGACGGAACCATCAAACCGATCAGGCAAACAAAAGAAGGTGTGAGTATTCCGCCTGATCCACCCAAAGGCTATCGAGCGCCCATCTTCAATCCAGACGGCCCTTTGGTCACGGTGGAAAGCGACATAGACGTCGCGCAGAATACGGCAACCGCTGCCAACGCGTGGAAGGGGAATCCGCTACTGCGGACTAGCGGTGATCCCTATCAGACTGCCATTGTCCCAGAGAGTTTTAATCGCGGTAACGGCGGCGCCACCTCTCTGGGGCAAACGTTCATCCCCGATACCGATTTTATCTTACAGGAAATCAGTTTATACGCCGGCGACGGGTTTGGGACCATTGCGGATAAACCCGTAACCCTGGCTCTGTATGAATTCGACGAAGGCGGTGCGAAAAGGAATATCAATTCTTCCTATACGGCGGGAAAGAATCTGCTGGGCGACGGTCTGCGAATGAACTACAAGCCCCAGGCACAGGGATTACTTCAGCTGCGTCTGGCCGAATCCCGCCAGCCTGTTTTGAAAGCGGGCAGGCGCTATGTGCTGGAACTGCAGGGTGTGCGCGACTCGGCTCCGCTTTTCTGGCGCAGGACACGGACGGATACCTATCCGGCGGGAGCGGCTTACCAGGATCGATCGCTAATTAAAGAAGAGAAGGGTGAATCGAAAACAGGCGATTTTGGATTGGCTTTGTACGGCGAAACGTATCGGGGACAGTGATCTCCGTATGACGGTAGTAATATTCAATATAAATATTACAAGATTTGATGAGAGAGAGCGGCGGTAAAAATAAAAATCAATCCCGGAGGAACTCCATGAAAATCACAAAACCAATCGTCTCGTTCCTGCCATTGGCGGGCGGGCACGGCAACTTTCTATTTAAGGCGTATGGAATAAAAACCCTGCTGAAAGCCGTTTTAACCGCTGTTCTGTTATCGGTCTCAGCGGTCTGCTCCGCCGACAATCCGCTGGTATCCCATGTCTACACGGCAGACCCGGCGGCGCGGGTATTCAACGGCCGGGTGTACGTGGTCGTCACCCACGACCAGGATACCCAGTCGGATTACAGCGAGCTGCACGACTACTACATGTTCTCCTCGGACGACATGGTCAACTGGCAGGATCACGGCGTGGTCTTCAATGCGCGCACCGACACCAGTTGGGCCAACCTCGCCTATGCGCCCGACATCATCGAACGCAACGGGCAGTACTATCTGTACTTTCCCGACGGTGCCAGCTCGATCGGGGTAGCGGTGAGTGACAGCCCGACCGGGCCCTTTACCGACCCGCTGGGGCGCCCCCTGGTGGACCGGAATACGCCCAATGCGAATGTGGACTGGGTGTTCGATCCCGGCGTGTTTATCGATGACGACGGCCAGGCCTATCTGTATTTCGGCGGCGGCGGACCGGGCAACGCCCGTGTGATCCGGCTGAACGACGATATGATCAGCACCAGTGGCGCGGCCATAACGCTGGATGTGCCTAATTTCTTTGAAGCGCTGTATATGCACAAGCGCAACGGCACTTACTATCTGTCTTACTCCACCAATACTCAGGCGGGGCTGGCGATAGACTACATGACCAGCAACAGCCCGACTTCCGGGTTTGTGCACCGCGGCACTGTGCTGCCCAATCCCTGGGAAAACAACAATAACAACAATCACCAGTCTATCGTGGAGTTCAACAACCAGTGGTACCTCTTCTACCACAACCGGGCAGTGGCCAATACGCGCGGCGCCAGCACTTTCCAGCGTTCGATCAACGTGGACCGGCTCTTCTATAACGGAGACGGCAACATACAGCAGGTCAATGCGGGATCGGCGGGTGTACCGAAGCTGAAAAACGTCGATCCCTTCGCCCGAAACGAAGCGGAAACCATCGATAAAGAGCAGGGTATCGAGACCGAGGGCGCTCCCACCGGTACGAGAAATCTGGCGTTCATTCAAAATGGCGACTGGGTGAAGATCTCCAACGTCGATTTCGGCTCCGGCGCAACCGGCTTCGAGGCGGGTGTCGCTTCGGATACCAGCGGCGGCACCGTTGAGATAATCCTCGACGATGTAAACAATCCACCGGTCGGCAGCCTCAGCGTCGGCAATACCGGGGGATGGCAGAACTGGCAGACGGTTTCAACACAGATCAATACCGTGACCGGTCTTCACGATCTCTTCCTGCGGTTTTCCGGCGGAAGCGACTTTCTGCTCAATCTGGACTGGTACCAGTTTAGCGGTGCAGTCGAGGGCAGCACCCTGGAGGTGGAACTGGAAAGCCTCTCGGGCCGGGGCAGTTTTTCACCGTTCAATGTCGAGTTCGATTCGGCGGCTTCCGGCGGACAGTATATTGCCTGGCCGAACAACGGCACCCAGATACTGAGTTCGCCTTCGGACGGCGAGGCCGGCCAGGTCGAAATCCCGTTTACCCTCTCGCAATCGGCGGACGTGCAGTTCCAGGTGCGGGCCAACCTGCCGAACGGCGATGACGATTCCTTCTACTACAAACTGGATTCGGGTTCCTGGGTAACGCAAAACAATACTGCCACAAGCGGCTGGGATACGCTGATGCCGGCGACCTTCGACAACCTTTCGATGGGTGAGCACACACTGCGGATTCTGCGGCGCGAGGACGGCGCGGGGCTGGATCGGGTTACGCTGACGGCGTCCGCCGGAGAGATCAGCGGCTCCGGCAATGGTGGCGGTGGTGACAATACGATCCTGGTTCGCGCCCTGGGAACCACGGGCACCGAGTCTATCACCCTGCGGGTGGGCGACACCGACGTACAGAGCTGGACGCTAACCACCGCCATGATGGATTACGCGGCCACCACTGACCTAGCCGGCGACGTCACCGTGGCCTTCACCAACGACAACGGCGACGCCGACGTGCAGATTGATTACGTGGAGGTCAACGGCCAGGTCCGCCAGGCCGAGGATCAGAGCGAGAATACCGGCGTCTGGGCGAATGACCAGTGCGGCGGTGGCTCGAACAGTGAGTGGCTGCACTGCAACGGCCATATCAATTTCGGTCCCATCGCCAGCACGATCACCGTCCGCGCCCTGGGCACCACCGGCACCGAATCCATCACCCTGCGGGTGGGCGGCACCGACGTGCAAAGCTGGACACTGACCACCGGCATGATGGACTACACGGCCACCACCAACCTGAACGGCGACGTCATCGTGGCCTTCACCAATGACGGCGGCGACGCCGACGTGCAGGTCGATTATGTGGAGGTCAACGGCCAGGTCCGCCAGGCCGAGGACCAGAGTGAGAACACCGGTGTCTGGGGCAACAACCAGTGCGGCGGCGGTTCGAACAGTGAGTGGTTGCACTGCAATGGTCATATCAACTTCGGCCCGGTATCTGGCACCGACCCAGGCCCTTCTCCCACCGGTTTCTTTGTCGGCAACATCACCACCGGCGGCCAGGTCCGGTCCGACTTTATGCAGTACTGGGACCAGATCACGCCCGAGAATGAAGGCAAGTGGAGCAGTGTGGAAGGCGTTCGGGACCAGTACAACTGGAGTGGCCTGGATGCGGCCTACAACTTCGCCCGACAGAATGGCATTCCGTTCAAGCAGCATACGTTCGTATGGGGAAACCAGTCCCCGGGTTGGATCAATGGTCTCAGCCCTTCCGAGCAGGCCGCGGAAATCGAAGAGTGGATTCGCGACTACTGCGCACGCTACCCGGACACCCAGATGATCGACGTGGTCAACGAGGCCACCCCCGGCCACGCGCCGGCGGGTTATGCGCAAAGTGCCTTCGGCAATGACTGGATCATCCGTTCGTTCCAGCTGGCCAGGCAGTATTGCCCGAATGCCATTCTGATCCTGAACGATTACAACGTGCTGAGCTGGAATACCCAGGAGTTTATCGACATGGCCAGGCCGGCCGTTGAAGCCGGCGTGGTGGACGCCCTCGGCTTGCAGGCGCACGGCC
>Ga0207773_100262_pt1 | contig 30211 bp, 26 predicted proteins | sample TtaePargueraPR_2_FD_187281 | JGI IMG/M metagenome (GOLD analysis project Ga0207773, IMG submission 187281) | Aerobic enrichment media microbial communities from Bioluminiscent Bay, La Parguera, Puerto Rico - Tt and M1 (3) (SPAdes) | ecosystem: Environmental > Aquatic > Marine > Unclassified ...
CGGCGCTTCTCAATGGCTTCAACCGCATGACGCAGCAGCTCAAATCGCAGCGCCTCGATCTGCTCAAGGCCAACGAAGTCAATGAGAAGCGCCGTCAGTTCACCGAAGCGGTGGTGGAGGGCGTCTCGGCCGGCATTATCGGCCTTGATCCCTTTGGGGCGGTCACCCTGGTCAATGCGCGCGCCTGCGAGATGCTTGGCCGGACTGAAATCGAGCTGATGGGCGAGCCGATGGACAAGATCATGCCCGAATTGGCGGCCACGCTGGACAAGGCGCGATCCGCGCGGCGCGGACAGGTGCGCGAACAGATCCAGCTTGGCAATGAAACGGACCGACGCATCTACCAGGTCCAGCTTACCCGCGAAGGCTCGATCACCGAGTCCAAGGGCTATGTCTTGACCTTTGATGACATTACCGACCTTGAATCGGCGCAGCGCACGAGTGCCTGGGCCGATGTGGCGCGCCGGATTGCACATGAAATCAAGAATCCCCTGACGCCCATCCAGCTCTCGGCCGAGCGACTGCGCCGCCGCTATGGCAGCAAGCTCGAAGACGACCGCGATGTCTTCGACAAGTGCATCAACACCATTGTGCGCCAGGTAGGGGATATCGGGCGGATGGTGGACGAATTCTCGGCCTTTGCCCGCATGCCCGAGTCGGTACCGGAAACGGCGGATCTTAGCGATGCAATCCGACAGGCCGTGTTTCTGGAAAGCGTGCGCCTGCCGGAGGTCAACATTGTCACCCTGCTGCCCGATGAGACCATTACCGCCTGGTTCGACACGCGCCTTGTGTCGCAATCACTGACCAATCTGATCAAGAATGCCGTGGAGGCCTTCGAAGGCATCCCCCTTTCCGGGGATTGGCAGCCCACCATCACTGTGGAAGCCCACGTGGAAGGCAATCACGCCCGCGTTTCGGTGTCCGACAATGGCAAGGGCTGGCCAGCCGATAACAGGCAAAGACTACTCGAACCTTACATGACGACGCGGGAGAAGGGCACGGGATTGGGACTTGCCATTGTGGCCCGCATCATCGAGCAGCACGGGGGCATTGTGGAACTGATCGATGCCGAACCCGATCCGCAGGGCAAGGTGGGTGCCTGCGTTACCTTCACACTTCCTTTGCATTCACCAGCAATGAACACCACAGAGGCAGGACCCGCCCCGGCGGAGGACAATCCTGCCCACAAGGAGGAGCCGCAATTACCGGCGGTTGTTCAAAAATAAATGGCTCTGGACATTCTGATCATTGATGACGAGGACGATATCCGCGACCTGATCGCAGGCATCCTCGAGGACGAAGGCTATGAGGCGCGGCAGGCTCATGATGCCGATAGCGGGCTCAATGAAATCGCGCGCCGGCGCCCCAGCCTGGTGTTTCTTGACATCTGGATGCAGGGCTCGCGGCTCGATGGATTGCAATTGCTCGATGTGTTCCAGAGCCAGCATCCGGACATGCCGGTGGTGATGATCTCGGGGCACGGCAATGTGGAAACGGCCGTATCCGCCATTCGCCGCGGCGCCTATGACTATATCGAAAAGCCGTTCAAGATTGACCGGCTGCTGCATGTGACACAGCGGGCGATGGAGGCCACGCGGCTGCGCAGCGAAGTGGCTGAACTCAAGGAGCGTTCTGCCAGCAAGAGCGTCGACATGGTCGGGACCTCGCCGGCGCTGCAGCAGGTTCGCGGGGTGATCGAGAAATCGGCGCCGACCAATTCGCGCATCTTCATTTCCGGCCCAAGCGGTGCGGGCAAGGGCCTGGTGGCCCGCCAGATCCATCAGCGCAGTCCGCGTGCCAGTGCGCCCTTTGTGGAGATCAACGCGTCGCTCTATGCGCCCGAAGAAGTCCCGGTGGTGCTGTTCGGCCGCGAAGCGCGGGACAAGACCGGTCTGCTCAAGGTGGAAGTCGGTGCCCTCGAACGAGCGCATGGCGGCACGCTCTATCTTTCCGAAGTGACAACCTTGCCGCAACCGGTGCAGGCGGCCTTGCTGCGCACGCTGGTGGAAAACCGCTTCCAGCGTGTTGGTGGCACCCAGGCCGTGCCGATCGATGTGCGGATCATTTCGTCAAGCTCGCAGAATGTGGCGGCGCAGGTGGAAGCAGGGGAGTTCCGCTCCGACCTTTTCCATCGCCTGTCGATTGTGCCGTTGCCTTTGACGCCGCTCAAGGAGCGACGCGAGGACGTGCCGCCGCTGGTCTCGGTGTTCATCGAGCAGGTCTGCCGGATGCATAATTTGCAGAAACTGAACATCGGCGATGATGCCATGGCGGTTCTGCAGGCGCAGGACTGGCCGGGCAACGCACGGCAGCTGCGCAATTCCATCGAGCGCCTTCTCATCCTGATGAAGGACCAGCAGCCAGAGGGCGGTGTCATCACCGCGGCCATGCTGCCGTCCGATATCGGCGAGGTCTTGCCTACAGTGGGTGATGCGGATGCCTCGGCGCATCTGATGAGCCTGCCGCTGCGCGACGCCCGCGAGGTGTTCGAGCGGCAATACCTGCTGGCCCAGATCGAGCGTTTCGGCGGTAATATTTCCAAGACCGCCGAGTTCGTGGGCATGGAACGCAGTGCGTTGCACCGCAAGATCAAGTCGCTGGGGCTTTGAAAACACGGTGAAAATAGCTCTCTGCCATGCGCAGACGGCGGGTAGGCAGTTCTGCGCAACTGTGCCATAGTGCCAAATATAAGATAATTCGAACCTGGGGGCTGGGCGGCAGTCCCGCAAGGGTTTGGACGCAAGTGATTGCGACAAGAACAGCGACAATAAAGCCGCGGTAAAGAGGCCAAAAATGGCTGGCGAAAAGCAGCAAAACCTCCAGGATTCCTTCCTAAACCATGTGCGCAAGCAAAAGGTGCCCGTGACGATCTTTCTCGTGAACGGGGTCAAACTGCAGGGCGTGATTACCTGGTTCGACAATTTCTGCCTGCTGCTGCGGCGTGACGCGCAGTCGCAACTGGTCTATAAGCACGCCATTTCAACCATCATGCCCGGCGCGCCGATCCAGTTGTTCGATCCCGAGCAGAGCACAGATCACGACTGACCGCTTATATGCACGAATTTGAAGACGAGCGGGACGCCCAGCCGGGCGGCCCCAAGCCCTATATCGACCGGCAGGCACAGCCGACGCGGACGGGGCTCGTCTGTCCTGATGTGCGCGGAAAATCGAGCTATCACAGCATCGAAGCCCGGCAGGCCGAATTCGAGGGGCTGGCGGGCGCTATTGCGCTCGACATCGTGTTTTCCGACATTGTCCGCGTGCGTGAAATCCGTCCGGCGACCTATATCGGGGCGGGGCATGTGGCTGCGCTGGCCGAAAAGGTCAAGGCCGAGCATATTGAGCTTCTGCTGGTCGACGCGGCGCTGACGCCGATCCAGCAACGCAATCTGGAGCGGGAAACCGGCACCAAGGTGCTGGACCGCACGGCGCTGATCCTGGAAATCTTCGGGGAAAGGGCGGCCACGCGCGAAGGCGTGCTGCAGGTGGAACTGGCCCATCTCAACTACCAGAAGGGGCGCCTCGTACGCTCATGGACCCATCTTGAGCGCCAGCGCGGCAGCGGCGGCACCGGCTTTATGGGTGGTCCGGGCGAAACCCAGATCGAAAGTGACCGCCGCCAGATTACCGAGCGGATCGTGCTGCTCGAGGACCGGCTGGAAAAGGTCAAGAAGACCCGTGAGCAGCAGCGGCGGCAGCGCACCAAGGCATTGATCCCCGTGGTGGCGCTCGTTGGCTATACCAATGCCGGAAAATCAAGCCTGTTCAATGTGTTGACCGGGGCAGGGGTGTTTGCCGAGAACCTGCTTTTTGCCACGCTCGACACGACTGTGCGGAAGATCGAGCTGCCGCACGGGCGGGAGGTTATGCTGAGCGACACGGTGGGTTTCGTGGCCGATTTGCCGCATGACCTGGTCGCCGCATTTCGCGCGACGCTGGAAGAAGTGGTGGATGCCGACATCATCCTGCATGTGCGCGATATCGCCAATCCGGACCACGCCGCGCAGGCCCAGGACGTGCTCACGGTGCTCGAAGAACTCGGTGTCTCGGCGGAGAACACGCCGATCATCGAGGTCTGGAACAAGATCGATCTGCTCGATGAGCCCGGGCTCGCACTGGCCTCGGCTGCGCCGGCCGGCAAGGTGGTCGCGACCATGCCCGTGTCAGCACATACCGGAGCCGGGCTCGACGCGCTCAAGCTCAAGGTCGAGCAGCTCCTGAGCGAACAGAGCCGGACCTATCACGTGCATGTGCCCTATAGCGCGGGAAGCGATATCGGTTGGCTGCACAACAATGCCGAGGTGATTTCCCGAGACGATGGGAACGAGCAGGGGTCTGACTTCGTGGTTCGGGTCGACCCACGGCATCGGGCGGAGTTCCTCGAGCGGTTCAACGGCCGGATCGCGGTTTCCGACCTCTAGGCCTTGTCCCTGGTCCGGATTTCGTTCCAATAGCCATCCAGGCGGTCAAGACCTGCTGCGACTGGTTCGATGCCGTCTTGGCGGCAGCGTTCTTCGACATAATGGAAGCGGCGGGTGAACTTGGAGTTGGCGTCACGAAGCGCCGCCTCGGGGTCGATGCCGGCCTTGCGGGCCAGATTGGCGACAGCAAAGAGCAGGTCGCCGATTTCCTCGCGCATGGCGTCTTCGTCGCCGGAGCTTTCCGCCTCGGCGACTTCTGCCAGCTCTTCCGCGATCTTGGTGCGGACAGCAGGCAGGTCAGGCCAGTCAAAGCCGACCTTGGCGGCGCGCTTGGTGAGCTTTTCGGCGCGGGCGAGGGCAGGCAGCACCTGCGGCACGTCATCGAGAATGGACGGCGCGCTGTCGCCCTTGCGTTCGGCCTTGGCAGCGCGTTCGCCAACCTTGATGGCTTCCCATCGGTCCTGGGCGTCCACGGCGCCATCGGCCACTACATCGCCGAAGACATGGGGATGCCGGCGGATCAGCTTTTCGGTGATCGCCTCGACGACATCGCCAATGTCGAAGTGCCCAGCTTCCTTGGCCATCTGGGCGTGGTAGATCGGCTGCAAAAGCAGATCGCCCAGTTCCTCGCGCAGATCGCCGAAGTCTTCGCGCTCGATCGCGTCGGCAACCTCGTAGGCTTCTTCAATGGTGTAGTGACGGATGGAACGAAAATCCTGCACCAGATCCCAAGGGCAGCCACCATTCGGATCGCGCAGCGCGGCCATGATCTCGATGAGTCGGGAAATATCGCGAGATGGTTGCATGATGAGCGGTCCGGATTGTTGGGATTCGATGGGAGCACCATAGCAAAGCGCGAGGGAAGTGGGACGGGTGACCCGTTCAGATCACTACAAATCCGCACTTCCTTATTTCGCATAATATATATTATGGAACTTTTGTGTGTCTGAAATCAGCTGAAAAGTTGGGATATGGCGCTGCTCCTCCCTCCAGATTGTATTTCTCTTCTGGAGCGCCGCGGCCTTAGCGGTTGAGGATGCGTCCCGCAGTTACATCAATCTGCATGCCATCAAAGGCCGGTGTCACGTTTGAAGGTGTCTCGGCTTCGGTCGCCGCATAGTCGAGATCAATATGCATGTTGGTGAGTACGGCCTGACGCGGCTGGAAGCGTTCGATCAGTTCAAGCGTTTCGGGCAAACTCAGGTGACTTGGATGTGGCGTTGGGCGCAGCGCATCGACAATCCAGACATCGAGGTCTTGCAACGCTGCGTTGGCGCTGGATGGTATGGCCGACAGATCGCAGCAATATGCCAGGCCGCCTATGCGATAACCGAAGGCGTTTATGTCGCCATGGATAAGGTCGAACGCGTTCAGGGTCAGCGTTCCGCCGGGACCGTCTACCGAGACTGTATCGCCATCGGCAATCTCGTGGGCATTGAGGATGGGCGGATATGAACCGCCGGGCGGCGTTGAAAAGCAGTAGCCGAATGCCTCACGAAGGCGTGCGCCACAATCAGCGGAGAAATAGACGTCGACCCGGCGACGATTGTGCAACGCCAGCACCCGCAAATCGTCTATGCCGTGGGTGTGGTCGGCGTGTTCGTGGGTGTAGAGAACAGCGTCCAGGCGATCGACATGAGCGCCGAGCAATTGCTCGCGCAAATCGGCCCCGGTATCGATCAATACGCGGGTTGGATTTTGGACGCCATCGCGCCAGCCTTCGATGAGCAGCGAACAGCGGCGGCGGCGATTGCGCGGCTCATGAGGATCGCAGGCGCCCCAGACATGACCGACACGCGGCACCCCTCCGGATGAAGCGCAGCCCAATATGGTCGCGATGATCCGGTCGGGTGCTGCCACGGCCTATCTCACGCCAGTCTTTGAAAAAAGACGCCCGAAATTGGCCGTCGATTCCGCGCCAAGCTGTTCGAGCGAAATGCCACGCACATCGGCCAGTTTTTCGGCCGTGTGGCGCACAAAGCTGGGTTCGTTCGACTGACCACGGTGTGGAATGGGAGCCAGATAGGGCGCGTCGGTTTCAACGAGGTAGCGATCAGCCGGCACGATTTTGGCGACCTCGCGAATTTCCTCGGCATTTTTGAACGTGATGATGCCGGAGAAAGATATGTAGCCACCCAGAACAAGGGCGCGCTGGGCCAGATCCATGCCCGCGGTGAAGCAATGCAGAACGAAGGGGAAGGCCCCCTGCCCGGTTTCTTCCTCGAGGATGGAAGCCATGTCTTTATCGGCCTGGCGGCTGTGGATAACCAGTGGAAGACCGGTGATGCGAGCGGCGGCAATATGGCGGCGCAGACCGGTGGCCTGTGCATCGCGCGGGGCGTTGTCGTAGAAGTAGTCGAGGCCCGCTTCGCCGATGGCAACGCAGCGCGGATGGGCACTTAGCCGGACGAGATCATCCGTCTGGATATGCAGTTCCTCATGCGCATTATGCGGATGGGTGCCGACAGAGCACCAGACGTTCTCAAAACGTTCTGCCAGCCCCGCATAGGTGGAAAAGTTTTCCACCCTTGTGGAAATCGTCACCATGCCGGTAACGCCGGCAGCCGCTGCACGCGTCATGACGCCGTCCAGATCGCTGGACAGGGCTTCGAAATCGAGATGGCAATGGCTGTCGATCAGCATGGTCACTCGGCCGGTTTTTCGAGGCGGGCGAAAACGCCCTGTGGCACGGGCAGTTCAGTTCCCGAAATCAGGCGATTGGCTTCGCCCGCAAGAGCCAATGTTCGATCGGCCGCGGGCACCACCAATTGATCGAGCAGTCGGGCAGCAGAGGCAGGCACGAAAGCCAGCATGGGGATTGCCAGCCGGCGGACAGTGTCTGCAGTCACGTAGAGAACCGTGGCCATGCGGACCGGATCGGTCTTTTTGAGTGCCCAGGGTTCCTGAGCGGCAAAGTAGTTATTGGCCGAACTCAACGCGCCGATAAGGGCGCCAGTCGCTTCGTGGACCAGCTGCTTGTCCATGGCCTTTTGCGCCTCGGCGATGGCATCGGTCACTTCAGTGATTATGGCCTTGTCTGCGTCGGTCAGTTCGCCCAGCTCAGGCACCCTGCCCTCGCAGTTCTTGTTGATCATCGAAAGCGAGCGCTGCGCCAGATTGCCCAGATTGTTGGCGAGATCGGCATTGACGCGATTGACCAGCTTTTCATGGCTGTAGTCGCCGTCGCTGCCGAAGGACACTTCGCGCAGGAAGAAATAGCGCACCGCGTCCTGGCCGAAGGTTTCGACCAGGGCAAAGGGGTCGATGACATTGCCGAGCGACTTGCTCATCTTCTGCCCGTCGACGGTCAGGAAGCCGTGCGCAAAGACACGGTGCTGCACGTCGAGCCCCGCGCTCATCAGGAAGGCCGGCCAATAGACTGTGTGGAAGCGGATGATGTCCTTGCCGATGACATGCAGGTCGGCAGGCCAGAACTTCTTGAACAGCTCGCTTTGTTCGTCCGGATAACCGACGCCGGTAATGTAGTTGGTGAGGGCGTCGACCCAGACATACATGACATGACCCGGCGCATCGGGCACCGGAATGCCCCAGTCAAAGGTGGTGCGGGAGATGGAAAGGTCCTGCAGGCCACTCTTTACAAAGGAGATGATCTCGTTGCGCCGTTCCTTGGGCGCGATGAAATCGGGATTGGCTTCGTAGAGATCGAGCAGCTTCTGCTGATAGGCTGAGAGGCGGAAGAAATAGGTGGGTTCCTCGACCCATTCCACCTCAGCACCAGAGGGGGCGAACTTCTTGCCATCCTTTTCAGTCAGCTCCGCCTCATCGAAATAGGCCTCGTCGCGCACCGAGTACCAGCCCTTGTAGGTGGACTGGAAAATGTCGCCATTGCTGCTGGCTGCCATCTTCTTCCAGATGGCCTGCGATGCCTTGTGGTGGCGTTCCTCGGTGGTGCGGATGAAATCGTCATTGGACAGATTAAGGGCGCCGGCCAAGCGCTTGAACTCGCCAGCGTTTCGATCCGCCAGTTCGCGGACGGGGATGCCTTCCTTGGCGGCCGTCTGCACCATCTTGATGCCGTGCTCGTCCGTGCCGGTGAGGAAATAGACCTCACGTCCTTCGAGCCGCTTCCAGCGGGCGATGGCGTCGGTCGCGATCATCTCATAGGCGTGGCCGATATGTGGCGCGCCATTGGGGTAGGAGATCGCGGTGGTGACGTAGAACGGCTTGGAGGTCATGCTGGCTCGGCAGGATTGGCAAACAGGGCGCAATGCTTCCGGATCGCGTCGAAGATCACCGCCAGCGTCTGTTTCATGTCGAGATTGACGCTGTCGGCTTCGCCCAGAAGTGCGCCTGCCTTCTCCCATAGCTCGGTGGCAGAGGCAAGCCGCGAACGTCCGCCGGGCTGCATGGCCGCATCCCGCATTTCAGTGGCCAGCCAGTCATTGAGAACCTCGCGCGCAAACGACATGTCCGGTCCCTGCGGATCGGCGCCAAGCGCGTCTGCGAGCTGTATTTGTGCGGCAACCGGCATGCGCTCGGGCCCTTGCAGCCAGGCCAGCAGCGCGCCCACCGGCGAATTTTCGGCCAGGGCCAGGGTTTCAAAGGCCCGTCGCGGACGGCCGCCGGCGAGCAGCACGGCGCGCTCAAGGGTTTCGGCATCCAGATCAGAATGGCTGCTGCTGACGACGGACCGCACCAGATTATCGGACAAGCCGCGCATGGCCAGGTTCTGGCAGCGCGAGCGGATGGTTGGCAGCAATTGGCCCGGGCGGTGCGAGATGAGCAGGAATGTGGTGTCGGCCGGCGGTTCTTCAAGCGTCTTGAGAAGCGCGTTGGCTGCGGAGGGATTGCACTCGTCTATGCTGTCGAGGATGGCGATGCGATGCCCTGCCCGGCCCCTGGTATGCTGCAGGGTTTCGCGCAGTTCGCGGATGTCTTCGACGCGGATGACGGAATAATAGCCTTTGGCATCCTTTGGACGCCGACGCAGCAGGGCCAGATTGGGGTGCGAAAGGGCGGCCACCTGCTCGCGCACGCGTTTGGGCTCCTCGTCACCGGTGGCTGTCAGGATGGCTGTGGCGAGTTCGAAGGCCAGAGTCGCTTTGCCAATGCCCTGCGGACCCTGCAGCATGATGGCGCCAGGCAGTCGGTGTTCGGCCAATTGGGTAAGGACGGCTGTGCGGGCGGCATCATGCCCAATTGCTACCTGGCGCTGCTCGGGCAACGGCAGGTCTGGAAGCGCGGCAGGATCCGTCACGCGACCGGCCTGCCCTGGAGCTCTGGGAAGCGTGCACTGACGACCTCCCAGATGGCGGCTTCGAGGGCTTCCTCGTCCTGTTCGGCCGAAATGACCACGCAGCGATCGGCATTGTTGCGGGCGATGTCGAGGAAGTTTTGGCGCAGGCGCTGGTGCCAGTCGAGCTCTTCCTTTTCAAACCGGTCACCGGTCAGCTGCAACCCGTCTTCAACGGCACGTTGCTCCACCCGGCGAAAGGCGATGGCTGGATCCATGTCGAGCACGATGGTGAGGTCCGGCGTATGACCGTCCAGGGCGAGATTTTCCAGAGCGTCGATCAGCTTGTCGTCCACACCGCCTGTCAGGCCCTGATAGGCCCGCGTGGAATCGCAGAAGCGGTCGGAAATCACCCAGGTGCCCTTTTCGAGATTGGGCGCAATGAGCTGATTGACATGATCGAGGCGCGCGGCGGCGAACAACACGGCTTCCGAGCCCGCTCCCCAGGCTTCGGAGCGCCCCTGCAGAATGAAGGAGCGGATGGCCTCGGCCTTGGGTGTGCCGCCCGGCTCTCGCGTACGTACGGCTTCGATGGCATGGTTTGCGAGATTGTTGAGCAGCCGCCGCACCTGGGTCGACTTGCCGACACCTTCGCCACCCTCGAAGGTGATGAAACGGGCTGGGCGTCGATTTGGCGCTTCAAGCATGGGCAGGCTGATTCCTTGGTCCGATCCCTTTTAGGACACCTGCGCGACTGGGAAAAGCGGGGAGCGGGATTTGCCCGCCGCTCTGGCATAGCCTTTGTGGCCTTTGACCCTAAAATTGGTCCCCGGGACCGATCCTGCTTAATGCACTAGTCAGAGCCAACCCAACGCCAACTGCTTGAGTGCATCGGTGGCGCGGCGGACCAGATCGCCCTGGCCGACGCTTTCGGCGGCGTAGAGGGGAGCGGCCTGGACCAGTTGATCATTGCAATAGACCCGCAATTCGGCAATGCGGTCGCCGGCCCTGACGGGCGGCATCAGCGGGGCTTCATAATTGACAGTGGCCGAGAGGCACTGGCGCGACCCGCGCGGCAGGTAGAGCGCGATTTCTCCCTGGCCGACGAGACCCACATTGGGGCTGGCGCCGCCATAGACGTCCGCATAGGCGACAACCTGACCCTCGGCATAGGGGGTGAAGCGCTCGAAGGCGCGGGCGCCCCAGGTGAGGAGCTTGCGCGCTTCTTCGGTGCGCTCACGCATGGAACCGAGGCCATGGACTACCGCTATGAGGCGACGATCGCCCTGGTCGGTTGAGGTCACCGAGCCGTAACCGGCCGCTTCGGTATGCCCGGTTTTCAGACCGTCAACGCCGATGCCCATCTCGACCAGCGAGTTGCGATTGGCCTGGTTGATGCCGTTCCACTCCATCGAGGGTTCAGAGAAGTAATGGTAGTATTCGGGGAATTCGCGGATGAGGTAGCGCGCCAGTTCGGCGAGGTCGCGGGCCGTCGAATATTCATTCGGGTCCGGCAGGCCAGTGGAGTTGGTGAAGTTGGAGCCTTCAAGACCGAGGTCATTGGCCAGCTCATTCATCATCAGCGCGAACGTGCTTTCCGATCCGGCAATGCCTTCGGCCAGAACAATAGCGGCGTCGTTGCCGGACTGGATGATGACGGAACGCACCAGGTCTTCGACACGGATCTGCGAATTGAGTTCGGCAAACATTGTCGAGCCGCCGGATGCAGCGCCGCCTGTGCGCCAGGCGTTCTCGGAGACGAAGAACTCGTCATCCAGGCTCACGCGCCCGGCCCTGATCTCGTTGAAGACCACGGCCAAGGTCATGAGCTTTGTCATGCTGGCCGGTTCCAGGGCCGCGTCGGCGTCTTTCTGGAAAATGACCGTGCCGGACTCGTAGTCCATCAGCACGGCAAATTTCGCCTTGGTGTCGAACTCCGCCTGAGCCAGGGCGCCTCCGGCCAAACACAGAAGGGCAATAATGGCTGTGAGCATTCGCACGGCGCATGTTCCTCGTCTTTGCGACTTCAACGCCGAACTCCTCCCGGCGCAATATAGACGCAATTAATAGAGAATTGCGTCAGTCAGGCCAAGGTCTTGCGCGAGCTGGATGGCGTCCTGGGCCGTCGCTCCGGGCTTCAGTCGCGTCATTGTGAGCTTTGTGGCGCTCCGGCCATTGACCGAGACCGGCTCCTCGATGACCGCACCGAGCTCGGCAAATTGCTGGGCGACGGCCACGGCGTTACCAGCGTCTGCGAAGACGCCCAGGGCCAGTTGAATGTCGCGGTTGTCGGCGTCGACAGAGCCGGCCCAGTCAGCAAGAGCGGCATTGCCGCTGGCCATGGCATTGGCGGCAGCGTGGGCGGAACCGATGGCGGCGTCCATCTCCTGTGGGGTGCTGTCTGCGTAGGAGAACAGGCCGTTGAAGAAATTGGTGGTCATGCCGACAAGGCTTCGGTTGCTCTGTCCGCCGGAACTGGCGACACGGACCGGGCCGCTATCGTAGTCGGCCGGACCGTTGTAGCTGGCCACCAGCATGCGGGTGTCGTCGCCTTCGAGCGGGGCCTGGCCCACATATTCGACATGGACGCTGGTCGAGCCCTTGTTGACGTAGCCCAGCATGGAGGCGGCGCGATAGCTCAGATCGATGATGCGTCCGGAGACATAGGGCCCACGGTCATTGACGCGGACGATGAGCGAGCGGCCATTGGCGGTGTTGGTCACGCGCACATAGGACGGCAAGGGCAAGGTCGGGTGGGCGGCGGTGATGGCGTTGGCCGAGAAGATCTCGCCATTTGCTGTGCGGCGGCCATGGAAATCGGAACCGTACCAGGAGGCTGAGCCGGAGGCGGAATAGCTCGGATCATGCTGGGGCACATAGGTCTTGCCGCGCACGGTATAGGGCTTGCCGATCTGATAGCGGCCGCCGCCCTTGGGCGGGTTCGGATTGGATGTGACGCGCGGCGAGACGGCGACTCCGTATTCGCTGGAGGTAAAGGCAGCGCGTTTGACCGTCGCGCCAAGATTACCCGTGGCGCAGGCGGCTAGGGAGGGGGCGATCAGGGCGGCCAGGGCCAATGCTCGAACAGCGTTACGCCAGGAGGTCGTCACGATACGCAATACTCGTCAGAAAACAGAACTCTTCGGCGCGAAGGATAGCGGCTTTTGTGCAACGCACACAGAAAGGAACAATTTTACGGTTTAGGAGCGGTTAAGGCCAATGAATGGTTAGATTCTCCTGCCAGATTGCGGCGATCTGCGCCTGCAACAGGTGCGCAGAAGCAAATGACACTCTTGGTGGGTTGACTGATATAAAGATATCTTTATGTCATGGCGCAGCGCTGATAGAGTGCCGACAATTGCATGAAAGTGAGGACGGCGATGAGCCCCTCCCCCGCCCCCAGTATTGAGACGCCGCTGATCCCCGATTGGAACGAGGTCCGCGAGGCGCTGACCAGCGCCATGCAAGAGCGCATCCTTATCCTGGATGGTGCGATGGGCACGATGATCCAGCGCCTGGGATTGACGGAAGAAAACTTCCAGGGCGAGCGGTTCAAGGGTTGGAGCCATCCCCTCAAGGGCAATAACGACCTGCTCGCCATCACCGAGCCGAAAATGATCGAGGATATCCACTACGCCTATTACATGGCGGGTGCGGATATCGTGGAGACCAATACGTTTTCGGCAACCTCTGTGGCCCAGGCAGACTATGCCTGCGAAGAGGCGGTATACGACATCAATTATCAAGGCGTGGTCTGCGCCCGGCGAGCGGCCATACGTGCGGAAAAGGACGATGGCCGGAGGCGCTTTGTGGCTGGGGCCCTGGGGCCGACCAACAAGACCTCGTCCATGTCGACGGACGTCAATAGCCCGGGCCACCGAGCCATCACCTTTGACGAACTGATCGAAGCCTATGGCGAAGCCATCCGCGGGCTGGTCGACGCGGGTGCGGACCTGCTGTTGTTCGAGACCATCACCGATACGCTGAACACAAAGGCGGGCATCTTTGCCGCCCAGCGGTTGTTCGAAGAACGCGGCATCGACGTGCCGATCATGATTTCGGGCACGATTACCGACTTGTCTGGTCGTACCCTCTCCGGTCAGACGCCGACGGCATTCTGGTATTCGGTGCGGCACGCCAACCCGATCACCATCGGGCTCAATTGCGCCCTGGGTGCAGACCTGATGCGCGATCACATTTCCGAGCTCTCGGGGGTCGCTGACACCTTCATCTGCGCCTATCCCAATGCGGGCCTGCCCAATGAAATGGGCGCGTATGATGAGACGCCCGAGCAGATGGCCAGCCAACTCGAGGCCTTTGCCAGCGATGGGCTGCTGAACATTGTCGGTGGCTGCTGCGGCTCGACGCCAGACCATATCCGGGCGATTGCAGAAACCGCCGCGCGCTTTGCACCGCGCCAGGTGCCCAATGCCGAGCGGCTGCTGCGGCTGTCGGGGCTCGAGCCCTTCACGCTCACCAAGGACATTCCCTTCGTCAATATTGGCGAGCGTACCAACGTCACCGGGTCGGCCCGCTTCCGCAAACTCATCACCGCCGGCGATTATTCTGCCGCGCTCGATGTCGCGCGCGACCAGGTGGCCAATGGCGCCCAGGTCATCGACATCAATATGGATGAGGGCCTGATCGACAGCCAGCAGGTGATGATCGACTTCCTCAATCTGCTGGCGGCGGAACCCGACATCGCCAAGGTGCCGCTGATGATCGACTCTTCCAAATGGGAGGTGATCGAGGCGGGCCTGAAATGCGTGCAGGGCAAGGCGCTGGTCAATTCCATTTCGCTCAAGGAAGGCGAAGAGGCGTTCATCCATCACGCGCGGCTGGTGAAGGCTTATGGCGCAGCCGTCGTCGTTATGGCGTTTGATGAAACCGGACAGGCGGACACCAAGGCGCGCAAGGTCGAAATTTGTGCGCGGGCGTACAAAATCCTGACCGAGGTGGTCGGCCTGCCGCCCGAAGACATCATCTTCGACCCCAATGTGTTCGCTGTCGCGACCGGCATTGAGGAGCACAATAATTACGGCGTCGATTTCATCGCGGCGACCAAGGAAATCACCGACACCCTGCCGCATGTACATATTTCGGGCGGTATCTCGAACCTGTCGTTCTCGTTCCGCGGCAATGAACCGGTACGCGAGGCGATGCACGCGGTGTTCCTCTACTATGCCATCCAGAACGGCATGGACATGGGCATCGTCAATGCCGGGCAGCTGGCGGTCTATGAAACCATCGACAAGGAATTGCGCGACGCCTGCGAGGACGTGATCCTTAACCGGCGCGCTGACTCCACGGACCGTATGCTGGAGCTGGCCGAGCGGTATAAGGGCCAGGGCGGCGGGGCCGGCAAGGCCAAGGACTTGAGCTGGCGCGAACTGCCTGTTGCCGACCGCATTACCCATGCTCTGGTCAACGGGATTACCGAATATGTCGAGGCTGATACCGAGGAAGCCCGGCAAAGTTTCGAGCGGCCGCTGCACGTGATCGAAGGGCCGCTGATGGCCGGCATGAATGTGGTGGGCGATCTGTTTGGCTCGGGCAAGATGTTCCTGCCGCAGGTGGTGAAATCGGCCCGCGTGATGAAGCAGGCCGTGGCCTATCTCATGCCGTTCATGGAAGCCGAGAAGGACGCCAATGGCGATGCTGCCGGTCGCAAGAGCGCGGGCAAGGTGCTGATGGCGACCGTAAAAGGCGACGTGCACGACATCGGCAAGAACATCGTCGGCGTGGTTCTGTCCTGCAACAATTACGAGATCATTGACCTGGGCGTCATGGTGCCCAGCCAGAAGATTCTGGAGACGGCGCGAGCGGAAAAGGTCGATATCATCGGCCTGTCCGGCCTGATCACCCCGTCGCTCGATGAAATGGTGCATGTGGCGGCCGAGATGGAGCGCGAGGGTTTCGACATTCCGCTGCTGATCGGCGGTGCGACGACCAGCCGCGTGCATACGGCAGTCAAAATTCATCCGCGCTATGCGCGTGGCCAGGCCGTGCACGTCAACGATGCCAGCCGCGCAGTGGGCGTGGTTTCGAACCTGCTCTCCGACGAAACCAAGGTTTCGTTCATCGAACAGGTCCGGGCCGAATATGCCAAGGCCGCAGCGGCGCATGAGCGGGCCGAGTCAGAAAAGCGTCGCTTGCCGTTGGAGACGGCTCGCAGCAACGCGTTCACGCCCGACTGGGCCGGGTACACGCCCCCTGCGCCAAGCTTCCTGGGTACCCGCAGCTTCACCGATTTCGACCTGGCGGAAATCGCCCGCTATATCGATTGGACGCCTTTCTTTCAGACATGGGAGCTGAAAGGCCGCTACCCGGCCATTCTGGAAGATGAGAAGCAGGGCGAGGCCGCCCGCGCGCTGTGGGCCGATGCCCAGAAGATGCTGGGGCAGATCATCGAGGAGCAGTGGTTCAAGCCCAAGGCCGTCATTGGCTTCTGGCCGGCCAATGCGGTGGGCGATGATATTCGTCTGTTCGCCGATGAGGGGCGCCAGAAGGAGCTGGCGACGTTCTTCACGCTGCGCCAGCAACTCTCCAAGCGCGATGGTAAGCCCAATATGGCGCTTTCCGACTTCGTGGCACCAATGGAGACCGGCAAGCCGGATTACCTGGGCGGTTTCGTCGTCACGGCCGGCATGGAAGAAGTGGCGATTGCCGAGCGCTATGAGCGCGCGAATGACGACTATTCCTCCATTCTCGTGAAGGCGCTGGCCGACCGGTTTGCCGAGGCCATGGCCGAATATATGCATGAGCGGGTGCGCAAGGAGTATTGGGGCTATGCCCCCGATGAAGCGCTGTCACCCGACGAACTGGTTGGCGAACCGTACCAGGGCATCCGCCCTGCCCCGGGCTATCCGGCGCAACCCGACCACACCGAAAAGACCACCCTGTTCCGCCTGCTCGATGCAGAGAACAGCGTCGGTGTATCGCTGACCGAGAGCTATGCCATGTGGCCCGGCTCGTCCGTATCAGGCATCTACATGGCCCATCCGGATGCCTATTATTTCGGCGTAGCGAAAGTGGAGCGCGATCAGGTGATCGACTATGCGCAGCGCAAAGGCATGGATGTTGAAGAGGTCGAGCGCTGGCTTGCCCCAATTCTCAATTACATGCCCGGCAAGGTGGCAGCGGAGTGATCGGTAACCAACATGTCACGGATTGACCCCATTCCGGTCACGCTGATCTCGGATCCCCGGACGCTGGTGCCACTGGATGGCGACACTGCGCTGATCCGGCTGCCGGCCAATTCGGGGCATGGACATGCGGACGGCGATGTCTGCGTCGCCTGCTCCGGCATTACCGATGTGCGGGCGCTGCTCTACAACCTTCTTGAAGAGCACCGGCGCAATATGCGCCCGGCGTTTTCGCGTGTGGTGGTGGATGCCAGTGCGGTGGCGGACAAGGGACAGGTCATAGCGGCACTGACCGGCAAATTGCCGGCGCAGGCGCTGCGCGACCATACGGTGGCGCGAATGTTTTATCTGGCGGGTTGAGCCATCTCCCCCGCTTTCCAGCAGAGAGGGAGTAAGGTGCAGCCCAAGCCCCCCTCACCCGGCGCTGCGTGCCGACCTCTCCCCTAAAGGAGAGGTGAGAAGGGCACGAGCGGCGTGTCCGCCCGGAGGTAGAGCGGATGCTTGGGTGAGCCGTCGGCATTGGTGCCGAAACACCAGAGTTCCACACCTTCGCCGCGGAGCGTTTCGACAATCTCCCGGCCCGCTGGGGCCAGGGCCTTGTTGAGTTTGCCGTGGCAGAGCACGACGCGCCCTGCCCCGAGAGCCGCCTCCCGGATGACAGGTATATTGGCAGGAGACACAGCCTCCACACCTGGCTGTATCAGCATTTTGGGGTGGGTCGCGCGATAGTCGCCGACATTGCACTTGACCATGCCAAAAAAACCCTCGCGTCGCGCGAAGTTCCATTCCCGGGCGCAGGTGGGATCATCGACGGTCGCGTCTGCCGTGGACGGGTTCATGCCAATGAATACGATGTAGGTCTCGGGGAAAGTCTCTCCCAGCCAACGGCGCATGCGCTGGCGATAGCGGCCGTCCGCGCTCATCAGGGCGTCGCCGCGCACGCCTTCGCCCAAGCGAAGCCGCACCTTGCCGCCGGGATCATGTGCCAAATCGTTCATGCGGTGAGGTCACCCGGCGGGGTGAGGCCACTCATCAGCGACGCCGTGGTGATGGTGTTTGCGAGGAGACAGGCAATAGTCATGGGGCCGACGCCGCCCGGAACCGGGGTAATAGCGGAAGCGACCTTAGCGGCAGCCTGGGTATCCACGTCGCCGACGAGGCGGGTTTTGCCCTCGCCCTTTTCCGGGGCCGGAATGCGATTGATGCCAACGTCGACGACGACGGCGCCCGGTTTGATCCAGTCGCCCTTGATCATCTGTGGGCGGCCGACAGCGGCCACGACGATGTCGGCCTGGCGTACGACATCAGCCAGGTCCTTTGTGCGGGAATGAGCGACGGTGACCGTGCAATTGTCGCGCAAAAGCAATTGCGCCATGGGCTTGCCGACGAGGTTGGAGCGGCCAATGATGACGGCATGCTTGCCTTCAAGCGAAACAAGCTCGTCGCGCAGCAGCATGAGGCAGCCGAGCGGGGTGCAGGAAACCGGACCCGGCAGGCCGATCTGCACCTTGCCGACATTGGCGGGGGTGAAGCAATCGACGTCCTTGGCGGGGTCGATGGCTTCGATGACCTTGTTGGGATCAATGTGTTTGGGCACCGGCATCTGCACCAGGATGCCGTGAACGGCGGGGTCCGCATTGAGCTGTTGGATCAGGGCCAGCAGGTCTGCTTCGGGGGTGTCAGCGGGCAACTCGTGCTTGAACGAATTCATGCCCACTTCAGCGGTCTGCTTGGCCTTGGAGGAGACATAGACCTGGCTGGCCGGGTCCTCGCCGACGATCACCACTGCCAGACCCGGGGTGATGCCGTGCGCGGCCTTGAGACGGGCGACATGGCCGGCAATGCGGCCGCGCAGATCTTCGGCAAAGTGTTTTCCGTCGATGATTTTTGCGGTCATTTCGGCCTCGATCTGCTTAAGTGGCGGCAGGCGGGTGGAGCGCCCGCTTCATGGGCTCCGACATAAGGGATGAGGAATGATCCGTCCATTGCTTTGGCTTTCTGTGCTTGTGCTTTCGCCGGCCTTGGTCATGGCGCAGGAGGCATCGCTGGAAAAGCAGGCCAGAAAGCTGCACAAGCTGGCGGGTGGCGATGCCTGCGCGGGGAGCGGATACGTCCCAGAAGACGACTATGAGAGCTGGACGTTCAGCTATCTGCCGAGCTGGAGTTCGGGCGATGAGAGCGATCTCGCCGAGGTCACGCTGGTGCGGCTGTTCTGCTATTCTGGCGCCTACAACGAAAGCCACGCCTACTACCTCTTCAGGGAGTATGACGGACTGCAGCCGCTGGGCTTTGCCGAACCGGCCTTCGACGTAAAATATGAGAATGATGATTACAACGGGGCCGTCGAAGCCATCACCGTGGTTGGGATGACGTCTCGGAGCCTGCTGGTGAACTCCTATTTCGATCCGGACACCCTGACCATCGAGTCGTTTTCGAAGTGGCGCGGGCTGGGCGATGCCAGTTCCGCGGGCACCTGGGTATTCCGCGATGGAGCGTTTTCGCTGGTCCATTTCACCGTTGATGCCAGCTATGACGGCGAAATGGACGGCGAGGTCCTGGTCAACTACCAGACGCAGCAGTGAACACTTATGGCTGAACAAAAGACCAAGCCACACACCGGTGACGTCGGCGAGTTCCTTGCTCAGGTAGAAAGCCCGCAAAAGCGGGCCGACTCGCACGTGCTGGTAGAGATGATGAGCGCAGCGACCGGGGAACCGCCGGTGCTGTGGGGGACGATGGTAGGTTTCGGGCAGTACCACTACCGCTATCCCACAGGCCATGAGGGCGATGCGTTCCTGGTTGGCTTTGCGCCGCGCAAGGCCGAGTTCAGCATCTATCTGATGGGGACCTACTTTCCCGAAGAAAATGAGAGGCGCCAAGCGCTTCTGGACAAACTGGGCAAGCACCGGATGGGCAAGGCCTGCCTCTATGTGAAACGCCTGAGCGATATCGATCTCGACGTACTGCGTGAGCTGGTCGACATCTCCGTGCGCAAGCTGCGGGCAACCTATCCGGACAAATGAAGGCCGCCACGGCATCGCTGCCGGGCGGCCTCTTGGGGAAACGGTCCACCGCGCTGTTGAGGGCTTGGGGGACATGCGGCAAACCGCTCCCGCTCACCGGTTGCATGGGTCGTTTGCTGTGCCGATGAACTGTCTCAGAAGATGGTCGTAAATTGCGGCGAGAAAAGAGCGGGTCACTGAAGTGTGAAAGATGTGGCCGGCGCCTTGCTCTCGTTGAGAAGCCGTCATGTGGCGCCTATATTGGCGGTCATTGAAAGAAACGATTCCAACTTCCTGCCGCCCGATCCGCGGGCTGGCCCCGAGGGACTTCCATGACGACACTCAGCCCGCCGCGCCTTGAAACCCAGTCTTTCACCGACCCGGCCGCAGCCTGGGCCCATATTGCCCACATCTACCACCGCAATTGCGACTTCATCCGCAGCCACCTCGACGGCCTGACGCAGGGCAAAGTGCCCGCCGGCCGCGTGCGGGCGTGCTATCCGCAGATCGAGGTGCGTTCGACCAGCTATTCCAAGCATGAGAGCACCCTGCCCTATGGCTATTTGCATACGCCTGGCATTTATCGGACCACGGTGACCGCTCCGGACCTGTTCCAGGGCTATTTGCAGGAGCAGTTCGAGGTCATCCTCAAGAACCACGGCGGCGTGATCGAGGTTGGGGAATCTGACACGCCCATTCCGCTACATTTTGCCCTGGGGCCGCATGACCATCTGGACGGCAAGGCGATCAACGCCATGGACGTGCCGCTGCGCGACCTGTTCGACGCGCCGGATTTGGGCAATACCGACGACGAGATTGCCAATGGTACCTATGTGCCGCCGCGTGGCGGTCCTTACCCGCTATCTGCCTTTACCGCGCCGCGGGTGGACTATTCGCTGTTCCGGCTGGCGCATTACACCGGCACCGATGCCGAGCATTTCCAGAACTTCGTGATCTTCACCAATTACCAGTTCTATATCGATGAATTCTGCCGGTTGGCGAAGGGCTGGATGGCGGAGAAACATCCGCATTACCAGCGCTTTATCGAGCCGGGCAATGTCGCGACCGACAATATGCTGACCGGCGGCGGGGTGACGGGCAATCCGCCGCCGCGCACGCCGCAAATGCCGGCCTATCACCTGGTGGGCGACCGCGGCCGCGGCATCACAATGATCAATATCGGTGTGGGGCCGTCCAACGCCAAGACCATCACCGACCATATCGCCGTCTTGCGTCCGCATGCCTGGATCATGCTGGGACATTGCGCGGGCCTTCGAAACAGCCAGGAACTGGGCGACTATGTGCTGGCCCACGCCTATGTGCGCGAGGACCATGTGCTGGATGCCGACCTGCCGCTTTCAGTGCCCATTCCGGCGCTGGCCGAGGTGCAGGTGGCGCTGGAACAGGCGGTGGAGGAAATCACCCAGACCGAGGGGCTGGAAACCAAGAAGATCATGCGCACCGGCACGGTGGCGACCTTCGACAATCGCAATTGGGAGCTTCGCGACCAAGTGGAAATCACGCGGCGGCTCAGCCAGTCGCGCGCCGTGGCGCTGGATATGGAATCTGCCACCATCGCTGCCAATGGCTTCCGCTTCCGCGTGCCCTATGGGACGCTGCTGTGTGTCTCGGACAAGCCGCTACATGGCGAGTTGAAACTACCCGGCATGGCCTCGGATTTTTATCGGACGCAGGTCAACCGGCATCTGCAGATCGGGCTTCGGGCCATGGAGATTTTGCGGGACCAGCCAGCGGAACGGCTGCATTCGCGGAAACTCAGAAGCTTTGCCGAGACGGCGTTTCAGTAGCGGACCTTTCCGCCAGGGGCGGCATTCCCCTCCTCCGGCGCTGTCTGCCACTCGCTATCCGAGGGGGAAAACAATAAAGCCCGGGATCTGTCCCGGGCTTTTGCGTAACGTCTGGCGTACCGATCAGCGGCCCTTGACCACAGAGTAGCCAGCGTATTTGGCCGAGGAACCCAGCTGTTCCTCGATGCGGATGAGCTGGTTGTACTTGGCCAGGCGGTCGGAGCGGCTGAGCGAGCCGGTCTTGATCTGACCGCAGTTCAGCGCCACGGCGAGGTCGGCAATGGTCGAATCCTCGGTTTCGCCCGAGCGGTGCGACATGACCGAGGTGTAGCCGGCGCGATGCGCGGTATCGACGGCATTGAGGGTTTCGGACAGCGAGCCGATCTGGTTGACCTTGACCAGGATCGAATTGGCGACACCCATCTTGATGCCCGATACGAGGCGCTGGGTATTGGTGACGAAGAGATCGTCGCCGACGAGCTGGACCTTCTTGCCAATGGCGTCGGTCAGAGCCTTCCAGCCATCCCAATCGTCCTCGGCCATACCGTCTTCGATGGTGATGATCGGATAGCGATTGGCGAGGTCCTCGAGGAAGCGGACGTTTTCGTCCGAGGAGAGCGACTTGCCCTCGCCCACCATCTCGTACTTGCCGTTCTTGTAATATTCGGTGGCGGCGCAATCGAGACCGAGGAAAACGTCCTCGCCCGGCTTGTAACCGGCCTTTTCGATCGAGCGCATGATGAAGCCCAGGGCATCGTCGGCGCTTTTGAGGTTCGGGGCAAAGCCGCCTTCGTCACCCACGGAGGTGTTATGGCCCTCGGCCGAGAGACCCTTCTTGAGGGTGTGGAAGATTTCGGCGCCGATGCGCACGGCGTCGGCCAGCGACTTGGCGCCTGCGGGCAGGATCATGAATTCCTGCATGTCGATGGGATTGTCGGCATGCTCGCCGCCATTGATGATGTTCATCATCGGGACGGGCAGGACGTGGGCGTTCGGGCCGCCGATATAGCGATAGAAGGGCAGCTCGCTCGATTCGGCGGCGGCCTTGGCAACGGCGAGGGAGACGCCGAGAATGGCGTTGGCGCCCAGCTTGCCCTTGTTGGCGGTGCCATCGAGTTCGATCATGGCCTGGTCGACAGCAAGCTGATCAAGCGCGTCCATGCCCTGGATTTCATCGGCAATGACGGTATTGACGTTCTCGACCGCCTGGGTCACGCCCTTGCCCATGTAGAGGGCGCCACCATCGCGCAGTTCCACGGCCTCATGGGCGCCGGTCGAGGCGCCCGACGGCACGGCCGCACGGCCAAAGCTGCCATCGTCCAGCACCACATCGACCTCGACGGTCGGGTTGCCGCGGCTGTCGAAAATCTGGCGGCCATTGACGTGGATAATTGAAGACATGCGAGCCCTTCCCGGAAAGCTTTTTGGGTGTGAGTGCCTGTCTAGACGGGCCGTGTGACAGTGAAAAGAGGGGATACGCAAAAAACGCGCATAGAAGGCCTGCTAGACGGCCAGTTTGCTGTTGGCGACGAGCCAGGACACCGATTCCTGCACAGCTTCGAGTGAACTATAGCGCGGAGCGTATCCGAGCAGCCGGCGCCCCTTGGCGATGCTGGCATTGGGGCTGCGGGCAATATGCTCCCAGGTCGCCTGAGCATTCTCGGGCGTCTGCATCGCCTTCCATTCCTCCCAGGGGTGGAAGCTCAGCGACGGCTGCTTGCCAAACCAGCGGTACATGGCTTCGGCGTAGTGGCGGAGGGTAATGGCGCCGGGCGAGACTGCATGGAAGGCTTCCCCGACGGACGCGCTCCAATTCTCCATGGCCAGCATCAGCAGGATGGCGATGTCATCCGCATGAATATGATGCACTGTCTCCATGCCGAAATTGGGCAGGGCCAATGTGTCGCCCCGGGCGATGGTTTCGAACGCGATATTGTCGAAGTGACCAGCGGGATTGAGTGGCGACCACCCCTGCCCCACGATGTGGCCGGGATGCAGAATGGTGACCGGGAAGCCGTCACACCGCGCCAGACCGAGCAAATAGTCTTCTATGGCGGCCTTCTGCAGGCCGTATTCGCCGAAGGGCCTCTTGGTGACGTCCTCGGGCGTCGGCACGACCTCGGAAATGCCATGCGTCCAGATCGTGCCGATATGGAGGAAATGCCGGACCTTGCCGATCAAGGCCTCGGCCAGTTGGCGGGCGCTGTCGAGGGTGAAGCAGATATTGTCGATCACGATGTCCGGATTGAGATCGGCGATCGCCCGGCCGAACTCTCCGCTGGCCTCGGCGGTCGCGCGGTCGATCCGCACGCGCGTGACATGCTCCCAGGCCGAGTGTGGAAGATAGGGCTCGGAGGCGCCACGTGACACCGCGACGACATCATGGCCGGCCCGCACCAATCGCGGGACCAGATAGGTGCCGATGTGGCCGGTGGCGCCGATCACGACAATGCGGGACATATTTGATCCTCCACGGACTGGCTTGAGAGTTCCGCCTGTCCTAACATGTCAGCGCGAACTGTCCAGTTCGCAGATTCCGGAGGAGAGAATAGTGTCCCAACCCCTCGTCAAGCAGGTGGCGCATACCTGCATTTTTGCTCGTGACCTCGACGCCGTGGAGGCGTTCTACCGGGACGTGCTGGGCGTAGCGCCAAAATTCGATTTCAAGCGCGGCGATGACCGCATCGGCTTCTACCTCGATTTCGGCAACCGGACCTTTGTGGAGGTCTTCAAGAAGGGCGAGAGCCGGTTCGAGGAGACCAACCAGATCAACCATATTTGCTTCGAGACTGACGATATCGACAGCTTTATGGCTAATGCGAAGGCCAAGGGTGTTTCGGTGACCGACAAGAAACTGGGCGTCGACCACACCTGGCAGTGCTGGTTGGCCGACCCGAGCGGGGTCAAGATCGAGATCTTCCAATATACGCCCGACAGCATGCAGTTCGGTCCCGATGGGGTTGTTTGTCAGGTGGATTGGTAGCGGATCACGAAACTGTGGAGGCGTAAGGCACTGCCTCCACATGATTTTGCCGCAAGTGGCGGGAAAGTATGGCGCATGAAGAATCAACTCCGCCTGCTTTCCGTGCTACTGCTTTTGACGCCCCTGCCCGCCTGGGCGCAGACGCCCGAACTGACAGCCATCCTTGACCGCGCCGACGCCCTGGAGCCGCTCGAAGCGGTGATCGTCGCCCAGGACGGGGCGGTTCTGGCGGAACGCGGCTATGACGGCAATTCGGTCGATGACCCCACCAACATCCAGTCGGCGTCCAAGGCGGTGGTGTCGGCACTGGTGGGGATTGCCATCGACCGCGGCCTGATCGAAGGCGTCGACCAGCCGATCGCGGATTTTCTGGCCGACTCCTTTCCCGAGAGCGCCGACCCACGCCTTGACGAGGTGACCGTCGGGCATCTCCTATCCATGCAGGCCGGCTTGCAGTCCACGTCAGGCGCCAATTACGGGCGCTGGGTGGCCAGCAGCAATTGGGTCCGCAATGCGCTCGCGCAGCCGTTCCGGGCCAGCCCAGGTGGGCGCATGCTCTATTCCACCGGCTCGACGCATCTGCTGTCGGCCATCCTGACGCGTGCCGGAGGCGATTCCACCCTGGCGCTTGCGCGGGACTGGTTTGCGCCGGTGGATGATTTCACCATCGGCGGCTGGGAGCGCGACCCACAGGGCATCTATCTGGGCGGCAATCAGATGGCGATGAGCCCGCGCTCGCTGCTCGCCTTTGGCGAGGTCTATCGCACCGGTGGGCTGGCACCCGATGGCACGCGGCTGTTCCCGGAAAACTGGATCGAACAATCCTGGACGCGGCGCACCAGCTCCCGCTTCTCGGGCGATGGCTATGGCTATGGCTGGTTCCTGCGCGAAATTGGCGGCGAGGAGGTTCGCTATGCCTGGGGCTATGGTGGGCAGATGCTCTATATCGTCCCGAGCCTTGAGCTCAGCGTGGTGATGACCTCGGACGAGAATTCCCCCTCGGCGGGGAACGGCCACCGCGATGCGCTGCATGATTTGCTGGCCGAGATTATCGGGACGGTGCGGGCAGAAGTGGCGTCCGCTGCGCAGGACTAGCCCTCTCTCCCCTCAAGGGAGGGGGCTGGGGTGAGACATGAAGGCCCCTCGGACAGAACCCTTGGGCTGGCCCCCTCACCCGCCGGTATGCGGCGACCTCTACCCCGAGGGGCGAGGTATGCACCGAGCTCAACCCTCAAGCTTATGCCCGTCGATATGTTTGGCAGCCAGCGCCTTGTCCATCGCTTCCTTGACCTTTTCGGCCTTGGTGCGACCGAATCTCAGGCGGTTGGCCTCGGCGGTCGCCTCCTTCTCGGCGCGTGCCTTCTGCTTGCGCGCGTTCCGGAGATTGACGACCTCAGCCATGTCTAGACCAACCGGCTCTGGTCCATCGCAGCAGCGATGAAGCTGGTGAAGAGCGGATGCGGTTCGAAGGGCTTGGATTTCAGTTCGGGGTGGAACTGCACGCCGATGAACCAGGGGTGGTCGGTGCGCTCGACGATTTCGGGCAGCGTGCCGTCGGGCGAGACGCCGGAGAACAGCAGGCCATTGGCTTCCAGGCGCTTGCGATAGTCCATGTTCACCTCGTAGCGGTGACGATGGCGCTCGGAAATGCGGGTGGTGCCATAGATGTCGGCAACGCGGGAGCCGCGGGTGAGCTGGGCCGGATAGGCGCCGAGGCGCAGCGTGCCGCCCAGATCGCCATCAGCAGCGCGGGCTTCCTTTTCATTGCCCTTCACCCATTCGGTCATCATGCCCACGATCGGCTCCTTGGTGGGGCCGAATTCGGTGGAGGAGGCATTCTTGATGCCGGCGGTATTCCGTGCGGCTTCAATGCAGGCCATCTGCATGCCGAAACAGATACCGAAATAGGGTACGTCCTTGATGCGGGCAAAGCGCGCCGCTTCGATTTTGCCCGCTGAGCCGCGTTCGCCGAAACCGCCGGGCACCATGATGCCATGGACATGTTCGAGATAGGGCGCCGGATCGTCGCGCTCGAAGACTTCGCTATCGATCCACTGCAGGTTGACCTTCACCTTGTTGGCGATGCCGCCATGGGTGAGCGCTTCGGAGAGCGACTTATAGGCGTCCTTGAGGCCGGTGTATTTGCCCACGATGGCGATGTTCACCTCGCCCTCGGGATTGTGATAGCGGCGAGAGACCTCTTCCCAGGCCGACATGTCGGGTTCCGGCGCGTCGGTGATGCCGAGCGCGGCGAGGACTTCCCGGTCGAGACCTTCATTGTGGTAGGCCACCGGCACGTCATAGATCGAGCCGACATCGAGGCCCTGGATAACGGCGGTTTCGCGCACGTTGCAGAACAGCGAGAGTTTCTTCTTCTCGCCTTCCGGAATCGGGCGGTCACAACGCACCAGCAAAACGTCGGGTGCGATACCGATGGAGCGCAATTCCTTGACCGAGTGCTGGGTCGGCTTGGTCTTCAATTCCCCGGCCGAGGGAATATAGGGCATCAGGGTCAGATGCAGATAGGCGCAGTGATTGCGCGGCAGTTCGTTGCCGAGCTGGCGGATGGCTTCGAAGAAGGGCAGACCCTCGATGTCACCCACGGTGCCGCCGATTTCGACCAGCACGAAATCGAATTCCTCATTGCCGTCCAGCACGAATTCCTTGATCGCATCGGTCACGTGCGGGATCACCTGGACCGTGGCGCCGAGGAACTCGCCCTTGCGCTCCTTGGCCAGGAGATCCGAGTAGATGCGGCCCGAGGTGATGTTGTCGCGCTTGTTGGCGGCGCGACCGGTGAAGCGCTCATAGTGGCCCAGGTCGAGGTCGGTTTCGGCACCGTCATCGGTGACGAAGACCTCGCCGTGCTGGGTCGGCGACATCGTGCCGGGGTCCACGTTGAGATAGGGATCAAGCTTGCGCAGGCGGACCTTGTAGCCGCGTGCCTGCAGGACCGCGCCAAGCGCCGCCGAAGCCAGACCTTTGCCAAGGGAGGAAACCACGCCTCCGGTGATGAATACGTACCGAGCCATGGGCGATCACCATAAGCACATCATTGTCGATTCGCAGAGCGGGAAAGCCGCTCTACACAAAAAGAAGAAGGGGATGTCGCCATCCCCTTTTTCACGAACGCCTTGCGGCGGATCAGTTGCCCGCAGGCACTGCGGGCGTCTCCTGGGTGTCAGTCGACGCGTCAGGCACCGGCAGGTCGCTTCCCGAGGTTTCCGGAACTTCAGCCGGCGTCTGCGCCTCAGAAGGCAGCAAGAGATCGGATGTCTCGTCGCCCTGCAGGGCGTTAAGGGCGTCCAGAACGGTGGCAGGCTGGGTGCCATCTTCAAGCGAAGTCGCGTTGTCCAGAATGCTGGACGTGCCGCGATCAATTTCGTTCAGAATGGTCAGGCCGATAGCCGAGGCGAAAAACAGCACAGCCAGAATGGCCGTGGTGCGGGTCAACAGGTTGGCTGATCCGCGGGCCGTCATCAGGCCCCCGCCTCCGCCTCCACCACCAATGCCGAGGGCGCCGCCCTCGGAACGCTGAAGCAGGATGACGACGATCAGCGCCAGCACGATCAGCAAATAGGCGACGAGCAGTACGTTGGCCATGAATCTCTTGTCTTTACGTCAGTCCGGGCATGCCAAAAGGCCCGCCCGGTTTGGAAAGGATGCGGGGTCATACACCCCCCGAACGGCAAATGCCAGCCGCCCGCGGCGCTTTTTCGCCGTAAGCGGATTGCCCTTCGGTTGCTCTATACCGCCGAGATAATCGTATAGAAGTCCTTTGCCAAGAGGCTTGCACCACCAACCAGGCCGCCATTGACGTTGCCGATGCGCAGGATTTCGTGGGCATTGTGTGGCTTGAGGGAGCCGCCATAGAGGATGCGAATGCTCTCCCCTTTGGACAGACCGAACCGATCAACCAGGCGAGCGCGGATGGCGTTGTGCATTTCCTCGATTTCGATCAGCGTCGGGGTGCGGCCAGTGCCGATGGCCCATACAGGTTCATAAGCAACCACGACCTCGTGCTGCTCGGCGGCATCGGGGATGGAATTGGCCAATTGTGCCGAAACAACCGATTCTGCTTCGGCCGCGTCCCGCTGAGCCTCGGTTTCGCCGACGCAGATGATCGGTTTCAGTCCCGCACCGATGGCAGCCTCTGCCTTGGTTCGCACCACTTCATCGGTTTCCCCATGATTGGTGCGGCGTTCGGAATGGCCCACAATGACATATTGCGCGCCGGCATCGGCCAGCATGCTGGCGGAGACGTCGCCGGTATGGGCGCCGTGGGATTCCTGGTGACAATCCTGCCCACCCGCAATAATGCCGCTCGACGCGCCTTGAGCCGCGACAGCCGCCAGCAGGGTTGCCGGAGGGCAGACCACAACAAGGGCACGTGGCGATTCTCCGGTGGTCAGGAGGCGCGCAAGTTCGGCTAGCTCATCCAGGGAGTGGGTGAGCCCGTTCATCTTCCAGTTTCCGGCGATCAGAGGTGATACGGTCGACAATCTTGGTACTCCTGCCTCTTGCGCCGGAACAGGCTTTGCCCTAACCCCGGCTGTCGTATTTGTCTTACTAGTCCGTCCCGCACCTCAGGGTAAAGGGTTGGACCCTAAACTGGAACGCTTCAAATGCTTGATGGTTTGCGTGATTTTGCAAAATCCTGGCCGGGAAAAATCCTCGGGGCGTTCCTGCTGGTCGGTGTGGCCGGCTTCGGCATCAATAATGTGATCGTCGATCTGGGCAGCAATACCGTTGCGCGGGTGGGTGATGAAGAGATCAACTCGCGAGAATTCCTGCGCGCCTATCAGAGCCAGGCCAACCGCATTGCCCAGCAGCTGGGCTCGGTGCCAACGGCCAGCCAGGCCGAAGCCATGGGTATCCCAACGGCGGTCATTCTGGGGCTATCAGAAGGTGCCGCGCTCGATACACTGGCCACTCAGTTCGGGCTGGGTGTGTCGGAAAGCAAGCTAGCGCAATTGCTGCGCGAGGATCCATCCTTCCACGGCACGCTGGGCACATTCGAGCCGGCGCTGTTCAGCCAGGTGCTGCAGAGCGCTGGCTGGACGGAAGCGGAGTATTTCGAAGCCCGCAGCGCCGAAGCACAGCGCGACCAGCTCACCACGGCTTTGTTCGCCGACGCAGACATGCCCGAAGTCGCCGCCGGGTTGATCAATGACTATGCGACTGCGACCCGCACGATCGACTACATCATCCTGAGCGGGACCAGTATCGAGACACCGCCGGCGCCGACGGAAGAAGAGCTCGCTGCCTATCTGGACGAACATCAGTCCGATTTCCGGACAGTCGAGACCCGCCACGTCAAACTGCTCGATCTGTCTCTGGCTTCCCTCGCCGAGACAAAAGACATTTCCGAGGCGGCAATCGCAGCCGAATATGAGGCAACGAAAGCCTCGCTGACGACGCCGGAACGCCGCACTATCGAACAGGTGTCGCTGGCGACGCCGGAACTGCAGGCACAATTCGAAGCAGGCCTTGCTGCCGGAACAGACTTTGGCACGCTGGTCGAAGACGCCGGCCTGACACCGTCCAGCCTTGGTACCCTGACCGAGGGCGAAATCACTGACAGTCGGCTGGCTACAGCGGCCTTTGGCCTGTCTGAAGGTGGATTTGCCATTATCGAGGGGATTGGCGGGCAGC
>Ga0207773_100263_pt1 | contig 30040 bp, 25 predicted proteins | sample TtaePargueraPR_2_FD_187281 | JGI IMG/M metagenome (GOLD analysis project Ga0207773, IMG submission 187281) | Aerobic enrichment media microbial communities from Bioluminiscent Bay, La Parguera, Puerto Rico - Tt and M1 (3) (SPAdes) | ecosystem: Environmental > Aquatic > Marine > Unclassified ...
ACGAAGGGTTGCCCAAGCTGCGGATCGAGGAGGCCGCCGCCCGCACCCAGGCCCGAATCGACTCCGGCCGCCAGCCGGTGATCGGCGTCAACCGGTTCCGGCCGGACGCCGACGAGCCGATCGAGGTGCTCAAGGTCGACAACACGGCGGTACGGGCCGCACAGCTGGACAAGCTGCGGCGGCTGCGCGCCGAGCGGGACGGGCCGGCGTGCGACGCGGCGCTGGCGGCGCTGACCCGCGCCGCCGACGCCGGACCCGACGCCGGCGGTGACGGGCTGTCCGGCAACCTGCTCGCGTTGGCGGTCGACGCCGCCCGGGCCGGTGCCACCGTCGGGGAGATCTCCACCGCGCTGGAGCAGGTGTACGGCCGGCACGCCGCGCAGATCCGTACCATCAGCGGGGTGTACCGACAGGAGGCGGGCGCGGTGGCCGGGATCGACCGTGCCCGGGCCGCAACCGACGCGTTCGCCGTCGCCGAGGGACGCCGGCCCCGGATCCTGGTCGCGAAGATGGGCCAGGACGGGCACGACCGGGGGCAGAAGGTGGTCGCCACCGCCTTCGCCGACCTTGGCTTCGACGTTGACGTGGGTCCGCTGTTCCAGACCCCGGCCGAGGTCGCCCGGCAGGCCGTCGAGGCCGACGTGCACCTGGTCGGTGTCAACTCCCTCGCCGCCGGTCACCTGACCCTGGTGCCGGCGCTACGCGACGAACTGGCCGCCCTCGGCGGGGACGACATCATGGTGATCGTCGGCGGGGTGGTGCCGCCGCAGGACTTCGAGGCGCTGCGCGCCGCCGGTGCGGCGGCGATCTTCCCGCCCGGCACGGTGCTGGCCGACGCCGCGGTGGACCTGCTCGCCGAGCTGTCCCGTCGGCTGGGGCACGACACCGCCGAGGCCGGATGACCGGCGTGCGGCGCGGGCTGTCCCCGGTGGCCGACTACGTCGCCGGGGTGCGGGCGGCGGCACCGGCGTGGCTGGCCCGGGCGATCACCCTGGTCGAGTCGACCCGGCCGGACCACCGGACGCACGCCCAGCAGTTGCTGGTCGCGCTGACACCGTACGCCGGGCAGGCCCGGCGGGTCGGGGTGACCGGCGTCCCCGGGGTCGGCAAGTCCACCTTCATCGACGCGCTCGGGTCCCGACTGACCGGCGACGGGCACCGGGTCGCGGTGCTGGCGGTCGACCCGTCGTCGGCCCGCAGTGGCGGCAGCATCCTCGGTGACAAGACCCGGATGGCTCGGCTGGCCGCCGACCCGGCCGCGTTCGTCCGCCCCTCGCCGACCGCCGGCACGCTCGGCGGGGTGGCCCGCGCCACCCGGGAAGCGATGGTGGTGGTGGAGGCCGCCGGCTACGACGTGGTGCTGGTGGAGACCGTCGGGGTCGGACAGTCCGAGACCACCGTTGCCGAGATGGTCGACACGTTCCTGCTGCTCACCTTGGCCCGCACCGGTGACCAGCTGCAGGGCATCAAGAAGGGTGTGCTGGAGCTCGCCGACGTCGTGGTGGTCAACAAGGCCGACGGCGCGCACGCGGCGGAGGCCCGGTCCGCCGCACGTGAGCTGGCCGGGGCGTTACGGATGCTGCGCGGCGGGCACGACGACTGGGCCGTCCCGGTGCTCACCGCCAGCGGCCGGGACGGGACCGGGCTGGCCGAGGTGTGGCAACAGGTGACCGCCCACCAGGACCGGCGGCGGGCCAGCGGTGAGCTGGACCGGCACCGCCGGCAGCAGCAGCTGCGCTGGGTCTGGGCGATGGTGCGCGACGGGTTGCTGGACCAGCTGCGCGGGCATCCGGCGGTGGTCGCGCTGACCCCGCAGACCGAGAATCGGGTGCTCGCCGGGGAGATCACCCCCGCGCAGGCCGCGGCGCAACTGCTGGCGGCGTTCACCGGTCCGGCCGGCGGCGGCACCGACCGGTCGAGCGGCCAAGGCTGACCGGACGCTGAGCAGTCCGGGCTGATCAGCCGGCTGATCAGCCCGGCTGCGGGCCGGGCAGGATCCGGCGCAGCTGGCCGGGCACCGCCAGGCGGCGACGCCACTCCCGGGGGTAGCCGACCGACACCTCCTCGAAGCGCACGCCGTCGTAGACGGTGGTGCGCGGGATGTGCAGGTGTCCGTAGACCATCACCGCCGCCCGGTACCGCAGGTGCCAGTCGGCGGTCCGGTCGGTGCCGCACCACATGGCGAACTCCGGGTAGCGCAGCACGTCCATCGGCGTCCGGACCAGCGGGTAGTGGTTGATCAGGACGGTGGGCAGTTGCGGTCCCACCTCGGCGAGACGATCTTCGGTCTCCGCCAGCCGTCGCCAGCACCACTGCTCCCGGGTCGGGAACGGGTCCGGATGCAGCATCGCCTCGTCGGTGCAGACGATGCCGGTGCGGTGTGCGTACGCGAGCCCTTCCGCCTTGGTGCTGGTGCCCGGTGGCAGGAAGCTGTAGTCGTACAGGGTGAACAACGGTGCCACCGCCGCCGGTCCGCCGGGACCGGACCAGATCAGGTACGGGTCCTCCGGGGTCCGCACGTCGAGCGACCGGCAGAGGTCGACCAGGTGCGCGTAGCGCTCCACGCCGCGCAGCTGTACCGGGTCGTGCGCGGTGGTCCACAGTTCGTGGTTGCCCGGCGACCAGATCACCTCGGCGAACCGCTCGCGCAGCGTGGCCAGCGCCCACCGCACGTCGGCGATCGTCTCGGCGACGTCGCCGGCGACGATCAGCCAGTCCTGCGGCGCCGGCGCCGCCAGGTCGGCGACGATCTGGCGGTTCTCCGGGTACGCGATGTGCAGATCGCTGATCGCCCACAGCGTCGGTGCCGTCCCCGTGGCCTCCCCGTCGCCGCCGGTCTGCCGTACCGTCACCGTGGCCACCCTCCCGTCCGCGTTCCGTGTCCGGTCCACCACCGGTGTCGATCATCCGGTACGCGGCCGCCGAGCGGTAGCCCGCCCGCCGATCGATGTCGGCGGGGGGTCACCCCGGCCCGGGGCCGCCACCACGACCGGCGACACCCGCGCTGGCCGCCACCACCACCCGGTTCTCGCCGCGCAGCCGGACGTCGGGCTCCGGCGGGGCGACCCGGGTCGCCCCGGACCGCTCGGGTGTCTCGTCGCCGTCGGTCCGGCGGTCACCGCGGCCGACCAGATGCAGCCGGCCGTCCTCGTCGAAGCGGCCCAGGTCCCCGCTGCGGTAGAGCAGCTCACCCGGGATCTCCGGAAACGGGTTGGCGACGTACCCAGCGGCGGCGCGCCATGGCGCGCCGTGCCGGCCGGCGCCGACACCCGCCCCGCCGATCAGGATGGCGCCGGTGGCACCGGGCGGCAGCAGCCGCAGCCGGTCGTCGGCGACGAGCAGGTGGCAGTTGTCGACCGGCTGGCCGACCGGGAGGGCGTCGCCGTCGGTCTCACCCACCCGGTGGTAGGCGACGGCGGCCGTTCCGACCGGGCCGTACCCGGTGCTGACCTCGACCTGCGGCAGCAGGCGTCGTAGTCGGCGGGCACTGGCCGGCCGCAGCCCCGGACCCGGCACCACGACATGGCGCAGGCTGGCGAGACGCCCGGCGACCGCGGCGTCCCGCTCGATCGCCGCCACCATCGCGTCGAGCGTGTCCGGCTCCGTGTCGATCATCGTCACCTGCTCGGCCGCGACAACGGCGACCATGGTGGACAGATCCGGCCGGCCGGAGACGGGGGACGCCAGCACCAGCCGCCCGCCGGTGGTCAACGGCCAGATGAGGTTGCCGACCGACGGAGCGGGCCCGGGGCCGCCCGGCAGCACGACCTCACCGCCGGTGGCGGCGAAGAAGCGGGTCATGAAGTGCACCCGGTCCGTCAGGGCGACATGCCGACTGACGGTGCACCGCGGTACCCCGTCCGCGTCGGCGGTGACCAGGGCGTGCGCCAGGTCGTCGGGCGTCCCCGTCGGTTCCGGGCGCCGGCGGGATGAGGGGACCTGACCCGGCCGTACGTCGATCACGCGGGCGCCGGACAGCGCTGGGTCCCCGGACGGCGCGGCGGCGAGCACGGGCGCACCGGGTACCGATGCCAGCACGGACCGTAGCCTGGCCGGTGACCAGCGCGGATCGACGGTGACATGGACGGCCCCGATCTTGAGTAGCGCGAGACTGGCCACCGGCAGCGCCGGGCCGGCGGCGAGCAGTACCGGCACCGGGTCGCCGGGCCGGACGCCGACCTCGGCCAGGGTCGCAGCAAGTCCGTTGGCGGCGTCGTCCAGTTCACGGTAGGTGAGGCTGCCTCCCGCGCCACTGACCGCGACCCGCTGGGGATGCCGGTCCACCGCCTGCTCGACCAGCAGGTGCAGCGGACGAAACGGCCTACGGTCCACTCGACGACCGGCGTACCGGTCGAGCAACAGGTCACGCGAGGTACCGCTGATGCCGGCGGTACGCCAGCTGGCCTGGCCGGGTTCGTCGACCAGTTCACGCAGCACCTCCGCGTACAGCTCGGCGACCGCCGGCAGGCAGCGCCGCCACGGGTCCCCGCCGGGGCAGCTGGCGTGGATGGTCAGGTGGTTCGCGGTGACCCGCCAGTCGATTCGGGCCGTGGGCGGGCCGGGCGGAGCCGCCACCCCGGTGGTCGCCCGCACCAGCAGGGTGTCCCGCCGTTCCGGCAGCAGGTCCACCGGGCGCAGCCGCCGGGACAGCCAGGAGCGGACCGCCGGGCCGGCCAGATGGCGCAGCTGCTCAGGGGGGTCGACCAGGTCGAGGCCGAGCGTCGCCGTGGTCGACCGGATCGGCACCGGTCGGTCCAACCGGGCGGCGGTCTCCAGCGCGGCGAGCGCTCCGAAGACGACCGCCTGGGCTTCGTCGATCGACGTCCGGGCGCCGACACAGGACGTGCGGTAGGTCGCCACGGTCGGGGCCACCCGGGTGGACGCCGCCGTCCCGTCGCTGGCCTGGACACGTTCGGATGCCATTCCGCTGTCCTCCCCTGGCGACGGCGCGCCGCCGATCGACCACGAACGCAAAACTCACCGCGATCGGACCATCACCCAGAGAGGTTATGTCAAATAGGCAGAAGTGAAAACATCTAACTTTGCGTGACGACGATTTCCGACAACACGTACTCCCGCTCCCCTACGCCGCATAGTTCCTATGCGGCACATGCCGGAAAGGCGGTGGGGTGCCGTGCCGACCTTCCGGTTCGGCCGTCACGGCACCCCCCCGACCGACGCGAATACTCCCACTCGGTGGCTAATGCCGGCTTTCAGTGGGTCGGGAAGTCGTCCGCACTGCGAATCCGTTCCCGAATCCAGACACCCGCCTCCTTGAGCGGGGCGGTACCGGCGTAGGAGCCGCTGCCGCACACACCGGCACGGAAGACCGCCCCAGAGCGGAAGTCGTCGGAATAGTTCCAGTTCACCCAGCTGATTTTGCGCGATTCCAGCAGGTCGATCCACAACTGGGCGTTGACCAGATCGTTGGCCCCGTCGCCGGTGTAGGTCTGGATGCCGAACTCGGTGACGAACATCGGCAGCTGGTCCGCCGCCCGCGACAGCGCCGAGCGGTACGCGTCGTGATGCGAGCCGGCGTAGAAGTGGAAGGTGTACATGATGTTGGTCGCGTTCACCGGATTGGCGATGACCTCGGCCTCGCTGCCGCCTTCCGACACACCCAGCGACGACCAGGCCCGGGTGCCGACCAGCACGATGCCGTCCGGGTCGGCCGCCCTGATCACCGGGATGACCTGCTCGGCGTAGCTCTTGATACCGGCCCAGTCGACCCCGTTCGGCTCATTGGCGATCTCGTAGAGCACGTTCGGCTTGCCGGCGTGCCGCTGGGCGATCTCGGCGAAGAAGGTCTTGGCCCGGTCCAGGTTGTAGTTGGGGTCACCCGGGGTCAGCATGTGCCAGTCGACGATGGCGTACATGCCGCGGGCGGTCGCCTCGTCGATCAGTCCGTGCACCCGGTCGGTGAAGCCGCGCGGATCGGTCTCGTAGCCGTCCTCCTGGATGTACATCGAGATCCGCAGGACGTCGGCCCGCCAGTCGGTGGCGAGCGTGTCCAGCGAGGCATCGTCGAGACAGTGGGCGTACCACTGCAGACCGTGCGTGCTCATGCCGCGCAACTGGATCGGGTGGCCGTGCTGGTTGCACAGGTTGACCCCGCAGACCCGCAACTGACCGTTGACCGCGACCGGCGTGGTGCCGGTCGGCGGCGGGGTGGTCGGAGCCACGGTGGTCGGCGGCGGGGTGGTCGGGGCCGGCCCACCCGCGCAGTCGGCCCCGTTGACCGTGCAGTTGCCGGGTGTTCCGCTGCCGACGACGATGAACCCGAACGTGGTGCTGCCGCCGGCCGCGATGGTGCCGTTCCAACTGGCGTTGTCGAACGTGTACCGGTTACCGACGATGGTCGACCGTGCGTTCCACGACGAGCTGATCCGGCTGCCGGCCGGCAGGTCGAAGCTCACCTGCCAGGAGGTGATCGTGCCGGCCGTGTCGTTGGTGACGGTGAACCGGCCCTCGTAGCCGCTGCCCCAGTCGTTGACCTTCACGAAGGCCGCGGTGGCGGCGCTGGCCGACGGCGCGAGCAGGGCCACCGCCCCGACGACGGCCGCCGCGAGCCCTCCGGCTGCGACGACGAAACTCCAACGGCGCACGACGCCCTCCCTCAGGTCAGCGGGCACAACATATCGACGTGCGACGTTAAACAAGATTTTCAGTAAGGTCAACCATCGAGGTGGGACCGCCGGTCCAGCTGTCCCACAGCCGCCGGTAGTCGCCGCCGGCGGCGATCAGCTCGTCGTGCGTACCCGAGGCCACGACCCGGCCGGCGTCGAGCACCACGATCCGGTCGGCCCGCCGGGCCTGGGTGAGCCGGTGCGCGACGATCAGGGTGGTCCGACCGGCGGTCGCGGCGAACGCGGCCCGTTCCAGGTCCCGCGCGCCGGCGCTGCCCGCCTCCGCCGTCGCCTCGTCGAGGATCGCCACGTCCGGATCGGCCAGCACCAACCGGGCCAGAGCGAGCTGCTGTGCCTGGGCGGCGGTCGGCTGGTGACCGCCCTCCCCGACCACACTGTCGACGCCGTCGGGCAGCGCCCGGACCCAACCGAGCGCGCCCACCGTGGCCAGCGCGTCGGTGATCTCGTCGGTGGTGGCGTCGGCGCGGGCCAGCCGCAGATCCTCGGTCAGCGGACCGGCGAACACGTGCACGTCCTGGCTGACCAGCGCGATCCGACCGGCGAGCCCCGGGTGACCGGCACGGTCCGGCCCGGCGACCGGCACCCCGCCGAGCCGGACCGTGCCCGCGGTCGGCTGGAGCAGCCCGGCGACCACGCCGGCCAGGGTGCTCTTGCCGGCGCCGCTCACCCCGACCAGCGCCACCCGTTGCCCCGGCTCGACCCGCAGCGTCACGTCGCGCAGCACCGACGGGCCGTCGTCGTACCGGTGGCTGACGCCGTCGATCTCGAGCCCGGTGTCGGCTGGCACGACCGGCCCGGTCACGGCCGGTGCCGGGGGCAGATCGGCCACCCCCACCAGGCGCGCCAGGCTGGCCCCGGCCTGCTGGACCTGGTCGAACTCGGCGACCAGCGCGCCGAGAGGATTGAACAGCCGGTGAAAGTACAGCGCAGCGGCCGTGGTAGCCCCGACCGTCACCAGGTCCGCCCGCACCAGCAGGAAGCCGACCACCAGCACCGAGGTCAGCCCGACGCACTCGGCCCGGTTGAGCCGGGAGCCGAACCGGGTGAACATCCGCAGCACGGACACCGACAGGTCACGCGACGCCGCCGAGCGCTGCTCGATCGCGGCGAGGTGTGCCGCCTCCAGCCGGTACGCGCGGACCGTCGCCGCGCCGCGCAGCGCGCCGATCATCGCCTGGGACCGTTCCCCGGTGACCGCCCGTTCCCGCGCGTAGTACGGCCCCGAGCGGGGCAGGTACCAGCGCAACGCGAGCAGGTACATCGGCACCGCGGTCAACCCGGCCAGGCCGAGCCGCCAGTCCAGCGCGAACAGTCCGGCGACGGTGAGCCCGACGGTCAGCAGCGCGGACACCAGCACCGGCGCGGTGTCGGTGATGACCCGGGTCACCACCGACACGTCGTCACCGACCCGGGCCAGCAGGTCGCCGGTGCCGGTGCGGTCCAGCGTCCGTTCGGGCAGGTGCAGGGCCCGGTCGAGCACCCGTTCGCGCAGCCGGGCCAGCACGGTCTCCCCGGTCCGGGCGACCAGCGCGGCGCCGAGACCGGTCAGTACGGCGCCGACGGTGGCCGCGAGCACGATCAGCACCACCGAACGGACCACCTGCCCGGTGTCGGCACCGGCCCGGATGTCGTCGACCATGACGCCGAGCACCCAGGGCGCGACCAGCCCACTGGCACTGGCCGCCAGGACGGTCACCAGCGCGGATCCACTCAGCGCGCCGGCGCGGCGCAGCTGCCCACCGAGCATCGCCCAGGTGCGCCCGCCGGTGGCGGTCGGCAGCCGGTCGCGGGCGGGGCCGGTCATCGCAGCACCGCCGCTCGGTAGGTCGGATCGGTCCGGACAAGGTCGTGGTGCGGCGCGGTGCCCACCACCCGGCCGGCGGCCAGGACGCAGACCCGGTCGGCCCGGCTGAGCAGCGCCGGGCTGCTGGTCACCACCAGGGTGGCCCGGGCCTCTGCCGTGACGGCCGGGCTCACCGTACGGCCGTGGCGGGCCGCTCGCAGACCGGCCGCCAGCCGTTCCTCGGTGGTCGCGTCGACCGCCGTCGTCGGGTCGTGCAGCACGAGGATCGGCGGGTCGGCGGCCAGCGCCCGGGCCAGCCCGATCCGCTGTCGCTGGCCGCCGGAGAGACTGGCGCCCCGGTCGGTGACCGGATGGTCGAGCCCGGCGGGATGCGCCGCGACGATGTCGTCCGCGCTGGCGGCGCCGATCGCCGCCGGTAGCGGGTCCGCTGCCGGGCCGGGCCGGGCCAGCAGGTTGGAGCGCAGCGTACCGGCGAACAAGGCCGTGTCGTGCGGTTCGACCAGGAGGCGTTCACGCAGCCCGTCGAGGGTCAGCTCGGCGACCGGTACGCCGTCCACCGCCACCGTTCCCCGGTGGTCGTCGGCGGCGACGGCACCGCGCAGCAGGTCGAGCAGCGCTTCGGCGTCACGCGGCTCGTACGCCACCACTGCGAGCAGCTCACCCGCTGCCAGCCGCAGGTCGACGTCGCGCAGCGAGCGGTAGCTGACCGCGGTCAGTGCCAGACGCGCCGGTTGCGGCCGGGGCGCGGGACGCTGACCGGGCAGCACGGCGGGCTGTGCGGCGAGCACCCGGGCGACCCGCTCGGCCGAGGCCCGCACGGCGGCGGCGAGCTGACCGCAGAAGCCGAGGGCGCGGACCGGCTCGGCGATGAACTGGGCCAGACCGACCACGGTGATGAACTCACCGACGCCGATCCGGCCCCGGACCGCCATCGCGCCGGCCGCGCCCGCGACGCCGGCCAGGAACAGCCCGCTGGCGCCGGCGGTGATCCCCTGGTAGACGCCGGCCACGGTGGTCGCCCGCAGGGTCACCTGGAGGGTGTGCCGGCTCGACTCGCGGTAGCGCCGGGCCGCGTTGCGCTGCGCGCCGAGCCCGCGCAGCGCGCGCAGCCCGTCGACCAGATCGGTGGCGAGCGCGGTGGTCGCCCCGGCGGCGGCCTGCTGCGCGCCGGTACGCCGGGTGACCACCGGGGCGAGCGCCTGCAGGGCCAGCACCAGCGCCGGCACGCCGAGCAGGACACCAAGGCCGAGCGGCACGTCGATGGTGAGCAGAACCACGGACGAGACCGACAGCGCCGCCACGGCGGCGGCAGCGACCGTGGCGGCCCGGATGATCAACGCGGTCCGTTCGGCGTCGGCGGCGGCGATGGCGAGCAGTTCGCCGGAGCGCAGCCCGGTGCGATGTCCGCGCGGGTCGAGTGCCCGCCCGGCGACCTCCACCCGGAGCCGGTGGGTTTCCCGGTGGATCGCGGTCTCGGTCAGCCGGGCACCGAACCGCCAGGCGAAGGTAAGGACGGTGAACAGAGCGGCCAGTCCGGCGACCGAGACCGCCAGCGCGGTCCAGTCGCCGGTCGCGACGGCCTGCTCGACGATCAGTCCAATGGCCAGCGGTACCGCCGCCTCGGCCGCCTGGTGCACGCTGAGCAGTGCGACGCCAGCGGTGAGTCGGCCGCGGTGCCGGCGCAGGGTGCGCCGCAGCAGCCGGGCCGCGGTCAGCGGGGCGGGTCGGGGTACGGGCACGGCAGGTCTCTCTCCGGCGGTGTCGGTGACGGGTCCGGCTCACCGACCGGCTACCGGTGAGCAGAGGCTAACCTAAGCCGCGACCGGGCTCCATCGTCGATCACCGGCACCGGACATGACGGTCGCCACGTTGGGGGTGACATCCGGTCCGCCATAAGCTAAGTTCTTCTCAGGTTGAGTTGTTCTTAGTTAGAGATTTTCTAGCAACGAGAAGGATCTACGATGTCGGAGGCCGAGTTCCTCGCCAGCTACGACCCCCGGGCGTTCCCGCCGGTCGCCGTCACCGTCGACGTGGTGGCGCTGACCATCCGCGACGCGCGGCTGCACGTGCTGCTCGTGCGGCGGGGCGCGCCGCCGCACGAAGGGGCCTGGGCGCTGCCCGGTGGCTTCGTCCAGCCCGATGAGGACCTGCCCACCGCCGCCGCCCGGGAGCTCGCCGAGGAGACCGGGCTGGACACCCGGCCCGGCCGGGCCGCCGCGATGGACCGGGTGCATCTGGAGCAGCTGGCCAGCTACGGCGCACCCGAGCGGGACCCGCGGATGCGGGTGGTCTCCGTGGCGTACCTCGCCTTCGCGCCCCAGCTGCCCGACCCGGCGGCCGGCAGCGACGCCGCCGCCGCGGCCTGGGTCCCGGTGGACGCGCTCGGCCTACCCGAGCAGGCCGACCCGGACCGGCCGGTACGGCAACTGCCCGGCACCAGCCGGCGGCTCGCGTTCGACCACGCCCGGATCGTCGTCGACGGTCTGGACCGGGCCCGCGCCAAGCTCGAGTACACCCCGCTGGCCACCCGGTTCGTCGGCGACGAGTTCACCATCAGCGAGCTGCGCGGCGTCTACCAGACCGTCTGGGGCGTCGAACTTCACGCCGGCAACTTCCACCGCAAGGTGCTGTCCGTGCCCGGATTCCTGGAAAGCGTCGGCGCCACCACCGAACGCGGCGGCCCGCGCGGCGGACCCCGGTCGCGCATCTACCGGGCCGGCGACGCCCGGCTGCTGCACCCGGCGCTGCTGCGCCCCGCCCGGGAGGAGGAGGTCAGGTGACCGTGACCGAGGCGATCGAACTCGTCCTGACCGCGCACCACCCGGCCGAGGTGTTCGGCACCGACCAGACGACCCGGCGCTACCACCAACTGGCCCGGCTGCTGCACCCGGACACCGCCGCGACGGCCGCACCCGACCGGCGCGCCACCGCCGCGTTCATGCAGCTGACCGAGCTGTGGCGGCGGCACCTCGCCGACGGCCGGGACACCGTCACCATCGACACCGGACGGCACCGGTACGTCGTGGACCGAACCGCCCGCTACACCGGCGACCTCGCCGACCTGTACCGGCACGGCGACGACCAGCTGGTGAAGGTGCCCCGGGACCCGGCCAACAACGACCTGATCGCCCGGGAGGCGACCGCGCTGACCCGGCTCGCCGAGCGGGGCGACGCCCGCTACCTGCCGTACGTGCCCCGGGTGGTGGACGAGTTCCGGCACCGCGACACCGGCACCGGCGCCGTCCGGCAGGTCACCGTGCTCGGCACCGCCGCCGGGCTGCGCAGCCTCGCCGAGGTGCGCCGGGCGTACCCGGACGGGGTCGACGCCCGCGACGCGGCCTGGATGTGGCGGCGGCTGCTGGTCGCGCTCGGCTTCGCCCACCGCGCCGGGCTGGTGCACGGCGCGGTGCTACCCGACCACGTCCTCATCGAGCCCGACCAGCACGGCGTGGTGCTGGTCGACTGGTGCTACGCCAGCATCGACGCCACGCCGGTGCCGGCGCTGGTCCCGACGTACGCCGACTGGTACCCCGACGAGATCCGCCGACGCCGCAGCCCCGGCCCCGGCACCGACCTCGCGATGGCTGCCCGCTGCCTCGACTGGCTGACCGGCGGCCAGGCACCGGAGCCGATGCGCCGGTTCACCGACGGCTGCCAACTGGCGTCGCTGCGGCAGCGGCCCGACGACGCGTGGCGGCTGCTCGCCGAATTCGACGACCTGCTCGAACGGCTCTGGGGCCGCCGCCGGTTCCGGCCGTTCACCATCCCCGACCACGACCCCGACCAATGACCCGCCGGCCGAACCAACGAGCCGGCAACTGAGCTAGCGACCCACCCCGACTGAGAAGGAGCCCCGACATGGGCAGTGGAGCCTGGTCGACCGACGTCTACCGCGCCGCGAGCGCCTACCGCAAGGCCACCGGCGCCAGCGCGTTCGCCTACAGCGACGGCGGCGCCCGCACCGTCCACCCGACCCTCGACCCACGCGGCGTCACCGCCCGGGAAAGCCGCGACTCGACCGAACACCCGCAGTCGCTGGCCGTCGCCGTTCTGTTCGACGTCACCGGATCGATGGGCGGCGTGCCCCGGACGCTGCAGCAGAAGCTGCCGCAACTGCTCGGCCTGCTGCTACGCAAGGGCTACGTCACCGACCCGCAGATCCTGTTCGGTGCGATCGGCGACGCCACCTGCGACCGGGTGCCGCTGCAGATCGGCCAGTTCGAGTCGGACAACCGGATGGACGACCACCTGGGCAACATCGTGCTCGAAGGCGGTGGCGGCGGGCAGATGATGGAGTCGTACGAGCTGGCCATGTACTTCATGGCCCGGCACACGTCGATCGACTGCCACGAGCGGCGCGGCAAGCGCGGCTACCTGTTCGTCATCGGCGACGAAATGGCGTACCCCAAGGTCAAGGCCCGCGAGGTCCGGAAATTCATCGGGGACGACCTCGACGAGGACGTCCCGCTGCGCGCCGTCGTCGACGAGGTCCGTCGCCGGTGGGACACCTACTACCTGATGCCGGCCGGCAGCCACTACGCCGGCAACCGCCGCATCCTCGACTTCTGGCGGGACCTGCTCGGGCAGAACGCCGTCGAACTCGACGACCTGGACGCGGTCTGCGAGACCATCGCCACCACCGTTGCGCTCGGCGAAGAGGCCTGCGACCTCGACACCGCCCTGGCCGACCTGCGCGACGTCGGTGCCGGCGACGCCGCCACCACCGTGTCGCGGGCACTCGCCCGGATCGGCACCGGCCGCACCCCTGCGGTACGCGGCACCCTGCCGGCCGCCTCGGGCCACACCGACCAGGTGACCCGGCTGTGAACCGGGTGGCCAGCAGCGTGGCCGGGGACGGGACCGGCCGGCACGTCGCCGTGGTCGACCTCGGCTACGGCGACGCCGGCAAGGGCACCGTCGTCGACTGGCTGTGCGCGAGCAGGCCGGTCGACGCGGTCATCCGGTTCAACGGGGGCGGGCAGGCGGCGCACAACGTCGTCCTGCCCGACGGCCGAGCCCACACCTTCGCCCAGTTCGGCGCCGGCACCTTCCACGGCGTACCGACGCACCTGTCCCGGTTCGTGGTCGTCGACCCGCTGGCGTTGGCCGGCGAGGCGACGCACCTGGCCGGGATCGGGGTGCCCGACGCACTGGACCAGGTGACCGTCGACCGGGAGGCGCTGCTGGCCACCCCGTACCACCGGGCCGCGAACCAGGCCCGGGAGATCGCCCGTGGGGCCGACCGGCACGGCTCCTGCGGGATGGGGGTGGGCGAGAGCATGTCGTACGCTCTCGCCCACCCCGACACCGCGCCCCGGGTCGGCGACTGCCTCGACGAAGGCCTGCTGCGGCACCGGCTGAGCCTGCTGCGTGACCGGCTCACCGCCGAACTGGGGCCGCTGGACGCCCCGCCGGTGGCGGACACCGTCACCGCGTTCACCGCGTTCGCGCGGCGGGTGTCGATCGTCGACCGGTCGTGGACGACTCGACTGCTGCGCACCGGAACCGTCGTCTTCGAAGGCGCTCAGGGGGTGCTGCTCGACGAGTGGCACGGCTTTCACCCGTACACGACGTGGAGCACCACGACGTTCGACAACGTGGACACGTTGCTGGCCGAGGCCGGTCTGCCGGGCGCGGTGACCCGGCTCGGCGTGCTGCGGGTGGTCACCCCCCGGCACGGGCCCGGCCCGCTGGTCACCGAGGACCCGGCGCTGCGACCGGCGGAGCGGCACAACGGCACCAACGCCTGGCAGGGCCGGTTCCGGTTTGGCCACTTCGACGCCGTCGCCCACCGGTACGCGCTCGACGTCACCGGCGGCGTCGACGCCTTGGCCCTGACCCATCTGGACCTGGTCGGGCGGCACCGGCTACAGCTGTGCGAGGCGTACGACTGGACCGATCGGCTGCCGGTCGGTCCGCCCGGCGACCTGGACCGCCAGGCGGCGCTGACCGCGAAGCTGCTGGCCAGCCGGCCGAGCTACGCCGCCGACCCGGAGCCGGACCCGGCAGCCTGGGTCGACGCGGTGCGCGACGCGCTCGGCGTACCGGTGTGGCTGACCTCGCATGGCCCGACCGCCGCCGACAAGAGCGTTCACTCCCCCTACCGCATGTCGATGTTGATGCCGGCGTAGTAGGCGGCAACGACCGGCGTGGCGTCGGCGAAGCCGGTACCGCCATACCAGCGTGTCCCGTCAGGGCACTGACACTCGATCTTGACCTGCTGCCCACCGATGATGGTCGCTCCGGCCGAGTTGTGCGACTCATCGAACTCGCCGACCCCCATCACGTCCCTGGTGGCACTGTTGTAAAAGACCACCCGCCCCGGCGGGCCGATCGACAAACTGCGCACCTGGACTCGAATACCCGCTCCCCTGAACCGCAACGTGCGGAACGTGTACCGGTCGGCCGAGCCGTCAACGACCGCCGGAGCCACCTCGGCAATCAACCGGTTACCGACCCGCCCGCTCCACTGTGCCGGACCGTCCTGCGGTCGGAACAGCACCGGCCACTCGTAAGGGCCGACCCAGTCGATTTCGAAGGTACCGTCGACGTTCACCGGCACGGACCGTTGCTCCCGGTGCACGTCCAGCTGGATCGGCGCGACGGAGACCAGCCCGGAGGGGTCCCCCGCCCAATGGTCCACCCGACCGCTGATCGTGGCGCGGGGATCCAGCAGGATCTGACTCACCCGCTTGGTCTCACCGGTGGTGAGAGTGACCCGCCGGGCATCCTGCTGGCGACCGGTGCCGCCGTCCGGACCCACCCACTGGGCACCGAACGGACTGTCCAGCTTCGGTAGGGCGAACAGGTTGTACTGGCCAGGCCCCGGCACCTCCACCGTCACCCGGCCACCACCACCGCTACGGGACGGGCACGCATTCGGCAGGCTGAACGTCAACACCGGCATGGCCAGCACACAGACGCCCTTGACCGGCTCCCCGGTGGCCCGGTCGAACACCCGAGTGGTGATGGCGGCACCGGTGGCAGGTGTAGCGGTGCCGCCGACGGCAACCGCCGGCATGGCGGACACCGCACCGGCTGTCAGTACGGCGACCGCCGTCCCAGCCGCAACACACCGCAACCACTGGGGGCGACCGGTGGTGCCCGTCACGCCTCCGGACTTCGATGACCAACCCATCTCAACCACCCCACCCGATCAGCTTCCACAATAGAGATTCTGTCAACAGTACCCGTCCGCATCAGGGGTCGCAGAGATCCAGCAGGAGCAACTCGGTGTGGCCGACCTTGATCGGTATGGCAGTAGCAAAGTCCGTGCCGCCGTACCAGAGTTCACCGCGAGCACAGTGGCACTGCATCTTCACCTGCTGGCCACCGCTGATCCGCAGACGACCGACGATGTCCTGGCCGCTGATCGTCACCGTTCCCACGTGCTCGCCGGTGCCCGCGTTGTAGACGACCAGTTGCCGATCAGCGGCGATCGGACCGGAGTGGATTCTGACCTGAAATCGTGCACCATGTCGCAGGAAATGAGTGACGGGGACCGATTCACCGACCGTTGCGAGAACGGGGTCAGCCCGGACGCGAGTGGCCGAATCGCCGCTCCACTGGAAGGCGAAGTTGTCGCCCCAGAAGAGCAACGGCCAGCCGTACGGACCCACCCAGTCGATCATGAAGCTTCCGTCATCGCCGACCGACGCCTGACGCTCAGCAGTACGGGCGCCGGGTGCCGGCGCGGCGATTGCCACCGCAGGAGCATCGACTGGCACGCCGGACCGGAGCATGAGCTGCCCGCGGATCATGGCACGAGGATCCAACAGCACGTGCGGGGCAGACTTGGTCTCACCGGCCGCCAGTGTCAGCCGACGAGCATCCTTCTGCGCGCCGGTGCCGCCGTCCGGACCCACCCACTGGGCACCGTACGGACTGTCCAGCTTCGGCAGGGCGAACAGGTTGTACTGGCCAGGCCCCGGCACCTCCACCGTCACCCGGCCACCACCACCGCTACGGGACGGGCACGCATTCGGCAGGCTGAACGTCAGCACCGGCATGGCCAGCACGCAGACCCCCTGGACCGGCTCCCCGGTGGCCCGGTCGAACACCCGAGTGGTGATGGCGGCACCAACGTCGCTCTCCGAGGCTGGCACCGCCGCCGCAGCGCTGGTCATCACCACTGCCAGCGCTACACCGGCCGCAGCCGACAACAGCCACCGAGGGTGGCCGGAGCGGACGCCCGACTGGGCGTCCGGAAACCACTGCCTACTGCTCGTCACTGCCCACCTGCCAATCCTTCCTAGACGTGGAGTAATCAAACACCTACCACGCGCATGGATGATCGTCGGGGAAGTTGGGGGCCCGGACGGCCGGCGTGTCGACGAGTGTCCGTCATCCAGGTGTCGCCGACCGGTGCGTGGGTAGGTCCGTAGAGGTCCGGCCCTCCGCTCGAACACGACCCAGGGAAACTAACCGTGCCGACCACCTTCCGTCTGCGCCAACAGCCCACCCCCGCTCCGTCCGGCCGTGGCCAGCTCCGCTGGTACGGGCCCGGCCTGCTGTGGATGGTGTCGTCGGTGGGCTCCGGCTCGGTGCTGTTCACGCCCCGGATCGGCGCGCGGTACGGCTACGAACTGCTGTGGCTGGCGCTGGTCGTGACCGCGCTCATGTGGATCATGATCCGGGAGGCCGGCCGGTACACCGTGTCCACCGGCCGTACCCTGCTCGACGGCTTCCGCGACATACCGGGGCCAGCCAACTGGGCGATCTGGGTGATCTTCGTACCGCAGGTCGTCGCCGGGGTGGTCACCATCGCCGGCATCGCCGCCCTGGTCGGCAGCGCGCTCATGGTGGCGCTGCCCGGCGGACAGGCGCTCTACGCCAGCGTCGTCATCCTCGGCTCCGGGACGCTGGTGCTGGCCGGCCGTTACCAGGGCGTGGAGCGGATCACCGCGATGATGGCGCTGGTGCTGGTGGGCGCGGCCATCACCGCAGCGGCCAGCACGATCAGCGGCGACGTCACGACAGGCCTGGTACCGGGCGTGCCGGACGACCTCGACCTGTACTTCGTGCTGCCCTGGGTCGGATTCATCCTGGCCGGTGCCGTCGGCATCATGTGGTTCTCCTACTGGGTGGCGGCACGTGGCTTCGGCGGGCCGACCGGCCCGTCCTCGTCGACGGATCAGACCGACGACGGGGCCCGCGACGATGTGCCTTCGGGCGAGCAGGTCGGCCGCGACGAGCGGATCGAGCGGGTACGCGCCTGGACTCGGACGATGAGCCGGACCGCCGCACTCGGCGTCGTCGGCGGTGGACTGGTCATCGTCTCCTTCCTGGTGCTCGGCGCCGAACTACTCGCCCCGCAGGGGCGGGTACCCGACGGCGTCGACGTCGCCCGCGACCTGACCGCGCTGCTCGGCGACCTGTGGGGCACCTTCGGCGAGGTGCTGCTGCTGACCTGTGTGGTGGTCGCGCTGTGGGGCACCATCTTCGCCAACCAGGACGGCTGGGCGCGCACCTACGCCGACGCCACCCGACTGGTCGCCGGCGGCCCACACGACGACGGGGCAGCTGGCGACGAGGGCCCGGCTGGCCGGGTTGCCCGGCTGGTACGCCGCCCACGGGCGGTCTACCTGACGTATGTCGCGGTCGCCATGACCCTCGCCCCGCAGGTGCTGTTCCTGCTGGTCCGCGACCCGGTCGAGATCCTGTCGGTCGGCGGGATCATCGCCGCCGCGCACACCCCGGTGGTGGTCGGCCTCACCCTGTACGCCAACCGCCGGCTCCCCGTACAGGTACGGCCGTCGCGGACCAGCCAGGCGGCGCTCGGCACCGCCGGGCTGTTCTTCGGCGCCTTCGCCGTCGTCTACCTGCTGAGCCTGGCCGGAGTCCGGATGGCATGACCCGACCCTCCGACGGGGTTGGCTGACGACACCACGGGCACTTACCCTGCCGCGAGCGACGGAACGCGCATCGACCGTGCGGACGGTCTCCGCCCAACAGACCACCGCACTGTCACCTTCAGTCTGCAAGCCGTTACATGCGGCTCATTCTTCACGTAGGTACGCGGCGGCGAGTCCTGCCAGTGCGGCGACGATCCCGCCGATCGCGGTCACCGCAGCGGAGCAGCCTGAGCCACCTGCCGCGAGCATGATCACGACGATCGCCGCGACGCCAGACAGGCCCACGCCAAGTGTCCGATTGACGACAGCAACCCGGCGATGGCCGGACCGACATTGACGTAATTTGTCCACTGTCTCTGCTCCTCACCCGTCGAACGGCGCCATCACCGCCGCCCTTTCAGGACACCAGAGACCAGGCCGCGCCGACACGGGTCGTTACCGGATACGCAAGCGCTTTGCGCGCGCTGGCACGCCCGTTGCACAGTGGAGGCAATACCGAGCGTGACCATGGGCGGGAGACTGCGATGAGCGGCGACCGCCGGTGGGCCGGCCTTCCCGAGACCCGTCGGGCGGCGGCAGCCGGCGACCACGGCAGCCTGATCCGACTGGCCCGCACGGCCGCCCGGCTGACCCTCGCGGAGGCCGGACGACGCTGCGGCTACTCGGCGGCGAGCCTGTCGCGGATCGAACGCGGCCGGCAGCGGTTGACCGACGTGACCGCCCTGCGCCGGCTCGCCGACGTGTTCGACATTCCGCCGGAGCTGTTCGGGTTGGCCAACTCTGGCACATCGGCCAGCCACCACGGGTCCACTTCGATCGTTAGGCTTCGCGGTAGCCGATCCTGGCCCGAGACGGGAGAGGACGTGATCCGACGGCGCGCAGTACTGGGCGGACTGGCAGGACTCGCCGGTGCTGCCTTCTCAACAGGCCCGGGCGCTGCCGGCCACGCCACCGCCCGCCCACCGGAGCTGACCACTGAGCTGTCGGGCCTGCTCATCGGTTCAGCTCCGAGTTCCGGCCCACCGGTTCGCCCGGTCGAGCTGCGCGCCACGCTCGCCGCCGCGTCGGCCGACCTACAGGCGTGCCGGTACGCCCGACTCGCCACCCGCTTGCCACAGCTGGTCGCCGGCGCGGCGGCGGTCGCTGCGAACACCGACGACGACCAGCGGTGCGCCGGCGCGGCCCTGGCGACCCGGGCGTACCACCTCACCGCCCAGGTATTGATCAAGCTGCACGAGGACGGCATGTCCTGGTCGATCATCGACCGGGCTGGTCAGACCGCGCAGGCCTGCGGGGACCCGCTGCTGCAGGCCGAACACGCCCGGATCGCCGCGATCGTGCTCCGTCGGACCCGGCACCGCGACACCGCGCAGAGTGTCGTGCTCGTCGGCGCGACGACGCTCGACACCGCGACCGGGCTGCGGCGGCCAGACGACGTCACCGCGTACGGGCGGCTGCTCGCCACCGCCGCTTACACGGCCGCGCTGGCCGACCAGCGGGCCACCGCGCTGGATCTGCTCGCCGAGGCGGACGAGGCCGCCCGGCGAGCGGATCTGAAGTCCGCCTTCGGCAGCGTCGACATCGCGCTGTACCGCATCGGTGTCGCCCGCGCGTTGGGTGACTTCGGCGCGGCGGTCGAATACGCCCGCGCCATCACCCCGCACCAGTTAGGCAACGTGGAGCGTCGGGCCCGCTACTGGCAGGACACCGCGCTGGCGTTGCATGGCCGAGGCGCGAACGCTGAGGCATACCGGGCAGTGCTGGCCGCTGAACAGACCGCACCACAGGAAGTTCGCTACCGACCGTGGGCCCAACAGTTGACCGTCGACCTGCTGACGAGCGACCGCCACCGGTCTCTCCCTGACCTGCGCACCTTCGCCGCCCGCATCGGTGTCGACGTCTGACACGGCGCATTGCCGCAGCTACGGTTCGATGGTGAGTCGGGTTATAGCGGCACCATCGAGGTCGAACCGGTAGTGCAGGTCCGCTGATCCGCCCGGAAAATTACCTTCCAGGTGCTGTACCACGTCGACGTGGGTATCACCGATGCGGTGAGCTCCGACGAAATCCGTGGTGTACGCGTACTCGCTGCCACCATTGATCAGCCATGCCCTGATCTCGTCCAGACCTCGGTAGGTCCGTCCGTCGTCAGTCACCTCAGCGTCCGCGGCGAACGCGCTGATGGCGGTCTCGGCGTCCCGTTCTTGATGAGCGGGGAGGTACCCCACGATGGCGGTCGGTAGCTCCTCCCAGGTGACAGCGGTTGCTTGGTTGGGCTTCATGTCCATGCACCAAACGATCGGGCCTCCCCCAGGGAGAGGGTCAAGTGGGCTGACGCGGCGCTCGGTCCGGCCGTCCCACGACGTTGGCAACCTCATCCCGGTCGTAGGAAGGCCAAGGTAGGGCACCCGATTAACCGGCAGGTTCAGTTCCCGACTCTGGACCTTCAGCCCGGGGTCAACCGGAAGACCGGCCAGCCGATCTCGGTCCGCCATCGCCGGGCGTCCCTGGTATCGCGGGGGCCCACCAGGTAGGTCTCGTGAACGGGCCCATCCACACCCAGCGCATGCGAAGCCACCCAGTTGCCCAGACGACCGTAGGTGACATCGATGTCATCATGTGGGCCCGGATGGACTGCCACGGCCAAATCGGCCGCCGGGAGATCGATGACCTCGATCCGACCATCGCGACGCGGGCTGCGCACCGGTCGGAAGACGGTCATGACGCCGGCCCCGCTGGTGAACAGTTCGTTGGCGTACCGGCCACCGGGCGGCCCGGTGCGTTCCGCCGGCGGGAAGGCCGCGTCCAGCTCGTCCATGGCCCGGCTGAACCAGGCGACGGAATCCTCGACCCGGACCTGCGCACTGATGGCGGCCACCGTCCGGGCGGAAACGGAACGCAGTTCGACGTCGAGTGCGACAGCGTCGGGTCGCAGCAGCTGACGCAGCGACGCCACCGCTGCCCGCGTACGGTCGAGTGCGGCCTCGAGCCGGTGCAGGTGACCCGCTATGAGCTCGGCGCGTTGGTACGGATCGTCGGTCGCGATGATCGACTTGACCTCGGTCAACGGTACGTCAAGCTCGCGGAGCCGATGGATGACCTGCGCAGTCGCTATCTGGTCGGGCAGGTAGTACCGATAGTTCGTGTCCGGGTCCACCTTTGCCGGCACCAGCAACCCAGACTCGTGATAGCGCCGCAGCGTCCGCACGCTGAGGTGCGTCACGGTGGCAAACTCACCGATGGTCAGACCCCTACGCATCGTCACAGTGTCCATCCCCGCGCCGCTGTCTGTCCTGACTCCGCAGGACCGGCACGGCGGACACCACAGACGGGTGCCCGCACCGCGCCGGCTTCCATCACGGGTACGGGTCGGCCCCGTTGATGGCGCGCAGGGCTTCCCGCACCCCGGGGTGGGTGAGCGACCGCTTGTAGACGGCGATCGCCACCATCCGGCCGTCGCGTCCACCGCCGACGATCGTGGCGAGGATGCCGATCACCGGCGACTCGTCGTTGTCGTGGCCGTAGCGGATGTCGGAGACCCGTACCCGCATCGAACAGTCGCCGTACACCCAGTCGGCCTTGCCCAGGTGCAGCGTCTCACCGACCCGCAGGGGCTCGTCAGTCATCGGCGTCGTCCTGCCCGTGCGGGTAGCCGTCCGGCATCAGCCCGGACAGTTGCAGCACCGCCCGCACCCGCCGGGCCTTGCCCGGGTCCCAGCGGTCGAGGATGACCAGCGACCGCAGGAACGGCCGGCACGGCGCGGCGACGTCACAGGTACGGCATTCTCCGAGCCGCGCCGACGGCAGGTGTTCGGCGATGTCGAGCCGCGCCCGGCGCACCGCCTGCGCCACCACGGTGTCGCCGGGGTCGAGCGCGGCATCGAGCGCACTGGCCGGGGCGGGGGCGACCGCGCTGGCGGCGGTCAGCCGGAACCGCGGGTCGTGGCCGATGTCCGTCTTCCCCGGCGTCCGTCGCGGCAGCGGCAGCCGGTTGGGGGTCACATCGGTACGCCGTGGCGTCCCGATCGACGTGTAGCGGGCCAGCCGGGGCGTCCCGCCGATCCCGTCGTTCCTGTGCACCACCAAGATCCTCCTCATATCGCCGATGGGTCGACACATCCACCCTGGACCCGAAACCATGGTTGGCAAAAGCTCACCGGAGTCCCCGTGCACGCCGGGAGTCCCATTTCGCAGACCTCGACCACCACGAGGGAAACTGGGGGATATGAAAGCCTTGCGACGACGGTTGCCCATCTGATAGCAGCGCGAAGATCAATTACTCGACCCACCCTGGAGTTATCCACAGGACTGGAATCCATGCTGGACTCCTCGTCATTCGCGGTGGAACATGATGGCGACCACACGCATCGAGGATGCCCGGCGGCAGTGCCTCTGTTGCGTGTGCACGAGGGAATCCGAGGGATGCGAGGGCTTGTGAGCGGCAGCGAGTATCTGATATCGGAGCTACGGCGGGTGCGCGAGTCGATGGGGCTCACCCAGGAGTCGTGGGGCGAGCGCGTCCACTTCTCCGCGAAGCACGTCGGCTCCATCGAGCGCGGCGAACGCCCCGCTCTACCTAACTACCTGGGCATGGTCGACAAGGTGTTCGGCACCGCGTTCATGAAGTTCTACCGCGAGTTCGTCATCGGCGAACACGCGCCGGTCTGGTTCAAGCCGTTCATCGAGTACGAGCAGCGGGCGAGTCTGCTCCGGGCATTCCAACCGCTGGTCGTACCCGGGCTGTTGCAGACCGAGGCGTACGCGCGAGCGGTGCTCACCACCTACGGCACCCAGGGCGAGAAGCTGGAGACAGCGATCTCCACTCGGATCGAACGACAAGAAATCTTGCGACGCGAGTCAAATCCATGTCATCTGGCCGCCGTGATCGACGAGGCGCTGCTACATCGCGGCGTCGGCGGGCCAGAGGTCATGCATCAACAGCTCACCGCGCTCGCCGAGGCGGCCGAACGCCCCAACGCCCAGATTCACCTGGTCCCTCTGTCAACCGGTGCCTATCCCGGCGTCGATGGCGGATTCATCCTCGCCACCGTGGATGGCCGAGCGGTCGGCTACGTGGAAGGCCACCTACGCGGCAAGGTCGTCGAAGCCCCGGACGACACCGCAGAGCTTGAGCAGACCTGGGAAGCGATCCGGGGGTACGCTCTGCCGAGCCATCAGAGCCTAGAACTGATCATGAGGACGGCTGAGAAATGGACATGACCGGCGCATGCTGGCACAAGAGCACGCACAGCGACACCCAGGGCTGCATCGAGGTCGCCGAGAACCTGCCCGGTCGGGTGTACGTACGGGACACCAAGGACCGTGACGGCGGCACCCTCGCCTTCGCCCCGGCTGCCTGGCGGTCGTTCATCGCCGACATCACCGTCAACCGCTGAACCACCGGCCAGCCGGCAACTGACCGGCCCCGGCCACCACGCACCGCAGCCCTCTGTCCGGCCCTCGTTTCAGGCCGGACAGAGGGCTTATGCGTACCCGCCGGGGCGATCTCACCCGTTCATCAGCAGCAGCATCGTCGCCATTCCCGCACCCATGACGCCGTAGCTGAGCAGATGCAGCCGATGACCGGACGTCGTCGTCGCGGCGCGGTACAGCCACCACAACGCCCCGGCCGCGCTCAGGACCACGAAGACGACGTTCGTCGTGTCCGCCCACGCCGGGGTCGGCGTCGATTCCGCCCCGGCGGCGGCTGCCCCGTGCACGTGCCCGGAGCCACCGCCGATCCCCATCTCCGACATCAGGGTCGGCATCGCCGCGAGCATCCAGATCATCGCCAGGTTCTGCGTGACGTGGCCCAGCACATCGACGCGCTCCGACCTGCCACGCGCCCGCCCGTACCCGGGCAGCAACGCGAGCACCAGGATGCCGAAGATCGCGACCTGCGCCCAGGCGACCACGCCATCCACCATCAGCCAGGCCATCAGGATCATCGCGGCGCTCATCACGCAGTGATTGATGTCGATCAGCTCCGCGTCGGAGAACGCCTGGTCACGCGACACGCCACGGCGACGAATCACCAGGTCACCGACGCAGACGAGCCCGGTCAGCAGAAAAACGATCGTCAGGACGGGAACCCAGGGCGTCTCCAGCACGACTCTAGCTAGTACCACAGGCTCCGCCGACGAACAACGGGACGATCAGAGGAAGGGCCCACCGCGATGACCACCGTAGAAGCCGAGACACCGCCCTCCGGCGATACCCCGCCCGGGGAGGCACCCCCGTCCCCGGCCCGGCCGCGCAAGACCAACTGGTTCGCCGCGTTCTGGCGCTGGCACTTCTACGGTTCGGTCCTCGTCATACCCGTACTCTTCTGCCTCGCCGTCAGCGGCATGACCTACATGTTCCGGGCGGAGGTGGACTCCCTCGCGCACCCCGGGGTGCTGCAGGTGCCGGTGGCCGACGGCGCCGAACGAACGGCGCTGTCGGCCCAGGAGGCAGCCGTCCGCGCGGAGTTCCCGGACCGCCCGATCCTGTCCGTGCAGGACGGCACCGGTGACCGGGCGACCCTGTTCGTCGCCGGGCTCGACGACGGCGGCAGCACCAACATCTACGTCGACCCCTACACCGCCACCGTCACCGGCGAACTCAGCCAGGACCAGCTCATCTCCACCTGGGCCGAACGCATCCACGGCGACCTGCTCATCGGCGACGGCGGCGTCGGCGACCGCATCGTCGAACTCGGTGCCTCCTGGGCGATCGTGCTGACGATCACCGGGTTCATCATCTTCTTCCTCGGCCGCCGTGCGCGCGGCGGTGCACAGGCCAAGGGCAAGCGCGGCGCCCGGCTGCGCAGCTACCACGCACTCGTCGGGCTCCCCGTCGGCCTCGGCATCCTGCTGCTCGTCGTCTCCGGCCTGCCCTGGACCGGTGTGTGGGGTGCTCAGGCCCAGCAGATCGCCGCTGACTCCGGCTCCGGGCTGTGGGGCGACGACCCCGGTGCCGAGTCCACGATCCGGGAGCAGATCGAGGACGCCGACGGTCAGTCGGCTCCCGCCGGCTGGGCCTCCGGCAACGCCCCGCAGGGCAGCAGCACCGGCAGCGGAACCCCGATCTCGATCGACCGGGCGGTCGGCGCGGCCCAGACGCTGGGTGCCCCCGGGCCGTACCTCGTCCTGTACCCGGAGGGCGAGACCGGGGTGTTCAGCGTGATGAGCAGCCAGTGGTACGACGTCGGCAACCCCGCCGAATCCGACGTGACCAAGGAAACGACGATCCACGTCGACCAGTACAGCGGCGACGTGGTCGGCGAGTACGGCTACGACGACTACAGCGCGATGGCGAAGGTGGTCTCGCAGGGCATCGCCCTGCACGAAGGGCGCCGCCTCGGCACGTTCAACACGATCATGTCGACGTTGTTCTGCCTCGCGGTGATCTTCATGTGTGTCACCGGGCCGATGATGTGGTGGACCCGCCGGGCCACCGCTTCCGGCCTCGCCGCACCGCGGGCGAAACTCCCCGTCTGGGGCAACTGGGCGCTGCTCGCCTCGATGGTCGTACTCGGCGTCTTCCTGCCCTTGTTCGGCCTGTCCCTGCTGGTCGTCCTGGCGCTGGACCAGCTCCTCATCCGCCGGGTGCCCGCGCTGAAGTCCTTCTTCGGCACGGTCTGACCAGCGCCGTAGCCATCCTGGGTCGACAGCAGTGGCACCGGTCGACCCGGGATGGTTCGGCTACCAGGCCGCGCCGATGGTCTGTGCTTCGTCCCACACGGCCGGCATCCTGCCGATCTCCTGCAGCGCGAGTGCGGAGGGCTCGAACAGTTCGCTTGGGAGCGCGGCGAGCGGAAAGTAGTCGAGTCGCTCGAAATGCTCCTTCGGCATCAGCCGGGGCTCCCCTTCGACACGCTCGAACAATACCGGGACATGGGCGTACGGCACCCGCGTGCCGTAGGTGAAGAAGGCCGGGCCGACCCGCGCGTCGAGGCCGACCAGACCAGCCTCTTCGTTGAGTTCACGCCGGGCGGTCTCGATCGGCGACTCGTTGCGTTCGACGTGGCCGCCCGGCAACGACCACTGGCCCGCACCGGTCGTCCGCACCCGCAGACCCAGCAGCACCTCCTGGACGCGCCCGGCACCGCGTCTCAGGACGACGCACTGCACGCCACAGTAGAACTCCTGATTTCGTCGCCACCAACTCACTCAGCACCACCGATCTCCGAGTTCCAGATATCCACCAGTTCGCTGACGATCGCCTCGGGCGGCCGGCCGGTCGTGTCGACGACATGGGTGCCGGCGTAGGACCTCAGATGCCCCGACACTGCGGCGCGGAACTCGTCATCGTCGTTGAGAGCCCGCTCGAACGGGTCCAGCGGTCGCGGTCTGCGCGCAAGCCGGGCGCGCCGTTCGGTTTCGTCGACGTCGAGAAAGAAGGTGATGTCCGCGCTCACCCAGTCCAGATTTCGCAACGACCGCGCAGCCGGACCGGGCACGTGCAGGTGCAACGCGTGAGCGGAGGCCACGAACCGGTCCGCCACGATCAAGCCGCCCGACAGTGCTGCCTCCATGATGGAAGCCACTCCACTCAGGTAGTGCAAATATCTGGCCAGTGAGTCGTGTCGCCTGAAGATCGCGCTGTCCCGCAGCGCCAATTCAGCTGGTGGCAGTGTCATGTACGTGGCATCGAGCCGCTCGGCCAGCGCCTGGCCGACAATGGTCTTACCGGCCCCATCCAAGCCTTCGACAGCGACAATCATCAGTCGATCCGCGTCCGGGCCCGGCACTGTCGGGCTGTTGCCCTGGACAGACTGTCAACGATCCCGGTTGGGGTCAGGTCACGCAACCGGTCGAGGCCGCGGTTGACCATACAGTTATAGACGTAGCCCTGCGGATCGATGCGGGTACCGGTGACCCAACACAGGTCGAATCCGCACAAGTAGCGGCAATAGCGGATTTCCACCCCGTCGACCCGGCACGCGAGGTTCGACTCACCGAAGTCTGCTGTGGGTACGAACGTCATCGGCGTGCCGACACCGTCGGCGATCAGGCTCAGCGCGCTGTCCATCGGCACGTGCGGCCGGGCGACCATGCCACCGACCCGCCCGGACGCACCGTACGCGGCGACCTCGACATGCTCGAAGAACTTGATGGACAACCCGTTGACCACCGCGAAACGCGCCAACTGACCAAGCATGTCCCGGTTGAACCGGGTCACCACCACGTTCAGGTCGACTGCCAGATTGGCCGCACTCGCCGCACGCACCACGTCAGCCAGGACGAATCGCCCCGCTAGCCGCCCCGGCGACGGCCGTGGTTTGGTGTCGTCCAACGAGTCCACCCCGATCCGCAGTTTACGCAGCCCGTGTGCGGCGAGCACCGCCAGTTGCTCGGGTCGGGCTAGCACCCCGTTGGACACCAACGAGACGTGGTCGCTGAACCTGGCTGCGGCAGCGACGATCTGCACCAGCTGAGGGTGCAGGAAGGGCTCACCGCCGCTGATCGTCAGCTCCTCGGCCCGGGTGGAGGCCGAGCCAAGAGCCGCACCCACCGCCTCGACACTCGCCACCCGCAGGAACGTCTCCTCCTTTGCCTGGCCCTCGTTGTGGCAGTAGAAGCAGTCGAGATTGCACTTGCCGGTGACGATGAGGCGGATCTTTCCATTGGCGAGAAGAGGCATCGGGACGCTCACCCATCATGCGAACGGTGCGGGCCACGGTCTCGTGTAGTAGGGATTGATCCACGGTGGCTGTGCGCACCAGGCCAGGAAGTCCTCCGCGACGCACTGGCGGGACAGGTGGTATCTGGCCGCCGGCGGCAGGATCGCCGACCACCAGTTCGAGCCGGTGAAGTCGGCCAGGTGCACATTGGTGCACGACCGGAAGTCCGCCAGCATCAACTCACAGTCCAGCAGCCGCCAGCCCCGGACATCCTGCCGACCAAGATGTGCCCGCTGCATCCGGCAGCCCCGGGCGACCAGCGCGCTCGCCACCGACTCCGGCAGGTCGAAGGCGGCGACGTAGGACCGGGTGCTGCGGTCGATCTGGTCCCACGCCCCGTCGTTGATGCCGTCCCAGACATCGGCGAGATACTCCGCCCCCGCATCCGTCAGGTGGCGCACGGCCGCGTCGAACCCCTCCGCGTTGCGGCGCATCAGGCTCGTCGTCGCTCCCGTGACCGCCACATCGAGGATGTCCTCGTACCGCCATGACCCGTCATTTGGCAACAGCTCCGTCAACGCCGTCTCCGCGAAGGTGCGCAGCGGCAACCCAGCGGCCCAGGCCCGCGCCGCCCACCAGATCAGCTCCCCACCCCGGAAGCAGCTGCGCTCCGTCCCCGGCGTGGCTCGCAACGCCTCGATCAACGCGGCGACCGCGCCCTGCATCGCCGCCAGCAGCGCCCCCTCTACAGTGGCAGCAACTGCCGGCTCGATCGTACGGACCTCAGAATGGTCCGGGCCCTGAAGGGTGAGATCGGTGAACTCCAGCACCCGACCGGCCGGCAGACGTGCCCGCAAGGTGCCCAGCACCGGCCCGAGATAGCCGGTCTGGTTGAAATCCAGCCCGGCCAGCGATATCAGCTTGCGATCCACCAACGCGGCCAGCTCAGCGCTGCCGACCAGCTCGCTGAGCATATCCAGCACCGAGACCCGCAGCGGAGCGCCGATCGGCCGAAGCTCACTGTCACTCAACAGATCACTCAACCGCCGGGCAGCGGCGAGATCCGCCCACGCTGGAGAATCAGGCTGCACGTATCCGGCCTCCCACCGTAGCGGTCCCCCGAGCTGTGCTCGCAGTTGCGCGCTGCCGTACCGGCCTTCGGCCCGCGATCCACTCAGCAGTGACGACATCCGCGACAGCGTCACCATGAACGGATCGTTAGCAAGTGTAAACTCTCCGAGTAGTCGCCACATGCCCCGACGCGCCTCACGATCAGCCACGGTGCCGCCCGCCTGAATCCAACGGGCCGCCAGCAGGTCACGCACCCCGGAGGCGGTCAGTTTCCGCTCGCCAGCCGGTGCGCTGCGGGCCATCGCGAGGACACCGGCGCGACGCAGGGCCTCATCGACGAAGTCCGCCGGGTCCAATCCGAGCGTACGGCACAGCTCGGTGATCTCATCGAGGTCGTACGGCCGGATCACGTGCACCTGGCACGGCACGCCCGGGTTCGCGTTGAACAGCATGGCCTGGGGCGTCAGCCGGTACGCCTCAGCGAAGCGCGCCGCCCAGTCCGACGTCACGGCGATCGTCACCCGTCGCACACCTCCGGTGAGCAGGGTCGGCAGTACCCGGTCGAACAGGTCGAACGCGCTGCTGAGCCCATCCTCGTCGGCCGTCCGGTCAAGGTGGTCGACCAGCAGCACCGTCGCCGGTTCGCCGCGCAACAACTCCTCCCGCCAGTTGACCAACGACAGGTCCAGGTAGCGGGTCCGCTCGTCGGCGTGCTGATAGTGCCGGGCCAGCGCCCGCAGCACCGTCGACTTGCCGGCGTCATCCGGCCCGACCAGCACATCGATCCGATGCCCGGCGTGCCCGCCCAGGCTGGCGAGCAGCGGCCCGACATCGACACAGCCCGCCGTGGGGACCGGCAGCAGGTGCCACCCGACATCCGCGACCGCGCGCCCGCCCGGGTCGGCCCGGACCTGATCGGCCGCTGACGCCGTCAATCCGCGCAACTGGCCGATGAACCGCTCCCCCGGCAGCCGCCCGCCGGTGACGTCCTCATGCTGGATGCGGCCGAGCCCGAACCAGACCTGCCCCTGCAGCAGCAACGGAAAGATCGGCTTTT
>Ga0207773_100264_pt1 | contig 29619 bp, 16 predicted proteins | sample TtaePargueraPR_2_FD_187281 | JGI IMG/M metagenome (GOLD analysis project Ga0207773, IMG submission 187281) | Aerobic enrichment media microbial communities from Bioluminiscent Bay, La Parguera, Puerto Rico - Tt and M1 (3) (SPAdes) | ecosystem: Environmental > Aquatic > Marine > Unclassified ...
CCATTTTGTTTGCCCTGTCATATACACAGATGGCAGGTGTAGTGGTATTACTGGTATTTACCTCAAGACGAGACAGTTCATTGTCATTAGGGGACAGCTGAGGTATAGCAGCAGTAGTAAGGGGCAGATCTTTCTGGTACAGTTCACTTCTGTCCAGCCCCATGGCATATGCCCTGTTCACAATGCGGTTCCGGTTACCGTTATAAACAGCCCCGGGGATCATTACGTAACTATTGGAGTTCCAGTCAAAAAAATCAAAGGCCAAAGCCACCCCCATATCTCTTTTCTCACCACCCTTTAGTAGGATCCTGATATCCAGGTCTATGGCATCGCTGTCTCCATTTACTTTATGGGTAGCCATTGCATATTCAAAATTTCCAACGTCACGATTTTTCCGGCTAGGCTCCATTAATTCCAGTTCTGTTAAGGATGCCTCTTGGTATTGACAGCTGAGAACCCGGAATCCCCATTCAGGATTATCCAAAAAACTTTGCAATTTTTTGTTTACGCTGGCTTGGCTCTTGTCTATTGGCAACCAGGATATTGACTGCGCAATAGTGCCTTCCATTGCCATCAAAACCAAGACTATATATAGGACAGTAATTTTATTTCTCATCTTTTACTTTTTTTGCTAATCATTTGAAACCAAGGACTATTTCAATCTGTATAGTCCTCGTTCAATACCGGTCATTTCTTGTGGACAGGGACTGGATGGAGGGGAAATATGATGGATTCAATAGCTGAATTGTCTTTACAGCAATCGCTTCCGATTGCTGTACTAGCCACATTAATCCAAATAGAATTCAAATAAGAAAATACGCATAAATAGAAAAAAGCGATGGCTAATAACAAAAGCAAAATGCGCCTTTTTTGGCTATTATTTAATTCCATACTGATTTCACAATTCCTGTAAAATGAATTTTCACCAATTTCACTTATCCAAGCCCTGGTACTTTTTTCAATACACTTGAAAGGATTAGAGTTATCAAAAGAAAACCCCAATCCCAGACTTTCTGGTTGTTATACTCTCCAAAAGCCTTTAAGTAGGTCTTGTGACTTTTTCAATACCCTTCAGCCCTTGTTAAGGTCCTTTCATTGGTCCATTCAGTCCCAACCAACTCATAAAGTTTCCAAGTATCCCTATCTACTTCTTTCAATCTCCAGCTTCTCTTAGGGTCTACCAATAACTTCTTAATATCCTTAGGGAAAGCATTTGCCGATCGGGCATTTTCCCAAGTTCGGATCACCTCAAATATGGCATCTTTTTCAGGACAGCTTTCCACGTCCTTTTGGTTCAGCACTAAGCTATAAGTAGAGCCCACACCTACAGAAACGGCTTGTATGTGCTCGTATTCTTCCACCTTGGAATCTGCTTTGATCCTAAAGTTGGCTCCCATTCCAACTGGAAAAAAGTTCGCATAGGTAACATCGCGGAGGTCCTTGCCTTGACTGGTAGTACTGCCCCATTCCCTGGTTCTGGCATCGTACAGGTTGGTTCCGCCTCCCACATTCCAAATACTCTGGTAATGCCAGGAACCCTCAGACAAAGTAGCGCCAGTAAACCTAATGTCTGGTAAGCCAAGTTCTTCGGCACGCTCGAACATTTTTCGGAAGAAACGCTTGGTCGAATAATATCCATGCCCATTATGGAACAAAAATTCCTGTCCATCAAAATCATAGTAGGCCAGTCCATTGACGGCACACACTTCAGCATAATGCTTGGCGATTTCATCTTGCAGTTGCAAATTGGGAATTACTCCTGTATATCCCCCGCCTACGGCAACCTGCAGTTTATATATGGTATCGTTCTTATGATGACTGGTTTTTTCCGTCCCCCAATATCCTCGCGTTATATTTAACAACCTGTAAGGCGCATTTTCGGACACCCCTAAATAATGGATAAGTTCTTTTCCGATTTTTACTATGTTTAGGTTTTCGCTATGGCCTTCCCAACTGGCTATTTCCTCCAAATAAGTAGGATCATCCACGTAGATCAGGGTATCATCCGGATCAATGTCTTTGGTCAGAAGCCTCTTCTGCTGATACCAGATGCTGTCACTTGGAACAGGGCTTACATCTTTTGTTCCAGGTGCCAAAGAATTGGTTATTGTGGTCCTTCCGATCGTGATTCCCTTCTTGGCCGCCATCTCAGCATACTCTTTATGCGACTTATTTCCTGATTCCATCCTAATGGGCTTTTTCTCAAAACCCTTTCCATCTATATATCCTTCATTTCCTCGGTCCGGCCTCAAAAAGCCTTGGTCATATAAACTTATGGTCTTAAAACCAAGTCTATTGGTATATGAAATAAGGCTGTCATACTGCCCTCCATTGGCCCATGCATCCGGTACAAAAGCTGCAGGGTCCTTTACCCACTTTCCATCGATAGTCGGATAGGGCAAGCCTTCATCCAGCACAATTGTTTGGATCACTTCCATCAAGGCACTATTATCCGGACTTCCCCACAGAGCCACCGATGAACCAATAAAATCCACTCCTGGTACAGCTTGAACCTGCAAGTGGTTGGGAATATTCGCTTTCATATTAGGTATCAGGGAAAAGTAAACCTCCCTTTCCCTGTCTCTATCCCTTGAATGATAGGCAATGGATATCCTGCCCTTTTCGTCCACTATGGCAGCATTACCGTACATAATTCTGTAGTACGGTTCCTTATGGGCGTAAAAAGCCACATCATTTATACCATCGCCCCCAAGGGTAAAAATCTGTCCTTCATGCAGATGGTCAGGCAAGGGGTATCTTACCGAATCAGGGGAATGGATGATATATTGGAATGGAGCGGCATCACCAACAGTGGTGGACAAGCCTCCCAAGGTATTGTCATCAAGTGCCAACATGCCTATGGCATAGTTCACCGCCTCACTGGTATCACGGGCCACCCCAATGATTTCGCCCATAAGGTTGGTTATATTGGTATGGTAGGTTCCCCATTCCACATCGTCTATATCCTCACGGTGTGAAAGTGATTTAAGGGTAAGCTTAAGGTATTTCTTCTTTTCTTCTATACTTATCTTTGCCACCGAGCCATTTTCATAGCTAAGTTCTATTAGGTTTTCCCTCTCATTGTAATCGGCCTTTATAGGCTCAATATATTGCTCCTCTTCCTCATTATACAACCTCATCAATGGGGAAGGCTTATCTGCAGGGCTAAATTCACTGGCAGGTGTCACCGTGATATTTTTCATGCTGTTGATAAAGCCTCTATCATCAATCCGGATCTTAAAGTAATCACTACTAAACTCAATCTCTTTTTTGGTCGAACAGCTTAACTGAATGATCACCAAAACCAGTAAGCCTGCCAAGCCCAACCTGTAATTTTTCACAATTCTTTTCCTTGGTTTAATTTTCACCATATTATTATATATTCTTTCGATATTTTCTACCAATCTGTACATCATCCCATAATTTAAAAGAGAGCTCAATTTTTCAACACCACAACTAAATTTATCCTTTTATTTTAGTTTCAGATCTTCATTTAAGTATTACTAAGCTTTAATCTAAAATCATTTCCAGCCAATGCTCCAAATTCCCTAAGGTATACATCCTGTCCCAAAACAATGAATATGATATTAGTTAAAAGAAAGAGGCAGAACACCTATTGGTGTCCCACCTCAATTCAATCCCCAAATTAATTACTGCAATGGATCAAAAGTACCTCCATCCCATCCTTGGGTCTGCTCTAGATTGGAGTTTTGGCTCAGGTGCACTTGAGGAATCGCATAGAAATAGTATTCATCTTTAAGATTAAACTGCTCACCTTGAAGGGTCTCCAAATCATACACCCTGTAAGTAAACTTATCCGCAAAATCATCCACATTATCTTTCCCATCTGGGCCATCATTTACATCATCAATTAAGATTCTTAAGCCATGACGGACTTTTAGATTATTCAGATAATCAAATCTTCTCCATCTTCTAAGGTCCTCAAACCGTTTGCCTTCGAAGGCCAGCTCCACAAATCTTTCCTTCACGATTCTCTCTCGTACCCCATCTTTATCATTTTCGGTAATTCCATAATTACCGCTGCCTTCCTCGATACCGGCTCTTTCCCTTATCTGGTAGAGCATGTCCAGCGCCTCAGCGGTATGACCGGTTTCATTGGCAGCCTCGGCATAATTCAGCATGACTTCTGCAAACCTGATCTCTATCCAGTCTAAGGCACATTGATCCACCGTAGCATGGGACAATGTTTTGTCCAAGGCTTTCATACGATAAAAGCCAGTCCAAATATTACCCCTCATGCCATACTTCAGTTCTTCATAGGGCCGTTCGGTTCCATTGCTATGCATATAGAAATAAGACCACAAATAATCCCCATTATAAAAAGGCAGACCATAATCACTTCCAGGGTAGGCAATCGTCGCATAAAAACGGTCATCCCTGTTCTGCCAAAAGCCCGAATAGCCAGCCTCAGGGTTGAAATCAGAACCGTCATTCATCGGAAAAGCATTTACCAATTCCAAAGTAGGACGGTCGGCGTTCACATCATCTCTGGTTGCATACAATGGCCTCATGGAATTTTGGTTGCTGGTATGACCTGGATTAAAGTATCGATGCACCATTACAGCTTCACTATTCAGCTCCGAAAACCAAATACTGGCATAGTCCGGATGTAGCGCTTTGCCCTGGGCCTTCAGAAAATCATAGGCTTCCTGATTGGCATTGTAAGCTTCTGTCCACCTCCCCATATCATTGCTTGGATTGAACTGTGGACTGGCATAGTGCAAAAGCACCCGGCCTTTTACTGCTAGTACGGCCCCCTTATCGATTCTACCATAATCGACACCGCTCCATTTATCCGGTAACATGCTGGCGGCATCGTCCAGATCCTTTACTATTTGCGCAATGCACTCGGAGGTTTTGTTTCTGCTCACTTTAAGGGCCTCACCGTCTTCCCGGTTTTGAACCTCCAAGACCAAAGGAACCCCTCCATAATTTTTGACCATTCTGAAGTAAACCCATGCCCTCCAGAACAAGGCCTGTCCTTTGAGAACAGCCACTTCATCACTGGTCAATGTTCCGGATTCTACCTGTTCCAAGAGGATATTGATTTTTCTGATGTCACCGTAAGGCCAGTAATTCACCGAATTAGTGGTCAACTGACCTTTCAACAGTGCAGTCATTGTTTGACTATCGTTTTTTGGGGCCGCTTCATCAGAATGCTCACCAGTATTATAATTCCAACCCGGCATAAATTTCGCATACAGGTTATCCACGTATGCCTGTGCCAAACCGAAGTCGTTCCAGACATCGTCGGGATTGATAGCTGTAAGGTTTTCCTTGTCAAAAACCCCATTACAACTAAACAGCAGTGCCCCTATCAATAGGAAACTTATAATTTTCTCTTTCATAATTTCATTCATTTTTTGTTAGAACGTAAGGCTCATCCCTCCGGTAAAGCTCTTGTTGATCGGGAAAGTACCCGCAGATCCAAGTTCCGGATCATAAACTTTAAATTTGGAGAAAGTCAGCAAGTTGGTCCCTGATACAAATATTCTTGCATTGGAAAGGCCAATTTTATCCACAATTTTAGTGGGTAGGTTATATCCTACGTTCACATATTTCAAGCGGGTAAAATCCCCCTTTTGGTAGTAAAAATCTGACCCTGCCCTGTTCTGCCAAATATCATGGTTTGGTATGGGCTTGGTAGCGGTAAGCGCTGTCTCAGGTGTCCAAGAATCTTCCCAAAATGCATAAATACGGGTCCAAGGATATGGAGCTTGGACATCCGGATACTTATAGAATCCGGCCATTCCTTGGAAAAGTGCTTCCACATCAATCCCTTTCCAGCTAAAACCTAGATTAAGCCCATATGTAACAGGAGCACTGCTGTGATTATAGAGAACCACTTTGTCCCAATCATCAATTTTATTGTCTGGCTCCCCAGAAGGACCGGAGATGTCCTTATAATTGATCCATCCCAACTGCGGTACAGCACCATAAATGGTATAGCCTTCTGGTAAGGCATCCAGGTCAGCTTGAGTACGAAGCAATCCATCACTTCTTAGTCCTGATATATAGTCATAAGTTTTCCCTATCCTATCTTCAAAAGGTCTCACGTTTTCAGCTTGGTCCCATTTGACCACTTCATTTGTCGCGTAAGTGAAGTTGCCATTGACAAAATATTTGAACGCTTTTCCGATACTTCCATTATACCCAAGTTCAAGTTCCACCCCATTGGAATGTACCTCTCCGTAATTCTCCGGTGGCATATTAGCACCAAATGTGGTAGGAATGGACTGATTCCTTGTCCCGAGGATATCAAAGGTGTTTTTAAACCAGTACTCGGCACTCACATTGAAATTGTTAAATACTACTGCGTCCAGACCAAGGTTATAGGTACGGGATTTTTCCCAGGTAACCATAGGGTTTACCAAACCACCGTATTCAATTCCTTTGGTTGATTTGGGGTTTTCACCAAAATAGAATCCAGAAGCTGCATTATACGTTTCCAACCATCTCCATCTTCCAAGGGCATCATTGCCAAGCGTTCCCATTGAAGCCCTGAATTTGAGATAGTTGATCGCTTTAGGTTTAAAGAAGGACTCTTCAGAAATCACCCAAGCAGCTGATATTGCAGGGAAAAGTCCCCACCTATAATCAGGCCCAAAGTTCAAGGATCCGTCATATCGGAAGGAAGCACTCACAATGTACTTATAGGCATAGTCATAAGTAGCCCTGCCAATATAAGAAAGACGCCCCCATTCAGTCTCGCTACCATTAAATCTGGAATCCTCCGCATCCCCACTTGTGGCAAAGTATTGGTCTTTTACGATAATAGGGAAATCATAGCGGACCCCATCTATAGAGGTGGTGTAATCCTCCGCTTGCTCGTAGGCCACAAAAGCATCCACATTATGATTACCAAAGGATCGCTTATAATCCAATTGTAGATTGAACTGGTATGAACTTTTGCTGCCCGCTTGTGAGCTGATATACTCCCTGCTAGGTCCATTACTTAAAACTGTGGATTCGGGATCTGCTATTTTGGCATTTTCAAAGTTATCCCCTACAGCTCCTTCTATATTCCATAAGGTATGTTTCTTTTGGTAATTCTTAAGGTTATTATTATACCTTTCATAGTTATAGGTAGCCTTGACGGACATTCCCGGTACAAAAGGCAAATCATACTTTAGGGAAACCAATGAGTTTTGTACATTTTCCCGGTTTCTCCAATATCCTGAATTGGTAATCAATTCTCCGACATTACCCAGCCAGCCTTGGTTCCATGGCTTACCATCTATATAGTTAGGATAAAAATATTGCCAGGTTTGCAGTTTTTTCCACAGATCACCCAAAGCGTCAGATCCCCAATCATAAGGCCACCAAAACTTCTGTCTTTCAGTAGAGTATTGGGAAAGATTTACATGGGCAGTAAGGTTCTTATTCAGCTTAGCCGTAACACTTGCCCTCAGGTTAAACTTATTGAATTTCAAAGGATCCAACCATCCCTGCTGATCAAAATAAGTTCCCCCAGCAAAATATTGGATGTTTTCATTGCCTCCAGTGACATTCAAGGCATGTCGTTTACTGGCTGGGTCTATGTAAACATCTTTAATATAATCATATCCATATCCTCCATTGACAGTGGATATCCAATCGATAAAATCCTGGTCATGATACCAGCTGCTATTTTGGGGCACCCAAGTATTGGCCATTTTGGCAATATCCACCCCCCGCATCATTTTAGGAAGGTTAGTCTGTTTTTCGATGCTGTAATTGGTAGTGTAATTGATCTTGGCTTTGGAATTAGATCCGGTTTTGGTTGCCACCAAGACCACTCCACCAGCCGAACGGGAACCATACAAGGCTGCCGATGCGGCATCCTTCAACAAACTCACTTCCTGTACTTCTGTAGGATCCAAGGCGTCAAAGGCTCTTTTGTCCCGAATCACCCCATCAATAACGTACACAGGGGGATTGTCATTCATACTGCCCCTTGCCCGAATGCTGATATTGGAGGCTATTCCAGGAGTTCCTGTAGGCGCCTGTACATATACCCCTGACATACGGCCAGCTAAAAGTGAACTTAGGTTGGAGCTGGGGATTTCCTGAAGTTTATCGGCCTTTAAATTTGAAACTGCACCGGTCATACTTCTTTTGGTCTGTGTACCATAGCCAACGACCACTACTTCATTAAGCACACTGTCTGCATCCAGTTGCATACTAATATTCAATGGGCTACCGTTCTCAATGGTTACATTTTGGGTTTCATAACCGATAAATGAAAGTACCAGCACATCACCAATACTGACATCCAGGCTAAAGTTGCCCATGTTATCAGTAACGGTTCCCCTGGTAGTACCTTTGACCAAAATGCTGACCCCGATCATGGCCTCACCATTTTCATCCACTACCTTTCCGCTGATTTTCTCTGTAGGATCAGTTACAAATTCTGCGGATTTTCCATCCCTTTTCAGTCCATTCCTCGCTTCAGCGGTAAGGGGCTGAAGCAAGCCACATCCCAAAATAAGGAAACATAACATTACCTCTCTTATTCGAAATGTTTCATAGTAAATTTTGTGTTTCATAGTTATGAGTTTATGTTAATACTTTCAAATCTATATGATATTCCTTTCAAAAAATTGAGGTATCTAATCATACATTAACAGTATATTTTCAATTTTTACTATATTTAAATTCCATTATGACTAAAAACCATGCTTACCCTACAAGAAGAAAAATTTCACCCCTCGCAAGGTGTTTCATTTGATATTACCATCTATAACACACTGACAATAGAAAACCCGGATGCATTTAGGATTCATGAGGACTATGAGCTTACTTTTCTGGTAAACTGTTCAGGGAAGAGAATTGTGGGGAATGGTGTGCAGAATTTCTATGAAGAGGACTTATTTATTTTAGGCCCAAACTTACCCCACCTAATTATTGTGGATAATCCTGAATCGAGTAAGGCCATTTGCATTCACTTCACCGAAAATTCGTTTGGGGAGATTTTTTTCCAAATGCCCCAAAATGCGAATATCCTTAAGTTACTTTCACGTGCTTCTTTGGGATTGAACTTTTACGGAACTGAAGTCCAGGATATAAAAGAAAAGATGAAGATCATTAGTCAATTGGAGCCATTTGATAAAATGATCAGTCTCTTAACCATTCTTCAAAAGCTCAGTAAAACCAAAAATTATAGTGTTCTCACCAGTCCTGGATATCAGCCCACTCTTAAAAGGAAGGATACCAAAAGAATGAGCATGATTTATAATTACATCATGGAAAACTTCCAAAAAAAAATAACCCTTGAAGAATTGTCTTCTCTGATCAATGTATCGCCAGCGACATTCAACCGGCTTTTTAAGAAATCCATGAATAAGAATTTTTCCGATTTTATAGTAGAGGTCCGAATTGGGCACGCTTGCAAATTACTTATGGATACCGACCTGTCTATTTCTGAAATTTGCTATCTATCCGGTTATAATTACATGACCCATTTCAACAGCCAGTTCAAACAATTGATGGAAAAAACTCCCAGGGAATACAGAAGCGGTTTTCAATAAAATAAGTATTTAAAGCAGTTAATTCCCCAGTTTTCACCCCTAAAGGGGCTGTCTCATAATAAAATCTTATCATCAAGCGGCCAAATAATGTTCTTCTTTTAATGAGAAGTCAATAGTGATTCGGGATTTGATAATTTGTGATTCGGGTCATTCAGTAAGAAGGCTTAGACCAAATTTCGATTATCAAATCACAATTATTCTCATCTCGGAATAAAATTTGGGCAGTGAATTGTAAAGACTACTTTTGAGACAACCTCCTTCCTTCACCTTGATCTTTGTCCTCACAGACCAATAAAATCCTGGTCTGTTTGACAAACCAGGAGTCAAGTCGAACACAAATAAATTATAACTCAAATACCAAATCTAGAAATTGCCTATTTACCATTGATTCTGATAGTTTCTTCTACATGGGTTTTGGAATTAATTTCTCTTTTCCAAACCATTACTTCCTCTATCGCTTTTTCCGATTTCAATCTTTCCCAATCAAATCTGATGGATACCCCCGGCATTTCAGGCAACCATGCCTTGCCCTGCTCATACTTGGGCATAATTTTATAATAAGGCTCCATTGATGTCAAAAGAGGCATAAGGTACTCGCACATTGCTTCCTGATTTTGGGTAGCCACAAATTGGGCATTCAAACTCGGTGTTCCACCACAGCTAAACATCAAATTGTTTTCCTCGGCCAGTCCTCCAATCTCCGCCCACTCGTCCATGGAAATAATATGGCCAGCTATGGGCTGTAGGTGTTTTACTCCAGCCCGCTGCAAAAGGGGAAAAACATACTTGGTCCTTTCGGATTCGCCATAGGAAATCCTCATATCGGTTTTGGAAGAAATCTCCTCTATTCCCAAGATATCTGCGGAATGAATGGGCTCTTCCAACCAGCAGATATCCAAATCTTCAATTTGCGCTATAAAACCTAAAGTTTGCTTCACTGACATAGCCTGGTTGGTATCTACGGCGAGTCTTATATCTCCTCCCAGGGCTTTCCTCACTTTCTCAATTCGTCTTGCATCTTTATCCAAATGACTGGCCAATCCCCCTCCAGCTTTAATTTTCACTGTCGTATACCCTTCACTTTTATATAAAAGGCATTCTTCGATAAGTTCTTCATCACTCAGGGAGACACTTCCACCGGAAGCATAAACATGGACCCAGTCCCGATCAGCCCCTAGGTACCTATGCAGGGGCAGCGATTGACGTCTAGCAGCAATATCATAAAAAGCCCTATCAAGGTTTCCCAAAGCCATGGACGCAGACCCTCGAAAACCTTCATTTCTTATTTGCCAAAAAAGCTTACTATAGATCGCTGAATAGTTTGCCCCCTGCTGTTTCAATATCGTAGGAGAGAAAACTCCTTTCAACAGAGGAATTCCGGATACCGGGAATTCTACTTCTCCTTCACATCCAGAATCATCCACCAATGTCAAAATGGCCATTTGGTAACTTGAAAACGGCCCCATGCTTGCATCATAAAACGGTCTGACTAAAGTTATTGGTTTTAGCACAGCACATCTAATTTCCTTTATGGAAAACCGCTCATTATGGATATTTTTCATTTGCTATAACTGTTTTATGTTCCCGCTCAGCATTCCTTGCAGATGCTCGCTTAGAGGGCCATTTTTAAAATCACTGATAGTAGATCCCAACTGACTTAATCCCGATGGGCCGACAACCACCTTGTCTATTATATTGTTAAAAAGAAAAAACCTATGGGCAAGACTGGACAGTACCATTTTATGCTGTATGGCCAGCAAATTCATTTCCTGAGCCTTTTGTACATGAACCTTTGATAACCACACCGGCTTATTTTTCACAAATTCTTCCAATCGTTGACCAAGCAAGCCCATCATAAGAGGGCTCCCTTCATATATTTCCAACCGATGTTTTCTGTAATAAGGAAAATCTGCGTGTTCTGCCTTTCTTTCCACAAGATTATACCCGTTAAAATCCATCACCACATCAAAATGTCCTTTTTCTATGTAGGGGTGCAAAAATTCAGGTGGTCGGCCGCCCAATCCCAATTTCTTGACCAAACCTTCTTCCTTGAAATAAACCAATAGATCTAATATCTGCCCAAGCTTTTCCTTTGGTATCAAGTCCGGTTCATGGAGAAAAAGTAGGTCTATTTGCTTTAAATGCATTCTTTCAAGGCTCTTAAACACACTTGTTTTGAGATGCTCCGTCTCATAATCTATCAAACCGGTTTGCGCTGCCAATCCTCTCCTTTTTCCAATTTTGGTACTTATAAGAGGAGCTTGCCCCTTCCATTGCTTTAGGGCATTGCCAACAATTTCTTCAGCATCCATATAGGCCGGAGCCGTATCAATATGAGAAATCCCCTGCTCTAAGCCGTACAGTATGGTTTCCACTGATTCTTCATGGTGTACGGGTCCCCAAACACCGCCTAGTCCGGCCGTTCCTAAAACCACCCTATTTAATAGGCCCATGTCCAATGGTGAATTATTTATTACTTTTAAACTCATAGATTTTCTCCAACATCACCCACTTTTGGTCTTCTTCTACTCCTGGCAAACCTCTTTGAAAATCATCCATTAAATTCTGCCACTCTTCCACCTTGGGATCCGAATTTTTACTGATTTCCCCCATTTTTGCCAGATCAGCTCCTTTAGGAACCTTTAGGATCATCGTCACATAATTGCCATACCTATATAAACGGATTTGTTTATAACCTGCCTCTTCAAACCCCTTTTCCACTTCAGGCCAGACATTTTGATGGTACTCCAGGTACTTTTGAACCATCTCTCCATCATCTATCAATCGAACCCCAAATACGTATTCCTCATTTTCCTGCTCCGTTACAGTATTGTTACAAGAACAAATAATTCCTATGAGGATTAAGGATAATATAGCATTTTGAACATGTTTCATTACCGCTAACCTTTACTTTTATCAATTAAAGAAAATATAAAATGCCAACATTATAACTGCCAGGACTCCCCATAACTTCCAAACTAAACTTTTAGAATTCCTCTTAACAATATCCTTTGATTCCCCTAAAACAGGAAGGACTTTGTCTTGATCAGCTTGGGTGATCAATGAAAGAACAATCATTCCTCCCAGCATGACCAGAAACAAGTAAAATGATAGTGAAAGAAAATTGGGCCAATACCCCTCATAAGGGTAATTACTAAAATAAGCTGTTCCTACCAATAAAGATAGAACACCTCCTCCCAATAAGGTGATTTCAGCAGCTTTTGGAGTGGCCCGTTTCCAGAGAGTACCCACCAAAAAAACAACTGCCAGCGGCGGGGCAAAGAAATTCAACAAACCCTGTGATATTTCAAACAAGCCCTTGCCCACCATGGAAAATAGCACCGATAGAATCACTGCTAGTACAGCCACACATACTGTCACCACTTGCCCTACAGTTTTGACTTTATGCTCCTCTACACCAGGATTATATTTCTTGAAGACATCAATGGTAAATACCGTACTGAAAGAATTTAATCCTGCGGCTATGGTATTGATCAATGCTGCCAACATCACCGCTACCATAAGGCCAATCATTCCTACAGGCAAAACACCTGTCACTATCCTAAGATAAGCTTCATCAGCATCTTTCAGCTCCGGATATAAAATATAAGCCATAATACCAGGGATGATAAAAATCATGGGCATCATGATTTTCAAAAAGGCCGTAAACAACACCCCTTTTTGACCCTGCTCCTCATTCTTTGCGGCAAGGACTTTTTGTACAATTGTTTGATCAGTACAAAAGAAAAAAATGGCCACCACACCATAGCCAAATACTACAGAATGCCATGGGTAATGAGGATCATCAGAAGGTTTGAGCAAATTCCAAAAACTTTCCGGTACCCCATGATATAAATTATCCAGACTTCCAATTTTAAGAAATGCCAATATGGTCAAAACAGTAGAGCCCATAAGAATCAAAAGGGACTGAAAAACATCCGTTCGAACCACTGCATTTAAGCCACCTATAGCTGTATAACTTACTGCTACCACAGCAATCCCTATAACGGAGATATACAAAGGAATCCCTAAAGCTTGGGCTATGATCAAGCCTCCAGCATAAAGTGTACAGCCTAACCAAATGAACACAATGGATATCAGGGAATAAAAAGATAAAAATGCATGTGCTTTTTTCCCATATCTCAAGTCCAAAAATCCGGGCATGGTACTGATCTTATTTTTCTGATAATGAGGAACAAACAGCATCGCCAAAATCATCATATATATCCAGGCCATCCATTCAAAATTAGCCCCTACCATCCCATGCTTATAAGCAAGACCGGCGAAGCCTATCAGCATCATTGGGCTTACGTTGGTGCTAAAAAGAGAAAAGCCAATTTTAGGCCAGGTCAGATCTCTTCCACTCAAAAAAAGATCCTCAGAATTCTCTTTCTTCCTGCTATTCCAAAAGCCAATAAACAATAAGGCGACCAAATAGAATCCGACCACGAAAACATCAAATCCAGAAAGGGTAATCTGTTTGATCATAGTGACTGCTTTTCAATTCCTGTCCTTGCTTATATTTATCAAACTATATTGATTTTGGGAAATCAGGCCAGTTTTACTGTTTCCCTTGAACTTCAAAAGTAGAGGCAAAACTTTTAAAAAAGTGAGTCTATTCATTCAAAAACAAACACTATTTAATCATATAAATAATCCTACAGTTATTGAGCAATAGACATACTTGGTAAAGTGTTACATTTGACAATCAGTGAAAATTGATGCCGATTCTATTTTTGGACACTTGGCAGAAAACATTCAAATTTGTTCACATTCTTTCTTGTATTTGAACAAATAAATCTCCCTTCTTAGCACCAACCTGTCCTCCGTTAGCTTTTCAATGGTGTATATCTCATTTTCCGTTGAGGATGTACGATTCCCAATACTCTACACGGTGAAGGTAATTTCATTTCCCTCAACGTATCCACCCTAGCAATCCCGTCATTGTAATTTGAGTATTTCCTTTTTGTAGTTTCGTGGATAGAGTTTTCTGATATTCCTGTGGTCGGTGTCCATGATGTTGTCCATGACAAATTTCAGCCACTTATAGGGGTTGATGTCCCCTTTTTTGGCCATGGCAAAGAAGGAATAGGCTATGGCCGCCCTTTCAGCGGCTTTATGAGACCCAGCGAACAGGTAGTTTTTCCTTCCAAGTGCCAATGGCCTGAGGGTGTTCTCGGTCAGGTTGTTTTCGATCTCCAGGTTGCCGTCCAGCAGTTAGTTGTACAGTTCCTCCCACCTGTTCATGGAATAGAGAATGGCCCTGCCTATGGCACTCTTCAGGAACAAGTTTGGTAGTTCGGCCGCATTTGATAAGTGTGACATTATGGAGACCCAGGTGGTATTTTTTTGACTTCAACTTTCTCCCATTCAGAAAAGCCATCCTCATTCTGGCACCTGATTTCAGCTATAGTACTTCCTTGGGATAAGTTCTTTGATACATCCAGTAGTACATAGCCTGACTGCGCCTTATTTACTGTATATACCTTGTTTAAACCTGAAGGCTGATCCCTTAAGCGAACTTGATAACCAATAGCTTTCTCAACTGGATCGAATACAACAAAAAGGCAATGTTCCTTCAACAGGCCAAAACTATTCAACCCTCCCTTATTTAATTCCTTTCCGGTTGCTACAGCTATTTCATCGGTCCATTCGCTTGCAAACCCCCACTGCATCCTTCTCCTCATCCTGTAATAATAGGTTGAGCCATTTTCCAAATCCGGGATTTGTAGGGCTCCCTTTGTCTGAACCCTTATGTTTTTAGTATATAACCCTGGCTCCTTACCATATTTGACCTCATATAAGTAGTCAGTCGGGTCTACACTGTATCCTACAAAGAATGAATTATCACAAGAAACAGTGGCCCAAACAATAGGGGGTAACTCATCTACATCTGTTCTGACAGTTTGAATGTCTGATTCCGTCTCCCCTGCCCCATTGATAGCAATTAGCTTAAATTTATATTCTCGTTGCGGTTTAAGATCTTCAATCTCTACAAAATGGTTGATAGTTGGTTCGGTTTCATGATCAAGGACATCCTCTCCATACCTTAGTTTATATTCCTCTACATTTGGCCGCTTGCTAAATACAACTCTGACTTTATCATTACTGGAATGAACCGCTTTAATTTTAGGCGCTGTAGGTGGCTGAAAATAAATTACAGTATCCAAAACAGAATAGGCTTGAGGGTCCAACAAACTAACCTGCATGCTTGTTATTTGGTCTGATAAAAGTGAACAATCGTATTCATAAACCTTATCGCCAGGTTCAATTACCGGAAGTGAAACAATATTACCGGAGATCAATTTCCGGTCTTCATTCCGAATCATGTAGACCAAGTGGTATCCCTCCATCTTGTAAGAAGGAATATCCAGTTTATTTCGTGGTGTAATAATTGTTTTCACATCCTCACCGGACACCGTAACCGATAATTTTTTAACCGGTGAATATTCTTTTTTTATCGTATAATAAGGTCTTTTCTTTTGTCGAAATGTATTAACTACCCCCCAAGTCCGGTTTTGGGAAGGTGGGGTATCCCATGTTTCCCGAGCCCTCCATGAGCTCCTGTAATCATTGAAAGTCCAAAGGGATGCTCCAGCCATATAAGGTTTTCCTCTAAACTCATCCATCATCTTTTTGATATTGATGTGTGCTTCATTTGGGTTTTCATCATTCAAATGTTGACCAAATTCCGCCATGAATATGGGCTTATCTCCATGCATGCTATGGACCTTCATCACACCCTCACCCCATTTTCCATAAGCATTGTACAGAATCATATCAGCATATTTTACCGGATCATTTTGCTGAATGTGTGCGGAATGGGTTACATAAATGGCTAAACGGGTTGAATCCAGTAATTTTGCATGTTGGATTGCCCCATCCACATATGCCATCACTTTTGGGTTTCTGTCTGTAAAACCTATTTCATTCCCCACACTCCATCCGATTATGCAAGGATGATTGTATTCGACATTTACCATCTTTTCCAACCAGTATTTTGGTAACGGATGATCGGGATCTACCATCTTATCCTTTCCCCATAATGTCACTTCCTCAAATATCATAATGCCCTTTTCATCCAGGTAATCAAGCATAGCTTTGGGCAATGGCATGTGGCTCATTCGGGCCATATTGACACCAAGAGATTTCATCATATCTATATCTTCTTTGATGCGCCACAATGGCAAGGTATTGCCCGTCACCCTGTCCTCGGGGACCAGGTTAAAGCCCACAGTTTTAATCGTTTCTCCGTTGAGTTTAAATTGGTTTCCGTCAATTTCAACTTTGCGGATACCAAACCGATCCTTCCGTTGGTGTAGCAGCTTTCCATCGTGGTATATTTTTAATTGGGCAGTATACAGATGGGGATGATTAAAGTGCCATAGATCCACGTTTGATTTTGCCAGTTGAAAATCCATTGAAACCTTTTGACTGCTTTGAGACTTAACAATTATAAAATTTCTATCGTCACTTTCAGAAGATTTCCATATCACTTTACCCTGATTTCGGATCTCTAGCTGGTATTGCACTTCAAAATCTTCATCTCTTTTATTGCTAACCTCGAATTCGACACCTACTTTGGCGGTTCCATTTCCCAAATTAGGGACACTTGATATATGTTGGTACTCGAGTCTGGTTTTGTCTGTGATTTCCAGCCACACTGACCTTCTGATTCCGCCCCAGTTCCAGATGGCACCTCGTTTAAATGTGTTATCAACCAGTAAAACCAAGGTATTTTCTTTTCCAATTCGTACACTGTTTTCTATATCAAACCAAAATGGCAAAAAACCATTATGGTGTTCACCAATGAGTTTCCCATTCAGCCAAACATGCGCATCGTTATAAACAGACTCAAAATAAAGCCGTATGGCTTGGTTCTTCCAAGATTTATCGGCAAAAAAGGACTTTCTGTACCACGCCCATCCTGCATAATCAGAATACTCATTTTTGAGATCCCAATTGCCCGGCACTTCTAGATTGTCCCAATCTTCAGCACTCTTTTCAGGTTGAAACCATTCCTCATCCTTCCCAACACTGTATGGATCTACTTTAAATTGCCAGGTTCCGTTCAAGCTCCTTTTGTATTCATCTTGAACTGAGGAATAGGCTGGTGACCATCTTCCAAAACCGATTAAGAATAATATGATAATAACATTCAACTTCATTTCATCTACTATTTTAAATAATAACCTGCATGTACAAAATACATGATTAAAAGTCCACATATACCTTTCCCAGTAGATCAGTTTATGATCTCATCCAATTTTTGCTGCATCTCGCCAACTACATTCGGATATTCTGCTGCGATGTTATTGGTTTCTCCAATATCGTTTTTTAGGTTATAAAGTTGTATCTCTTCTGACCTGCCACTTTCTACTTTTTTGTCTTTTAACCAATCCGGTGTTCCGCTAGCTTTTGGTTTAGGCATAATGTATTTCCAATTGTCTTTCCGTAAAGCAAATGTAAAGGCCTCTTCCAACAGAAACTCCCGTCCTTTTTCAGTTTTCCCCAACCAGGCATCCAAATGTGCCTCACTATCGGGCGCATTTCCAGGAGCAACCCTTTGCCCTACAAGCTTTGCTAAAGAAGCATATAAATCCACTTGTGAGAGCAAGGCTGAACTAACTCCTGGATCCACCCTTCCCGGCCAGTATACAATGGTTGGCATGCGTGTTCCTGCCTCAAAAATAGAATACTTTGCTCCACGGTATGGCCCCGCAGGCTGGTGATCGCCAAGTAATTCAACAGCTTGGTCTGAATAGCCGTCATCCAGGATAGGACCATTGTCACTGGAAAAGATAATAAGGGTATTATCTGCAAGTCCTACTTCCTCCAAATGCTTTACCAACTCTCCTGTGCACCAATCCATCTGTGCAATGGCATCACCACGAGGTCCCATGGTGCTTTTTCCAACAAACCGCTCATTTGGGATGCGTGGAACATGGATGTCGTGAAATGAGAAATACAGGAAGAAGGGATTTTCCTTATTTTCAGATATATATGTTTTGGCTTTGTCCGTCAGGACAAAGGGAAAATCTTCATCCTTCCAAAGCGCTTCTTTACCCCCACTCATAAAACCTATCCGGCTTACCCCATTGACGATGGTATTGCTATGTTGTAGATCGGCCTGTTGCTTCAGCATTTCCGGGTGCTCCGTTCCCAACGGATAATCGCCGATTTGGACATCATAACTCACTTCAATCGGATCGTTCGCCACTGCACCAATTACCTTCTGGTTTTCTACAAAGACGCAGGGAACACGGTCGCCCGTTGCCGGAATAAGAAAACTGTAATCAAAACCTATCTCTCTCGGCCCAGGTTTGATCTCCTTATTCCAATCTACCTTTCCTTGACCCAGTCCGAGGTGCCATTTACCTATCACCCCCGTCGTATATCCGGCTTCCTGTAACATCGATGGCAAGGTTCCCTTTTCAGGATCAATGAGTAATGGGGCATCTCCGGGCAAAATGGCAGCCTTATTGCGAAAAGCATAACTCCCCGTCAGCAAGGAATAACGAGATGGCGTACATGTAGCCGCAGAACAATGAGCATCCCTAAAATTGACTCCCTTCTGAGCCAAACGATCGATGTTTGGGGTTTTAACCCCTTTGGCACCATTCACTCCGATATCTCCATAACCCAGATCGTCGGCGTAGAAGATTATAATATTAGGTTTGGGTTTTACTTCAGTGGTTTCCTTTTTTGGTGACGAGCATGCCGCAAGTCCCACAAGCCCAACAATTGTTATTAATAGTTTTTTCATAATCATTTAAATAGCTGATTTTTTCTCTGTGAAACCTCTGCATGCCCTATTCTAGGCTTAGCAATAAAAATGAGCCGGACCGTGGACCTATCTCTTTTGAAAATGTCTTGGTAAACAAGCCCAGTTCTTCTCCGGACCAGATATCCTTAATTTTAACTTTTCCCATAATTCCAAGGACAGCGAATTCCAGTTCGATATCCTTTTGCCGCTCATTGTCTCTATTTAATAGCAGCACTGCCACCTTTCCGTCTTGAAGCTTTTTGGCCCAAATCCCAGACTTGCTCTCTGGTTGCCAAACAATTCGTCTTCCCTGTTCCGTAGGATCCTGGTTGATGCTGATAGCCAGTTTATTGAGGATAATATTTTTTTCTTCGGGTGTCATATTCCGAGGGTCACTCCCCAGCATTAGGGGAGATGACATAATGCACCAAAGTGCAAAATGGGCCTTTTGCTCTTCTATCGTTAGTCCATGGTCTCCCACTGCCAACATATCCGGATCGTTCCAGTAACCTGGAGCTGAATATTCGGAATACCGATCATTCTCTTCAGCGATAGCCATTACGCTCAAGAAATTCCTTGCTTTTTTTTCGTAATCAAACCTGGCACCACCGGTCACTTTGGCTCCGATATCCAGTGTGGTACGGGACATCTGGCAAACTTCAGGATTCCAGTCTCTAAATTGATAAGCGCTAATATTCAAAACAATATCCCGACCGCTATTCTCCAGCAGGTGATGCCATTTTTCATAAGTTGCTTTTAACAGGTCTTCATTCCATCCTTCAGCATTTTTGCATTTGTCGAGCTTGATAAAATCCAATCCCCAATCTACAAACTGCTTTACCTGCACCTCCTCATGCCCAAATCCTCCTACAGGGTCTCCTCCACAATCATGTGTACCCGGAACCGTGTGCAAGCCGAATTTCAGCCCCTTCGAGTGGGCATAATCAGCCATTGCTTTCATTCCATTGGGGAATTTATCCGGATGGGACAATAGCTCACCATTGGCACCAAGTTTTGAATCCCTCCAGCCGCCGTCAATCACGAAATACTCATAGCCCGCCTCCAACAGTCCTTCATCGACCATGGCATCCATACACTGTTTCATGCTTTTTTCATTGACAGCGTGCTTTCCAAACCAGTTCCAGCTGTTCCAACCCATTGGTGGGGTTGGGGCAAGAAGTTCTTTCTGCTGGGCCATCGCTGGATGTACTGATAGAAGAAAAACAAATAATACAATTGTTCGCATCTATATTTCTGTTTAATTCACTTTAACTGATGTTGTTTGGTCTTTTACCCGATAAGGAGTTTTGACTTCTTCAAAAGCGCACTGGTCAAGGACAATTTCCTTTGCGCTTAGGATGTCAATTCCTACATCGCCAATTTTAAATGTGCATCCCGAAAAACGAACGGAGCCTATTACCTTTTCATCATATCCCGAATTTCCAATTCCCACCAATCCTTTTGTTCCGATCCTGCTTACCCAACCAGAACGGGAAAAATCGCAATCTTCGATCAGTACCTCTTCAGGGAAGGTGCCTTCATAATGATGGGTCAATTCTCCTCCTAATGCCAAGGCCGGATACATAATATTATCATAAGTGTTGTTGATCAGGGTAACTTTCCTGTTTTTGATGATGCTTCCGCAACCGGCAATATTCCTGAAAGTTGAATTTCGGAGGATGTAGTGGTCATTGTCCCAGCGGTGCACCGAAATATATGTTTCTGGTTTTAGTTCCGTTGGTAATGGCTCGCTAATTTCAATGGTGACGACACATTCTTTATTTGACTGTTTCTCAATGGTGTAATCATTTACAAACCGAGTATACTCTTTTTCCCCAATCCAAAAGCCTATAGAATCATTCTCAAAGGGACGAAGGGTACTGTATTTTTTCCAGGCCCTGAATTTGGTGTCAGATATTTTTTCCTTAAAGACAAAGAACGCTCCGTGCACGTTTTGTCCATCCCATCTCACTCCTTCCACATACATACTATCAACTTCCACAACACCATCTCCCATATGTACTTTCCATCCGTCGCGAGGCCCAACGGCCAGCTGATTGTTCACTGATTTGAACACCACATTTTTGCCTTTGATGTTTTTACAGGCACTGGTCTGAATACCAAACCCGGAAATATTCGGCATCAGGATGTTTTCCAGCACCAAGTTATCGCATCGGTTTATAGCCAATTGAAAGGCTGTTACGGCACCAAAGTGCCAGGAAAGCCCATCACCCATTTTGACTCTTTCAGCAATGAAAGGGCTTGATATAACCATCATTTTATCCCCTTTCCCCGGCACATCGAACCAATAAGCATTTTTTCGGTCAATCTCTTTTTTGGAACCATAGGTTAGACTTTCCTGGTGTTTTAAGTCTTTTGTTTCCAAATCCCAAACATTCATGCAATAAGCCGCCATGCCATTTTTCTTTGGCAATCCTTCAAATATATTGACATACACACTGTCCCCGGAAATCTTAACCACTTTACCGGCTGAAGCATATTGAGGCTTATTATCAAATACTAGGTTTTCGACTAATAGATCCGGGCAGTCATCAAATTGCAGGTGTCCCGGCAAAAGCGTATTATTCTGACATGGATTATACCTGACCAACCTGGTAGCTGGATTCCCCTGTTGATCCATTTTACCCTGCACAGTTAACCCAGGAAAATCTTTTACCAATATATAGCTCAAAAACCGCTCATCTTCCACGTTGTTTCTGTTAAATACCGAATCCCGTAAATCATAGCTCCCTGCATCAAACACAACCGTTCCTATTTCATTTGCTTTGGCATAATCAAAGGCCTTCTGCATGGCCAGGGCGTCGCAGATCGAGTCATTGGGGATAGCTCCGAAATCCCTAACATGAATGCTCCCTGTTTGACGATTTTCACATCCGATAAGTGTGCAGAAAAGTATGATCAAAAGATTTTTCATTTTTCTACTTGTTAATTTCATTCTTTCCTATGAAGGATAATTCCGGCTTCTCAGTGAATTTCATTGGTTTACTTCTTTAAAAAACCCACCACTTTCCAGTAGTTTTCCGTTTTCCCAAATATTATGATTGGTGGAAGCATCAAATTCATAAAATGTAGCAACTTCTATATTTCCGATTTTTTCTGCTGCATCTATGAATTGATGTATGGAATTCAATCTTTCTGCTTCTCCGCCATTATTTTTGAATTTATCCCTGGAAAATCCCCATTCTGTTATCCAGTAGGATTTGTCAGAGCTGAGTACTGCATTTATAGGATTGAAATGGTAGGTTCTTAGCATATTTTCCATATTGTCATCGTGGGGAGGATAACAATGGATCCCTATTGCATCTGCAAAATTCAGGTAATTCGTCTGATCAGCCTGATCAAGATGGATTCCCTGCAACAGGGTAAAAAACATATCAGGTCGGACTACCGTGAATCCATGGTCCTTGGCCCATTGAAAATCATTCCATGCCCCACTGGCTACCAGTCCTGCGGTTATCAACTTGAGATCCCTCTCAGGAAGGTACAAATCTGTCGCCTTCCTTAAAATCTTCAAGCACTTCCCATATGCATTAATACCTTTGTAGATATCAGCAAATGAAGGGGTAGTCAGGCTGGTCTCTGTCGTAAAAACTTCTCCTTTCCCGGACTCCAAGGTTTGCAGGTCACCGTTAAACCCACCCCAATTTACCTCATTGAAAAGCTCCAGACCTATCAAAGCATCCTCGGCAGTTTTTGAAGCTATCTCCGAAACAAAGCTGTTGATAAAATCCTTAAACCGGACTGTATCAATATCCGACATTTTGTAGACATCGAAACTTGGGCCGGGAACTTTTTGATATCCGACCGGAAACATTTCGTCACAAAAAGGTATTACTATCAATACTTGGATACCTTTTGCATTAAAGGTATTGATGTTATCAATTACCTGGGTAATAGTTCCTCCGCCTTTCACGCCACTTATCCTAACAAGTGGTATTTTGGATTTCACCATATTATCAGCTATTTGCTCAACTTCGGCATAGTCCTTAACCCACTGTAAATTTTGCCGGCAAATTCCATGTGTGATTTCCCCCTTCCCGGAAACGGGTTCCCCTTTCTCCTGCACCTCACTTATCGCATCTGAACATTGGGTAAACAGACAAAAGGAAAGCATTGCCAACAATACCAGACTAATTCTTCTCATCATCTTATGTTTTTATTTTTTTTCTAAACCCACTTCTATTCTTTAATTAACAATACAGCTCCCCCATGTCTTTCCAATTCAATGGCGACACTCCGCTTTGAAATATCAACCGTATCCATCGTAAAAGGAATAATCTGCCTTGCATAATGAAGCTTGTTCTGATAATTATTAGCATCGATAGGATTGGAAATGACAATTGGTGAATCGCTAAACAATAGTGCACGATCTGCATTTATTTTTAGCCCAGAAATATCCAAATTATAGGATCTTTTATCTCCACCATTTAGTATTCCTATGTACCAGTCCTGGCCGGATCGGCGGGCAATTGCAGCAATTTCCCCAATCTTACTTTCAGGGAGCACTATCGTTTCATCCCATACTGCAGGCACCTCTTTAATAAAAGGAAGCGCCTTTACCAGGGTAGGATTTTCAACCAATTCTTTTGGGTTTTCAGCAATTACCTGAAGCGGCGAAGTAAATGCCACCAAAGTAGCCAGCTGGTGTGCCCAAGTAGTTGATCCCGGTGAAGAAAATACCAGCGGGGTATAGTCCGCATGCCCGACTATGAAACGTGTAAATGGCAAAGCAGAATTGTGTGAAGCTGGAACAGGCCCTTCTGACATCAAATTCAATTCTGCCCCCCTAATTCCCTCCCTGGTTAGCTCATTTGGGTAAGTCCGGGCTTCACCAGTAGATGCCTGGCATCCATGGAAGTTGACCATCAATTTTCTGTAAGCAGCTTGTTTCAGTACCTCAACATCAAAATCTATTAGGGATTTGGTTTCTCCATTCATAAAATCAACCTTGATACCGGAAACCCCAGCATTACTTATGCTGTCTAGAAAATGTTTTAGGGAGCTGAAGTCATCCTCCGGAATATTCAACTCGTTCGAATGTTTCCAAACCCATACACCAACATCCTTGCTTTTGGCATACGCACAGACCTTGCGAAGTTTTTCCCACTTATCCGGCCATTGCTCCCATCCGGCATCAATTAGGGTATATTCAAAACCCAATTCCTTAGCATAGTCGATCATTTCCATCTCCTGACTTGGAGAACCAGTACCTTTAGACCACCATCTCCAAACCGATTTACCGGGTTTGATCCAATCCAGCTCTTTGAAAATACTGCTATCGGGCTGGGGATTAAGGGACAAAACTATATCCTGGTTGATCACATCATTGAGGTCATCGAAAACAGAAAAGACCCTCCAAGGTGTTTTTACTTTTCCAGAAACACTAAACCCAGCTGCTCCCTCTGAAAAATTTGCCCTTAGTCTGCCACTTCCGATGGCATGAAATCTTAATCCGCTGAAGTTATACAAGGCAGCCTCAGATAAAAAGCCCACTTTGCCATTTTTAAATTCAAATATTAAGGGCTTTCCCTGTATTGGCCCATTCTTGGAAACAGCAGCTAGCTTTCCTATATCAGCTGACATCCATTCCCCTGCATAGGATTTCAGTTTCCAGTGGTTTTCCCTTTCAAAAAACCATACTTTTGTCTCTGCGGGAATAGTCCATGAAGACTTCTCGTCGACTACATGATGCGAATCGAATTGATCGACTTTATAGCGGTATGCTAAGCCATTTTCAAACAATCGAAGCTCTATCTCTTCTCCATGCTTAAACCCTATATGATATTCATTCCAATGTACACTTGCTGAATTATGCACCCCAGTTACGTCGAATTTAGCTTCCTTAAAAAAAGGTCCCTTAACACTTGTGATCTTGGTAAATAATTCTGGACAATCCTTGATGATCAATCCCAATCTGCCTTCTTCCAAATAAGCAATATCCTTATATAATGCCTGTATCTTATAGCCGGAACTATCTTTCCAAATACTTGATTTAAATCTTGAATCAGGACTTTGAAAAGTAGTCCTAGGGCTTTGTTGATCACATGCATTCAATATCAATAGCATTGATATCAATAGGAATAAATTAGGCTTATCCATAATTTAATTTTCTTTTCATATTCCAACCGGAGCCTCTATATATCATTGTTTCAAAAGTTTATATGTTGCTAATTCCCCATTGGCTTCGATCCTGCAATAATATATCCCCTTTGGAAGTCCGGAAATATCTATTTCTATTGTCCCCAATCCCTTCTCACTATTCTTTAATAATAACTGTTTAACTTCCTCCCCGTTTTTATTGTATATTCTCAGGAAGGCGTGGTCACTTTTAGACAAGAGATAATCAATACTTACCCTATTATTGGCAGGATTTGGATATACCTTTTTGATAATCGCCCTATTATTTTCAAAACAATATTGGGGAATTGTATCATTCTCATATAATACAAGGGATGGGTAAGATTCAGTTGGTGACTGAAGGGACTCAAAATAAAATAATTGGAAACTTCCGGTTTGGGAATAAATCCTGAAATAGAAATTTTTCGATTCCTGATCGGCAACGGTATTGATAAAATCGGTCACATCCCATATATACCATTGAGGAATCTCATTTTGATTTTTGTAAATAGTATCAATGGGAGCAGAAAATAATGTTGTATCACCCCAGTTAATATCCACAAGAACGCTATCGCTGGCATAACCACTAATGTACATTGGGGTAGTCTCTGGCCTGTCAGCATCATAGACCCCTTTACAATAAAGTGCAACATAGGCCTTATTGTAACCTTCCGATAGTTGCTTTTCGAATCCCAGAATTACTTCTCTTGGCCAACTGTTTACATGACTCTCCAACTCAAGCTGATTTGGGTTAACCACAAGGTCCTGAAGATTAAACTTCAAATACCCATCCAATGAAGGGGAGATTATTTTCGAACTGTTATAGAGTGGTATCTCAGCAACCGAAATGGTGTTATTATCGACTTCAGTGTAACCAGTGGTACTTTCCTGTTTTAGGATTGGTTCTGCTATATCTATAAACACATTGTCATGAATGTATACTGAATCGCAGTTTTTAAGGTTAATGCCCTTTTGGCCATTTCGGAATTCATTATTTTCTATAGTAATATTACGGATATACTGACCTTCATCCCCTCGATAACCTATTCCGATATTTCCATCGAGCCCTATTCGCTCAATCCAACCCGAATGATCGAATTCACTATTTCGAATGGTTACATTTCTGGGAAAAGTACTCTCCAACCAATATTGCCCGGACTTCTCAGTACCAAGAATGATGGGCGGATACATAATATATTCGAATGTGCAGTTATCTACCATAGTGTTTTCTTGTTTGATCACACTGGCACATCCTGCAATATTTCGAAATTTGGAATTGGTAAGCGTATAGTGATCGGCATTTAAACTGTACACAGTAGCAAAAGTTCCTGCATCTACAAAAGAAGGAATATCTTCCTCTAAATCAATTAAGTAAGTAGGCTGGGACCCTATATTACCCTCGTAGTTCCAGTCCGCTATCGTAACCAGTTCAACTTCGTTTCCATTCCAGAATCCTAATTTGCTTCCCGTTTCGAGTATTGGAGCACTTCCACTTGCCTTGAACATTCGAAGTTGCTTAGATGACAACAATTCATTCGCATATAAAAAAGACCCGTGAATGTTTTGACCGTCCCACCTAACTCCTTCTACATACATTTTATCAACATTGATCTCACCTCCACACCAGGCTATCTTCCAGGCATCACGGGGTCCTAGGGCTAACTGGTTTCCTTTCGTTTTAAATATGACGTCCTTCCCTGTAACGTTCTTGCAATTGATCGATTCCATTGCAAAACCTGCCGCATTATGAGTGATTATGTTTTTGACAAGCAGGTCCCTGCAGTGATCAAACTGTATTTGCCTACCATAGATCCCCAGTTGCCATGAAATACCGTCCCCCTTGTCCAAATATCGTGTAAAATCAACCCCTTCTATTCGCATCTTTTTGCTTTCCCCATCACCAATTAGTTGCCAATTGGCAGGTGAATTCCCAAATGTCAAACTAGGGACTTTTTTAAGGTTTTTTGTTTTAAGGTCCCAAGCATTGGCGGTATAACATGGCGAACCATCAAGTACCGGATTCCCTTCAAGTATTTCAACTTCCAAAAAATCAGAGCCTTTATCTGTTACAACCCCTGCGGTACTGTAGGCCGGATCATTATCTATTTTGAAATTCCTAAAGATTACATTTTCACAATCCTTAAATAAAAGGATACTTGGAAGCGATCTTCCATCCGTATAAGAAGGATTATGCCGAAGCAATAAGGTAGCCGGTTCACCCTTTTGGTCAGTTGCACCTTCAACGACTAAATCATCCATATCGATAAAGGCAATATGCCGGAATCCATTACCTGTAAATGGTACTGATGATTTAATATAATAGGTGCCTTCTCCAAAAACAATGTGATGAAGCCCATTGTCCTTTGCATACTGAACGGCATTTCGAATAGCAGGAGCATCATCTATTGTATCGTTTGGAACTGCGCCAAAATCATTGACATTTACCTTGCCTCCTGCCTGTAAAACGTTGGCAATAAGCAATAGCATTCCGGTCGCGAATAATATCCGCGATTTAAAAATTAGTTTAAGAAGTATCATGCTTTGTTCTTTTCAGGGAGAGTTTTAATCTCTTACATAAACATCTACAACAGGTCGTTGAGACTCTTCTGGAAAGGTGGGACCACCCAAGTAATACAAACCTCCATTGGCTACTTCCATAATCCTGATTATGAACTTATTGGTAGATGGATTCTCCAAGGCTGCATTAACAATTGCTGTGATATCTCCGGAAAATTCAATTTGTTCATCTGTTGATGCCGGTGCATCAAAGACTTCACTGAACTGAAGGATAAGATCCGATTCTGCAGGTTGGGTATCCCAGCTGATATCTTCATCCAATACGCCCACGCTTCCTTTTATTTCCATTTTTCCAGGATTTATACCTACTCCCTGCGCATGACTTCTGGTTAGCCAGAATGTAAATTTATATTGGTTCTTTTCATGCAAGGTTGTGATTTCTTCAGCATCAAATTCGATAAAACCTGTTCGGTCCCATTGGGATCCCTGATTACGGATATCGATTTCCGAAACTGCTAAATTTAGGCCATTTGATCTATGGAGAAAACCTCCCTTTGTTGGGGATAATGACTGGACAAGAGAAAAAGTGGCCGATCTTACATTAATTGTTGCCGTCCCTGAAGCTTTACTTGGTCCATTATAAGTTGCAATGGCTTCAGCCGTATAAGTAGTTGTGTCACTTGGCGATACTTTTATACTATAAGTATTGGTTTCAATACCCGTTTTTACATAATAGTTGTTACCATCATTATACCTAAAAGCATAAGGAGGGTTGTTACCATTTATTTCTAGTACCAGCTCTGCAGAATCACCTTGTATTATCGAAGCATCTCCCGACAGGGTTGCTGAGATATTTCCTGCATCATCCTCTACACATGATATTAGTGCCGACATCGCAAAAGTTGCAAGTAGTATATGTTTGATCATATATGTATTCAATATTTTCATAGTTTTCATAATTGATGGGTCAAATAGGCTTATATCTTAGATCAGGTTGCAGGCAGGAAGCGTTCTGAATTAATCAAACGCTTCCATCAACCCCTATTAAGTGATTATTAAAATTCTATTCACCTCCATTTATTAGCTTATTGGCATCAAGCTCGGATTTGGGAATGGGCCACAGATAACCGTCTGCCGAATCAAATTCACGCGTCTGATACAAATACAAGTCATACTCAGCCGATGAACCCGTCAGTTTTCCAGGATTATACCCATATGCATCAGAATAGGCCTCTTCCCCAATTTCCCAACGCTTTATGTCAAAAATCCTAAGGCCTTCCAGTGCAAATTCAACCCGTCTTTCGTGTCGTATTATTTGACGCAGATCATCCTGGGAAAGGCCTGTGCCTTCCACATCTTCAACTTTAGGCATCATAACCGATGGACGCTGTCTCACTTCGTTGACCAGGGAGCTAACGTATGCCTCATCGTAATTCCCTGATTCTACCAATGCCTCAGCCTCCATAAGAAGAATGTCAGCATAACGGATGATAATGGGATTTACTCCTGATATATTATTTACATAATGATCTGAATAGTCTACATACTTTCTTGCCCTTAGACCAGTATTGTTAGCACCCGCCTTTGATTTCGGATAATAAGGGATAGGAGCATATGTAGTTTTATTAAAATCGAAGATGGAATACGGAACGACCAATGTGTAATGCA
>Ga0207773_100265_pt1 | contig 29284 bp, 32 predicted proteins | sample TtaePargueraPR_2_FD_187281 | JGI IMG/M metagenome (GOLD analysis project Ga0207773, IMG submission 187281) | Aerobic enrichment media microbial communities from Bioluminiscent Bay, La Parguera, Puerto Rico - Tt and M1 (3) (SPAdes) | ecosystem: Environmental > Aquatic > Marine > Unclassified ...
GCGGGCCGGTCTCCATTGCGACGGGGTGGGGTTGCGCCAGTCGTTCGACCGGGTCGGCCCGCCGTCACCGGCCCACGCGGGCCGGTCTCCATTGCGACACCGCCGAGGGGCTGCGGCAGATCCGCGCGGTCTGTCGCCGTCACCGGCCCACGCGGGCCGGTCTCCATTGCGACGCCGCGCGCCGCTTGTACGCCCGGCGGATCGCACCCCCGTCACCGGCCCACGCGGGCCGGTCTCCATTGCGACTGCGGCCGGTACCGCCAGACGTTCAGCTGCGCTTCGCCGTCACCGGCCCACGCGGGCCGGTCTCCATTGCGACAGCGGTGACCGGCATGCGCTCGGTGACGCCGCACACCGTCACCGGCCCACGCGGGCCGGTCTCCATTGCGACCGTTACCACGATGGCGGATGCGCTAAAAACGATGGCTACCGTCACCGGCCCTCGCGGGCCGGTCTCCATTGCGACGCTTCGCTGGACACGTTGGGGTCGCGCAGGATCCGGCCCGTCACCGGCCCTCGCGGGCCGGTCTCCATTGCGACCGCGTCGACGACCGGCACGCCCGGGTCGACATCGCCGTCCGTCACCGGCCCTCGCGGGCCGGTCTCCATTGCGACGACATCCTCATGTCGAACAACGTGCCCGTGCCGACGACCCGTCACCGGCCCTCGCGGGCCGGTCTCCATTGCGACGGGTTGCCGAGCAGGGTGGCGCGGCAGCCGATCGACACCGTCACCGGCCCTCGCGGGCCGGTCTCCATTGCGACCCCGGCCGCGCGGCCGATCTCATGCAGGACCTGGGTGCCCGTCACCGGCCCTCGCGGGCCGGTCTCCATTGCGACGGATGCCGGGTGCGAGCTCCCGCCGCCCGGCGGCGACGCCGTCACCGGCCCTCGCGGGCCGGTCTCCATTGCGACATGAGAAAGAATCGGTTTGTGGTGTCGAGCTGGCATGACACCGTCACCGGCCCTCGCGGGCCGGTCTCCATTGCGACCAGGTCCCGGAAAACGCCCGGAACGCCCGCGTTCCGTCACCGGCCCTCGCGGGCCGGTCTCCATTGCGACAAGTGCTGGACGGCGGAGCCTGCCCCGGCGGACCCGTCCGTCACCGGCCCTCGCGGGCCGGTCTCCATTGCGACGGCGATCGGTCGGGTGGTGAGGATCTGGGCAACGGGCTCCCGTCACCGGCCCTCGCGGGCCGGTCTCCATTGCGACGGCGTCTTCGTCGACGACGACGAACCGGGCGGCGGCGAGCCGTCACCGGCCCTCGCGGGCCGGTCTCCATTGCGACTGGGGCACCTACCCCCGTCGCGAGTCCAAGCGCACCGCCGTCACCGGCCCTCGCGGGCCGGTCTCCATTGCGACCCGATCTCGCCCCGCTCATTTCCGGGCAGGAAGGGGCAGGCCGTCACCGGCCCTCGCGGGCCGGTCTCCATTGCGACGACTCGACGTACGGGCGGGGCATGGACCGGATGACGCTGCCGTCACCGGCCCTCGCGGGCCGGTCTCCATTGCGACCGGGTAGGCGAAGTAGCACGCTGGCGGGGAGATCGGCGAGCCGTCACCGGCCCTCGCGGGCCGGTCTCCATTGCGACGGACGAGGCGCTGGCCATCGTCGTGGATCGCCTGGAGTCCGTCACCGGCCCTCGCGGGCCGGTCTCCATTGCGACTGATACCTCTTTTGCAAGTTTGGTCGTTGATGGGCTCCGTCACCGGCCCTCGCGGGCCGGTCTCCATTGCGACAGCTCCCGCGAGCAGTGGCACGAGGCGCTGTGGCAGGCCCGTCACCGGCCCTCGCGGGCCGGTCTCCATTGCGACCCCATGTTGGACATCTGAAACGTGTTGTCGGCCCCGGCCGTCACCGGCCCACGCGGGCCGGTCTCCATTGCGACGTCCCCGTCAGGCCAGGCAAGCACCCGGTCGAAGCCCTCCGTCACCGGCCCACGCGGGCCGGTCTCCATTGCGACGCCGTCGGGAAGGTCGACGGGATGAGAGTCGAGGCGGCCCGTCACCGGCCCACGCGGGCCGGTCTCCATTGCGACTGGGTCAGCAGGGCGAGCATGTAGCCGGCGGCCGGCCGCCGGCACCGGCCGACGCGGGCTGGTCTCCATTGCGACAGCGCGGCGAGATGCGTCCGCAGCAGCGCCATCTGTTCCGTCACCGGCCTTCGCGGGCCGGTCTCCATTGAGACCCGGCACCCACTGCGCACGGCCGCGAGATCACGCCGTCACCGGCCCACCAGGGCCGGTCTCCATTGCGACCGCCAGCTGGCGTGGAGCTCTCCGTCTACGACCTGGCCCTCCACCGACCCGAGGAGCCGGTCTCAATCGCGGTCTGCGGTAGGTGCCGGACGATGCGCACGAATGGACAGCGAAATTCGGCGCTTGGGCCAATCAAGTCAGAAGGGATCAAGCCGCGAGCGCCGGTCGCCTCGCCAGGGTGGCTGGCGAGGCGACCGGCTGCGCGAATAGCGGCAGGGGGTCAGTCAGCGGGTGGGGGCGTGGGTGAGGAAGCTGGTCCAGGCGGTGGGGGAGAAGGTGAGGGTGCCGCCGTCCCGGTCCTTCGAGTCGCGGACCAGGACCCGACCGGGCAGGTTGCCGGCGACCTCGACACAGTCGCCGCCGGTATCGGTCGACCGGCTGGACTTGCGCCACTGCAGACCATCGGTAGTCGTCATGGGGTTAGCCTATATTTCGCGATGATGCGAAGCGACGCGCTGGTGGAGGCGGCGTCGCCGAGCAGCCTGTCCCACTTCCGGCTCAAAAACTGGATCGTCTCCTCGTCGTCGGCGACCTGGCCTTTGGCGACGTTCTCCAAGTATGCGGCTGGGTCGACGTCGGGTAGATCGGCGAAGACGAAGCCGCCGCCGAGACCCACGTGCGCCCCGACCTCGGTCGGCAGAATGTGAATCCGCACGTTCGGCATCTCGACGACCTCCTGGAGGTGCTGGAGCTGCCGGTCGAGGATGGCGTGGTCGCCCACCGGCCGGCTCAGCGTTGTCTCGTCGAGGATGAAGATGCACTCGGGCGGATTGTCGCGGGTCAGCAACTCCTGCCGATCCATCCGGATTCGCACCAGCTCCTCGGCCTTTGCTAGCGTGTGCAGGTTGCCTGCGGTGATGATCGCTCGGGCGTACTCCTCGGTTTGTAACAGGCCCGGGATGACCGTCGGTTGGAAGGTGCGGAGGCGGGTGGCTTCGGACTCGATCTTGCGCCAGGCGATGAACCAGGCGGGGGTGCGTTGGCGTTCGGCGCGGTCCAGCAGCTCGGTCAGCAGGCCGCCGGTGTCCAGAGCTACGTCGGCTTCTTCGGCAAACTTGAAGGTCGGCTTGCGTCGGCCCGTCTCGATCGCGGCAATCGTCGACGCACTCCAGTTGATCTTTTCAGCGAGCCCGTCCTGGCTTACTCCGGCGGCGACCCGCGCTGCTTTGAGCGCGCGTATCCACATGATCATGTCCACCGCTTACCCCTCCGTACGTGAGTGATTTCACGGGTATGCCGCTCCATCCTTACGGGAGAGTGCCGGTGGAGTCCAGAGTGTTCGCAGGAGAAGTTTCCGAGGATCAGCGGAGGGCAGAAATGAGTGTCCTGGTACCAGGTTCCCAACCGCCGGCCATCCCCGAGTTGAGCGAGGAGCAGACCCGTGACGTCGCCATCCGGTACGCGACGAGCGTCGTCACCGACCACTGGCCTTCAGCAGAGTGGGCCGGCTGCCCGGTCTGCCTGACCGATGGATGCCGCCCGATGGACACCGCGCTGCAATTTCTACGCGTGGAAGACTTCGGGGCGTACGAGTGGTTCGCCGAGCTGCTGCGCGACGGCAAGCCGGTGGAAATGATCAACAATGAGAAATGACCCGCTGGTCAAAGTCGGCGACACGGTTTCGCTGAATACCGGCGACTACTGCTACGGCCTCGGCCGACTCGTGCTGCGGGTCACCCGGGTCGACGACGGCGCGCAGCATCCGGGGATCGAATGGGTCCACCTGGTCGGGGTCGAGGTCGTCGGCGGCGAGGACCAACGCTTCCGCTCGATCGTCGTACGGGCGGACGCGCTGCGCCGCCCCGGCGCGGTGACCCGGCCGGCCCGTCGCCGCCCGTGAACTCGTCGAGTGGAGGGCTGGGGTACCTAATTTGTCGAGAATTACGTACCCCAGCCCTCCATTCGACGCGCCGGTGGCGCAGCGGCGGTGCGACTACGCGGACAGTCGCTGCGAGAAGCGGATGTTGTTGCCGGACGGGTCGCGGACACCGCAGTCGCGTACCCCGTACGGCTGGTCGATGGGCTCCTGCATGATCTCCGCCCCGGCGGCCCGGACCCGCTCGAACGTCGCGTCCACGTCGTCGACCAGGAAGATCAGCCCGCTGAGCGAGCCCTTGGCGAGCAGCAGCTCCAGGGTCTCCTGGTCGGCGGCGCGACCCATCGCGGCGACTTCGAGCACGATCTCGACGTCAGGCTGTCCGGGCGGGCCGACGGTCAGCCAGCGGACGCCCTCGAACGGCACGTCGGTGCGGACCTCCAGGCCGAGCACGTCGCGGTAGAACTTCAGTGCCTCGTCCTGGTCGCGGACGAGCAGGAACGTGTGGGAAAGCGTGATTGTCATGCCAGCGACGCTACGCCGGCCGGCTGACCTGGGCTTCTCCAAACCGATTTGATACTCCGGCCGGTCCTGGACAGGCCGTCGCCCGGTAGCCTGAAGCTGATGGTGCCGAAGTGATGCCGAGGTTCGGAAAGTGAGGTTCGCGTTGTGGGTACCGGCTACGAACCGATGAGTCTGGCAGTGCTGGCCAGCCATCTGGCATCCACAGACGTCGACCAGACCCGGTGGAAGTTGGTGTGGGAGTTCCTGGAGGAGTTCCGCTGGGAGCCGGCGGACACCAGGGTGACGCTGCTGCTGGACGAACCGGAGCAGACCGGGGACGAGCGGTGGGACGCGCTACTCGCGGCACTCGCAGAGCATCTGCTCGCTCAGGCGGACGTCGCCCCGCCGCAATGGGCTGAGGCGCGGGTGCTGCGCCGACCATGGTTTCCTGCCGAATTGGCAGTCCACCGGGCAGATGCGTTGGCGTGGGCGCCGGCCGCCCTTCGCAAGCATGGGGTGTACCTGTCCGTCCACGACCTGGCGGCGGCGTGACCGGCTCAGACGGCGTCCTGATGGGGCGCGCGGAACTTGAGCGAGCGTTCAGTAGCCTGGGTGATCGGCTCGTCCGTCGAGGGGTCGTTGCTGACATCTTCGTCGTCGGTGGTGCCGCGATGGCGCTGGCCTATGACGCAAAACGGGTGACCAGGGACGTCGATGCGATGTTCGTGCCGCACGGCGTCGTTCTCGACGAGGCGCGTGCGGTGGCCGACGAATTAGGACTGCCCCCGTGGTGGCTCAACGAGCAGGCCAGTGTGTACGTGTCTGGCAAAGAGGACCCGGGGCGACGGCGGGTCTTCGACCATCCCGGCATTCGCGTCATGGCGGCTTCGCCCGAGCACATCTTCGCGATGAAGGCTCTCGCGGCACGGGCACGCGACGTGGACGACCTTCGTACCCTCGCTGCGCTAGCCGAGGTCGCGACGGTGGACGATGCCGTGCGGTTGTGCCGTGACTTCTATCCGGACGAGGCGATCTCGCCACGAGCCATGGGCGTGATCCGTGAGCTGTTCGGTTAGCTCCAAGCCTCGTTTCAGCCGTCAATGAACAGCAAGGCGCAGTGCGGCCGGGCGGGTCGGGCGGGTGACGGCTTTGACGTAGCAGGCTGGGATGGCCGCGCCGGCGGCGTGTGACCGGGCCCGGTACGCGCTGGGCGTCTCGCCGACCAGCTCGGTGAAGCGGGAGCTGAACGACCCGAGTGAGGTGAACCCGACCGCCATGCAGACGTCGGTGACGCTCAGGTCGCCACGGCGCAGCAACGCCTTGGCCCGCTCGACCCGCCGTGTCGACAGGTAGCCGTACGGGCTTTCGCCGTAGGCGGCCCGGAACAACCGGGTGAAATGCGACGGCGACATGTACGCGGCCCGCGCCATCGCCGGCACATCCAGCGGCCGGGCGTACTCCCGGTCCAGCAGGTCCCGGGCCCGGCGCAGCCGGACGGCTTCCTCGACGTTCACCCGGTCAGGGTGCCACGCCCCACCGACATCACGGCGTCGTCGTTCAGCCCGACGGAGCCAGGTCAGTCTGCCGGAGTCAGGTCAGTCCGACGGGGTCAGGCCGCGCCGGATGTCGCCGGATGAGGCTCCGTACAGGTTGGGCCGGTTGACGCCCAGCTGCCCGACCACGTTGCGGGCGTCGGCGACGTCCTGGTGCAGTCGGGTGAGGGCGTCCGCCACCTTGGTCTCGTCCTCGACGAACTTCTTGTCCTGCTTGGTCAGCGCCCGCTGCACCGCGGTCGCGATGTCCTGCGCGGTGGTGCCGCCGATCTGGACAGCCTCGGCGTCGCTGCCCACCTCCAGCCCTTGCGCCAAGGTGCTGGTCGAGATGATCACCGCGCCGACCCAGGCTGCCATGCCGCCGGTGGTGGCGATCAGGGTGCCGGCGGCGATGCCGATCAGGGTGCTCCAGGTGTAGCTCTTGGCCGATTTGCCGCCCGCGCCGAGGTCACCGAGGGCGGCGATCGCCTTGTCGAGCAGGTCGAGGACGGCCTTCCGCTGGGCGATCTTGCTGATCTTGTTGGCTTCTAGCAGCTCCTTCGCGATGCGGGCGGCCGCAGCCTGGCAGGCCAGCCCGTTCTCCAGCGGGGCGACGAAGTTGCCGATGAACGTCTGCTGGAACGAACCCTCCCAGTGGTTCTCCATCTGGTCGCGGACGGTCTGCAGCCCGGTCAGCCCCATGTCGCGGTTGCCGATATCGCCGGCCTCGGCAACCGGCCCGCCGAACATCGCGGCGATCGTGCCGAGACTCTCGATAGCCGGGTTAGCCTCGTCCGGATCCGGCGTCAGATAGCTCTCGAAGGTGGGGACGACCCAGGCGTAATGTTCGTTTTCGATCGCGTACTCCCACTGCCTGATCTCCGCCTCGGTGAGGACCACCTCCTCGTTCGGCAGCCCGGGGCCGTTTTCGATGATGACGGAGAATGCCCCGGAGGTGACGGTGAACGCCGGCTGGTCCGGGTTGGCCTTGTTGTATTCCTCCAGCAGCGCGTCGAGGTAGGAGTTCATGTCCTGCAGGGTCTGCCGGACGAACTCCTGCCGCAGCTGCTCAGCCTTCTGCGTCAGCTCCGGCACGAAGCTCGGATTCGCGTACTCGGCCGGGGTGTCGGCGTTGCCCATGGTCGCCCCCTTCAGGAACCGTCGGACCGGCGCGGGGCGGGGATCGGCGTGCCGGGGTCGTCCTCGGACCCCGGTGCCGGCGGCGCGATCGCCGGGTCGTTGGAGTTGCGCCACGGGTCGGCGAGAAGCGCCTGAAGCTCGCTTGCTGCCTGCGCGTCGGTCGCCTCGTACGCGAGCCGGGCGTCCCGCACGGCGGTAGCACCGTCCAGCACCACACCGCCGATCTCGGCGTACATGTCCTGCAGTTCGTAGCGCAGCGTGTTCCACATGGTCAGGGCGAAGGTCAGCCCGGATGCGCCGTCCGCCGCCGCGACCAGCCGGTTCGCGTCGTAGTAGACGTCCGCCACGCGCGGCAGCAGCGCCTCAGACACCCGCCACAGCGCGTACAGGTCACCACCGGTGACATCCTCCGGCATCACCATCACCCCCGGTCGACGGTCAGTGGAACCGCTCGGGCGGGCTGCCGAGCGGTCGTGCGTTCATGCCCTACGGCGGCGTACCGCGACGACCGCCACCAGCAGCGTCACCGCGACGGCGGCCACGGCGGCCAGCACCCACCATGGCCGTACCGCGCCGTCGGGATCCGCGTCGCCGCCGTTGCCCGGACCGGCGGCGGAGATCGCCGGAAGCTCCAACCGGTACACCTTGTGCTGGAGCGGGTCCACCAGGTAGCCGAGCTGGTCGTCCACCATGGCCAACGGGCCGGCGAACGACGGATCCGCCAGCAGGGTCTCTACCCGACCGTCCGGGTGGAAGCGGTAGAGGCCGTCGTCGGTCGACAGGTACCGGGCGTTCGCGGTGGCGGCCAGGTAGAGGGTGCCCTGCCAGGCGCCGGCGGGGATCTCCGCCGACTGCGATTCGGAGTACGTCCACCGGCTGTCGCCGTCACGGACCACCGCGCGCATCACGTTGTCGGACAGGCCGTACAGCAGGGTGCTCGCGACCCAGCGGTCGCCGTCGGGGCCGTCCGCCGTCGAGATCGGCGCGTACGGGAAGGTGAACGTCGCCGCGTCGCCGCCCGCCACCAACCCGACGTCGCCGCTGCCGATCAGAGTGTCGATGACGCCGTCGGCGTCGATCCGCCGGACCCGGTAGTTGCGCAGGTCGCCGAAGACCAACCCGCCGTCGGCGTCGACGGTCAGCCCGCTGACGTCGCGCAGTTGCGCCTCGACGGCCGGCCCGCCGTCACCGGCGAACCCGGCCCCGTTGCCGCCCGCCACCGGCGCTACGTCACCGCCGGGCGACAGGGACAGGATCCGGGCGTTGCCACTGTCACCGATGTAGATGGTCCCGGCCGCGTCGACCGCCAGACTGCTCGGATAGCTCAGGCTGACCTCGCCGACGGGGACGGTGCGGATCACGCCGTCGCTGGATACCGCCCGGACGACCCCGTTGCCAGTGTCGGCGACGTACACGACCCCGTCCGGCGTGACGGCGACCCCACCGGGCTGGTTCAGCGCCGCCGCCGTGGCAGGACCGTCGTCGCCGGAGTACCCGGCCTCGCCGGTTCCGGCGTACAGCGTCGCCGTCGCTCCGTCGGCCGGAGCCGCCTCGGCCGCCAGCGGCTCGACCGGAGACACCGCGTCGGCTGCCCGTGCCGGCAGTGGGATTCCGACTGTCGCCGTTGCGACGAGTGCCGCAGTGAGCCCACGCGCAGTTCGTTTCACCGCCTAGTCTTAACACAGTGTGGCAATCGACTGTTGTCTCGTTGCCGTCGCTGTCCTGGGCGGATTTCGACGGTGGCCAGGTGACCTGCGGAACGGGGCAGAGATGAGCGAGCCCGACCCGGACCGGCGACCGCCGATCTCCGCGTCGTCTCCGGACGGTGCGATCTGGGCGGACACCACCGACGGCACGGACCTGCGGATCAGCTTTAGCTACGCGACGTACGGCCGGTACACCGACGACATCCTCGCCCACCAGCTGAGCCGGCTCGGTCAGGCGATGTGGGTCGCGTTCCAGCGGTCCCAAAACGAGCTCCACGAGCGACAGTCGGCGGCGTTCCGGGTCGTCGTCGCCCCGCCGGCCCGGCCCGAGCAGACACCGGGGCAGGCCGCGTACGCGCGGGCGCTCAACGAGGTGGTCGCGTCCGGCGGTTCACCGGACGGTTCGATCACGGTACGCACCACCGGCGCCATCTCCTGGACTGTGTTGCTCGCCGACGGCACGGTCGCCCGGCTGGGCGAGAGCGCGTTCGTCTCCCAGCTCACCGCAGCCGTGCAGGCGATGCTGGCCGACCGGGAGCGCAAGATTGCCGCGTTGAAGGCCGAGTTCCTCGACTTGGGGGTGCCGAAGCGCTGGACCGCCCTGCTGAATCAACTACGTAGCCACAACCGCGCCAAGGCATAGCCGCTGGTAGCCGAAATCCATGACGCTGTCTCGTCACTGCGGGCAGTCTTCAAGCCGGGCCGCGCCGCCCTGGGCCGACGACAGCCACCAGGCCGATGGCGCCGACGCCACCGAGCCACGCTGTGGTGATCGTTCGTGCCGCGTCCCGCCCGGGGATACAGGAGGTGGTCAGCGGCTCTCGCTGACCGAGTGGGTCGATGTCGACCTCGACCTTCGTGCCGACCGGCTCGGCCGGCCCACAAAACGGGACCCAGCCGAGATCGTCGCTGCCGACGGACAGTTGGTAGCTGGGGCGGCACAGTTCGGTGCCCGGCACGCACCCGTCACGGACATCGGTGACCTCGGCGGTGACCTGTTCGCCGTACGGCGAAAGGTTGCCTTCGCCGTAGGCGCCGGCGAAGGCGAGACTGAGCGCTCCGACCGTGATCCCCAGCAGTGTGCGTCCGGTGATGACGACCGTCGTCAACCGGCTGGCCCGGTTACCGGAAGCTGCGCGAGCGGGCCAGATGGCGGCGACCACGTAGGCGGCTGCAGCTGCCCACAGCACCAGGACGGCCGTGACGAAGGTGAGTCCCGGTTCCTGGCCCAACAGGAAGCCGCTGAGGAGAGTCAGCAGCACCGCTGCGCCGAGCCACAGCATCGCCATGCTGCCGATTGTTTGCGCTGCCGGGCCTGCCGCGCCAGGGCAGCCAGCCCAGCGCAATGATCAACGTCAGCTATCTGACATCGTGCACGGATTCAGGCCGTACTCCGTTGTTCTTGACCGCCATGCCGCGCTTTCCCGGCACCACCACCTGTCCGTCGGTGACGAGCATGAACCGCTCCAGGCCGGGGACGAAGATGTTGACCACGGCCAGGTTTCCGGTGACGTAGTGGTCACGCTGCAACGGCGTGAAGCCGTGTCTGGCGAGGGCGTTGACGAGCGCGTCGAAATGGCCGTCGGCAGTGTCCGGCGCTTCCGTCTCCGCGTACGGCACAAGGGTGGCGTCGGCGAGCCGGGTGCTGAAGTCGCTTCGGTAACAGGCCTGGAGCGCGGGATAGGGTGTCGTCCAGTCGTGCCGGGTGGGCGTCATGGCGGCGAACGCGGAGTGGATGTTCCCGAGCGAGGACGCCAGGTGGACCTGGACCAGCTCGCTCACGGCACGGGCGATCGCATAGTGCCGGGAGAGCGAGGCGCCACAGCCGCGGATCCGGGCCGGTTCGCCGTCGCGGGTAGGAAGGTAGGCGAGGATCGCCGGCACGCCCAGGTCGCTGGTCATGTCGATCAGATGCAGCCGCCGGCCGGTGATGGTCTCCGCCGCCGACACCAGGGTTGCGAGGTCGTCCGGCAACGTGCTCGCCTCGATGAGGACCAGCGGTGACCTTCGCCGCCCCAGGAACTGGTCGACCAGCAGGAGGGAGAGCGCATCCCGCTCGATGGTCTCGTTGAGCGCGTGGACCGCCGCCTCGACCGGGTCGGCGCCCGCCGCCCAGCCGTTGTTGCAGGAGTAACGGCTCACCCCGGTGTAGTCGTAGTGGTCACCCAGACTTTCCCGCAGCGGGTCGGCCTCCTCGTCGAGGTAGTCCGGCACGGAAAGGAACAGCGGCACGTCAATCTCGGCGCCGCTGGTCACCACCCGGAAGGGCAGGCACCCCAGCGGCCCGTCGGGCAACTCCCCGAGCAGACCGAGCGCCACGTCCTGGCTGAGCGTCACGTCGCGGGAGATCTCACCCGCGCGGCGCAGCGTCGTCCCGTCGCCAGCAAGGCCCTGCAGCCCGCTGAGATGGTGCTCCAGCGCCTCGAAGATCGCGCCGACCTGGGCCGCTGCCGAATTTCCCTTGCCGAGTCCCAGCCCGCTGGGCACCGGATCGTCGCCACGCCACAACGTCGCGGTCCAGACTGCCGGATCACCGTCGAGCACCGCCGTGCAGTCCACCCGGAGATCGAGCTCGGCCGCCGCTGCCAAACCCCGCAGGTGGGCCTCGGCCAAGCTCAGCGTCCGCTCACCGTCCTGGACCACCGAGCCGGCCGCAAGATCCGTTCCCGACATCACTGCACCTCCGAGTCACTCCACCTGAGACTTGACGCACTGCGGGACCGGGTGGGGCCGGGCGGGCGAGCCGCCCGGCCCCCGTGACGTCGACTCAGCCGGCGGACTCGGCCGCCGCCACCTCGGAGTCCTGGTCACGCTCGGCCAGCTCGTCGAGGACCAGCTGCTCGGTCTCGGCGAGTTCCGGCTTGTCCTGCTGGGCCCGGTAGATCGCGTCGTGCAGTCCCATGTGCTTCCTCCTTCATCGAGAGGTGCCTTGGATCGAGCTTCGGGTACGCCGATAGACACCGGATACGCGATTTGATATATCCGCAGTCAGGCAGGCACCGCTGTCGATCGATGCCGCCGTCATCCACACCCCCGTCTATGGGTTCACCTACAGCCGGGTCCGCCGGCCGCTCTGGTTTGCCAGGATGGCGAGATGAGGGTGGATTTGCGGTACGCCGCCGACGCGATCGTCTGCGGTTGACATGGAATCCCTTCGTTTCAACCTGCTCGGCGTGGTGCGCGGCCGCCGGGGCTCCGTCGACCTCGACATGGGAAGCCCGCAGCAACAGGCGCTGCTCGTCGTCCTTCTGCTGCGGCCGGGACAGGCGGTGAGCGCGGCCGTTCTGATGGAAGCGCTGTGGGGCGACGACCCGCCGGTCACGGCGACGAAAAGCCTTCGCACGTACGCCTGGCGCTGGCGCAAGGTGCTGGAGAACGACGTTGCCGAGCCCCGGCTCCTGACGACCGTCGGTGACGGCTACCGCCTGGAGGTGCCCGAGGACGCGGTCGATGTGCGGTACGCCGAGGCGCTGGCCCGTCGCGCCCGTCGCGCCCGCCGGGCCGGCGACGCGAGGAGCGCCCGCGCGATGCTGGCCGAGGCGCTTGCCCTGTTCAACGGCGAGCCGCTGGCCGGGGTGCCCGGACCGTTCGCGCAACGGCATCGTCGTCGGCTGAGTGAGCTGCACCTGGACCTGCTGGAGGCGCGTCTGGCGTTGGACATCGACCTCGGCCGCGCCTCCTGGTGCGTGCCCGAGTTGCGGGCGCTCACCGACGAGAACCCGCTGCGGGAAAGCCTTGTCGTGCTGTTGATCCGGGCGCTGCACGCCAGCGGCCGGACGGGGGAGGCCGCCGCGGTGTTCCCGGCGGCTCGCCGCAGGATCGTGGACCGGCTGGGGCTGGAACCCAGCGCCGAGCTTGCCGACGCCCACCGGCGGCTTCTGGCCAGCGAAGGGCCCGCCGCCCTGCCGCTGCGGAGGAAGGAACCGGCGCGCACCGACGTGCTGACACGCACAAAGGAGCTAGCGCGGGGTGAGGAACCAGCACGCAGTGAGGAACCGGCGGGCAGTGAGGAGCCGGCGGGCAGTGAGGTGGCGGCGCCACGGCCGGCTCAGGTTCCGGCCACCACAGCGGACTTTACCGGTCGCGAGGCGGTGGCCCATCTGATCACCAACGCGCTTATCCGGCCCGACCGCGATTCGTTGCCGATCGTCGCCGTGGCCGGCATGGGCGGCCTCGGCAAGACCACCCTGGCTCGGCACGTCGCTCACCGGCTCGGCGCGCACTACCCGGACGGTCAGCTGTACGCGGAGCTCAGGGGTGGAGACGCCAGGCCGGCATCGCCGCAGGACATTTTGGACGGTTTCCTCGCGGCACTCGGGGTGGAGTCCGTCCCGGACTGCCTGGACAGCAGGTCGGCGCTGTTCCGCTCGGTGACGCACGACCGCCGGCTGCTCGTGGTGCTGGATGACGCGCACAGCCTCGCCCAGCTCACCCCGCTGCTGCCGGGCGCCGCGACCTGCGGCGTCCTGGTCACCTCCCGGTCCCGGCTGGCCGGCCTCAACGGCGCCGTGTACGCCGATCTCGAGGTGTTCGACGAGGCCGAGGCGATGGAGCTGCTGAGCCGGGTGATCGGCCACGACCGGGTTGCCGCCGAGCGCGAGACGGCACGGGAGCTCGTGGTGGCCTGCGGATTGCTGCCGCTGGCGGTCCGCATCGTGGCGGCCCGGCTGGCCGCCCGGCCGGGCTGGTCGATCGGCATGCTTCGCGACCGGTTCACCGGGGAGCGCCGGCTGGGCACGTTGCGGGCCGGCGACCTTGACGTGAGCGCGACTTTCCTGGCCAGTTGGCGGCAGCTCACTCCGGAGCAGCAGCGTGCGCTGGTCCTGTTGGCCGTCACCGACATGCCGGACTTCGCGCTGCCCATCGCGGCGCGCATGCTGGACCGGCCCGAGTCGGACAGCGAGGACCTGCTGGAGGAGTTGGTCGATCTGGCGTTGCTCGAGTCGGACACCGCCGGGCGATACCACCTGCATCCCCTCGTGCGGTCGTTCGCCCTGGCCCAGGACATCGCCGCATCGGCCGGATCGGCCGAAGCGGCTGCATCGGCCGGATCGGTCGGGGAGATCGCCGCCTCCCGGGGGCGGCTGCTCGACGCTCTTCTCGGCACTGCGGTCAACGCGTTCCGGTGGGCTGCTCCAGGCGACCCGGTCGCCGTGACCCTGGCTTCGGACGGGGCCGCCGGGCAGCCGTTGGACAGCCTCGCCAGCGCCCGGCGCTGGGCAGCCGTGGAATTGCCGAACATCGTCGCGCTGGTCGGGCAGATGGCGGCCGGCGAGGCGGACCTTCTTCGTCGTTCGGTGGATCTGATGATCGCGATGTCACCGTTCGGGCCGGATCCACGCGCCGAACCGACGATCGAGTTGTTGTCCGTGTTGTGCGCGGCGGCGGACCGCGCCGGCGACGGGAAGGTGGCCGGGCGCGCGCACTTCCTGCGCGGCAACCTGGCGATGGCGGCGGTACGCCGCCAGGAGGCCGAGCGCGAGCTCAGGATCGCCGCCCGCCTGTGCGCCAAGTACGACGACATCGCGATCCTGCGGCAGGCGTTGGACACCCTGGGTCTGCTGGCGCTGCGTCTCGGTGACTACGACGGTGCCGTCACCAATTTCGAGGAGGCGATCGGTCTGGCCCGCCGGCTTCGCCACCGCACCGGCGAGTTCATGTCGATCATCAACGCGGCACTGGCCGAGATCTATCATGGACGGTCTGTCGAGGCGGAGGCCACCTGCCGGGAAGCCCTGGACTCGTTTGATGATCAGTCGGACGACGACGCGACCGCGTACGCGTGGTATGTCATCGGGCTCGCGGTGTTCGACCAGCAGCGGTACGAGGACGCCGTGTCATGGTTCGGCCGGTGCCTCAATCTGTGTGTGTCGGCGGGTCTGCACGTGCGGGAGGCGAGGGCCCGCTACCGGCTGGCGGACGCCTTGCGGGAGAGCGGCGAGCTGGAGCTCGCTCTCCGGCATGCCCGACTGGCGGCCGGTCACTGCGAGCGGCTCAGTGACCAGCGAGATCAGGCCTACGCATACGCGGTGCTCTCCCGGGTGCTGCACGCGCTCGGCGCCGACCACGAATCCCGCGAACAGCTGATCCTGGCCCACGACCTGTTCACCGTGCTCGGCCTGCCGGAGGCCGCCGAGACCGGGCGGCAACTCGCCCGGCGTCCCTGACCGGCCGCAAGCGACCGGGCTAGCCGCGCAGGACGACGGTGTCGAGTACGTCGAAGCGGGTCGGGGCGTCGCGACGGCTGCCGACCAGGAACGCCACCTCGCGGCCGGGCTGGCACAGTGGCCCCCAGAACTCGCCGGCCAGCGCCCGCCGCAGCGGCAGCCCGCAGTAGCGCTGCCGCTGGCGTTGGTAGGCCACCACGTCCCGGTCGCGAAATTCCTGTACGTGACTGCGGCAGACCGGATGGTGGCAGTGGTAGCGGTAGGCGACGGTGAACGGCGGCCGGCGCAGCAGGTCGCGCACCACCGGGCGGAACAGGTCGGGCTCGGTGCGGCGCCAGGTGGCGGCGGACCAGCGTTCGGCGGGCGGTGCCACCGGGGTCCGGTTGACCCGCACGTAGCGCAGCTCGGCGACCCGGATCAGGGCCAGTGACTGGGCGTCGGGGCGCCGCGCCGCCGAGTCTTCCAGGTCGCACATGGACCATTCGGCGTGTCGGTGCAGGATCGCGGCGCGGCCGCGCCACCGCCGGGCTTCGTGGCGGACCCGTAGAGTTCCGGCGTGGATCCGCCAGCTTTCCGGGCGGGGGTCGTCCGGGTCCGGCTGGGCGACAGCCGTGACGATGTCGTAGCGCCGTACGGGCGCAGCCTGGCTGAGCGGGTGGGTGGGGATCTCGTCGAACCGGATCCAGTGCTGAGGGCCGTCGAGGCGGAGGCCGACGAGGGTGGTCATCGCGCCGTATGTCGCGGACGGCACCGGCGGGGTGACGCCGGTGACCAGTACCTGCATCCGGGTCGCACCGCTGTCCTTGCCCGGTGGTGGTTCGTAGTGTGGCGTCCGGTACAGCTCGCTCACGCACGCCTCCGGCTGAGGGGTAGCCATTGGTGATTGGGCGACTACTCATTGCGAACAGGGTTGCACGGGTGGGCCCTCGAATCCAGAGCTGATTTCGCGGACCGGGTTGGCGTGGTAGCGTGTTGGTCATTCGCCCAGTGCGAACGTTCAGGGCGAGCGCCCAACGGCTGCTGCCCCGGAGGTGGGAGATGACACAGACCGCCGCCGAACGCGGCCGGCAGGTGCGGGCCCGGCTGCGCGCCGCCGCTGTCGCGTTGATCGCCGAGCGCGGCTGGGCCGCGGTCAGCACCCGGCTCGTCGCAGACCGGGCCGGGGTCGCCCCCGGGCTGGTCCACTACCACTACGCCTCGGTGCGGGCGCTGCTGATCGAGGCAGCCACCGGCACGATGACCGACCTCGTCGGCGAGCTCGACACGCTGCTGACCGGGGCAGCCAGCCCCGAGGCCGGCGTACGGGCCCTGCTCGCCGCCCTCGACGGCTATTCCGGCACCGACCCGACCTCGCTGCTGTTCGCCGAGGCGTACCTGGCCGCCGCCCGCGACGCCGAGTTGCGCCAGGTGCTGACCGGCATCCTCGACGGGCTGCGCGGGCGGACCGCCGACTGGCTGGCCGGCCACGGCGTCGCCGACCCGGCGGGCAGCGCCGCCGTGCTGGCCGCCGCCCTCGACGGCCTCATGTTGCACCGTCCACTGTCATCCGACCTCACCTCGGACGCGGTCGCCGGACCGCTGATCCGCCTGGTCATCACCGACACACCAGCATGAGCGCCACGGTCAGATCAGCATGAGCGCCATCGACAACGCCACGACGGAAGGGGACCGACAGTGAAGGCGGTCATCTGCGGCGCCGGGATCGCCGGGCTGGCCCTGGCCCACCGGCTGGACGCCGCCGGCTGGGCGGTGACCGTCCTCGAACAGGCGCCGGCACCGCGTACCGAGGGCTACATGATGGACTTCTTCGGGCCGGGCTACGACGCCATCGAACGGATGCGGCTGCTACCGCAACTGCACGAGTACGGCTACCAGGTCGCCGCGCTGACCTACCGGGACGACCAGGGCCGCCGGCGGGCCAGCCTCAGCTACTCCCGGTTCGCCGACCTCGTCGACGGTCGGCTGGTCAGCATCATGCGTCCCGACCTGGAACGGATCCTGCGCGAGGCGCTGCCCGGCCGGGTCGCGCTGCGCTTCGGCAGCCGGCTGGCCCGCATCGACCACCGCGCCGACCGGGTCGACGCCACCACCGTCGACGGCACCGTACACCGGGCCGACCTGCTGGTCGGCGCCGACGGCATCCACTCCACCGTCCGCCGGCTCACCTTCGGCGACGAACGGCACTTCCTGCGCCACCTCGGCTTCCACACCGCTGCCTGGGTGTTCGACGACCCGGCGGCCCGCGACGCCGTCGGCGACGAGTTCGCCCTTACCGACAGCACCCGGCGCCAGCTCGGCTGCTACGTGCTGCGCGACGGGCGGATCGCCGTCTTCGCCGTGCACCGGACCACCGACCCGCAGCTGCCGGCCGATCCCCGGTCGGCCCTGCGCCAGGAGTACGCCGGCCTCGGCTGGATCGCTCCGCAGGCGCTCGCCGCCTGTCCACCCGCCGACGACATCTACTACGACCAGGTCGCCCAGATCGAGATGCCGGCCTGGAGCCAGGGCCGGGTGGTCCTGGTCGGCGACGCATGCCAGGCGGTGTCCCTGCTCGCCGGGCAGGGCGCCTCGCTGGCCGTCGCCGGGGCGCAGACCCTCGCCGCCGAGCTGACCCGGGCGCTCGACCCCACCGCCGGCGCCGACCCCGGCGTGCTGGCGATAGCGCTGCGCCGTTATGAGACCGCGATGCGGCCGGTCGTCACCGACAAACAGCAGGTGGCCCGGCGCGGGGTCCGCTGGTTCGTGCCGGAGCACCGGTGGTGGCTGCACGTACGGCGGGCCGCGTTGGCCGCCGCCGGGCTGCCCGGCATGGACCGGGTGATCGCCGGAGCCATGGTCGGCAAGTCCAGCACCTGACCCGGGCCAACGGTCGCCGGGTCGGAGCACCTGACCCCTGGCCACGGTCGCCCAGTCCGGCAGCTGACCTGGGTACGCTCGCAGCATGCCGGTGCCGCCCCCGCCCCCGACTCCGCCGAGCTGGATGGTCCGTGGCCGTGAGCTGCTGTTCGACCTCGCCATCGTCACGGTCGTCGGTACCACGTCGGTGATCGCCGAGGGGCCGTACGGCCTGATCGGCATCGGCCACGGGCTGCTGATGGCCGCCCCGCTGCTCGCCCGCCGCCGCTTCCCGGCCGCCACCTACGCCGTCGTCGCCCTCCTCGCCGCCGCCCAACTGCTCGCCGGGGACAGCTTCACCCTGCTGCCGCACGACGTGGCGATCATGATCGCGCTCTACTCGGCGGTCAAGTACGCCCGGCAGGCCTGGATCGGGTTCGCCGCCCTGGCCACCACGCTGTTCGGCGGCTTCACCGCCGCCGTCCTGCTCAGCCCGGCGGTGCAGTGGGACGACGGCAGCGGGACATGGCTCGACCGGTACATCTTCCTGCTGGCCAGCTCGGTCACCATCGGGGTCTGGCTGCTCGGGCTGACCGTACGGATCCGGCACCTGTACGTCCGCAGCCTGGAGGAGCGGGCCGCCACCGCCGAACGGGAACGGGACCATCTGGCCCGGATCGCCGTCGTCGAGGAACGCGCCCGGATCGCCCGCGAACTGCACGACATCATCGCCCACTCGCTGTCGGTCATGATCGTGCACGCCGACGGCGGCCGGTTCGCCCTGGACCGCGACCCGGACCGGACCCGCAGCGCGCTGACCACGATCGGGGCCACCGGCCGGGAGGCGCTCGGCGAGATGCGTCAGCTCATCGACGTACTGCGTCATCCGCAGCGCTCCGCCGAAGCGGTGGTGGACCGCCCGCGCGGCAGCCTCGACCAGGTGGGCGAGGCGGTGGCCAAGGCGCGGGCCGCTGGGCTGGCTGTCGAGTTCACCGTGACCGGCACCGTGCCCGAGGTGCCCGACGGGGTGGCGCTCGCCGTCTACCGGATCGTGCAGGAGTCGCTGACCAACACTCTGCGGCACGCGGGGGAGCGGGCCCGGGCGCGGGTGGCGATCACGTACGCCCGGCAGGCCATCGCGATCGAGGTCGTCGACGACGGCGGCCGTCGGGCCGCGACCCCGGCGTTGAGCAATGTCACCCCGCTGCCGGTGCCGGCCCCCGCGCTGCCCGCTGGCGGGCACGGGCTGATCGGCATGCGCGAGCGGGTCGGGCTGTACGGCGGCGAGTTCAGCGCCGGGGCGCGGCTCGACGGCGGCTGGCAGGTGCGGGCGTCGATCCCGCTGACCCTGGCCGCGGCGGCATGACCGGCGACCTGGGTGCCGGCGCAGCCGGGGCCGGCGACGCCGCCATCCGGGTGGTCCTCGTCGACGATCAGGCACTGGTCCGGGCCGGCTTCCGGATGGTGCTCGACTACTCCGGCGACATGACGGTGGTCGGTGAGGCCGGTGACGGCGCGGAGGCGCTGCGGCTGCTGCGTACCGTCGAAACCGACATCGTGGTGATGGACGTGCGGATGCCGGTCCTCGACGGCGTCGAAGCGACCCGCCGGATCTGCGCCGCCGGCCCCACCCCCCGGGTGCTGGTGCTGACCACCTTCGACACCGAGGCCGACGCGTTCGCCGCGCTGCAGGCCGGTGCCAGCGGATTCCTGCTCAAGAGCGTCCCGCCGGAGGAGCTGCTCGCCGCGATCCGGGTGATCGCCGCCGGCGACTCGGTGGTCGCGCCGCGGATCACCCGCCGGCTGCTGGACCGGTTCGCCGGCCAACTTGTCGCCGCCGGTCCGGCGGCCCCGGCGGTGGACGGGCTCACCGACCGGGAACGCGAGGTGCTGCTGCTGGTCGGCCAGGGGCTGTCCAACGCCGAGATCGCCGGCCGGCTCACCGTCGCCGAGGCCACCGTGAAGACCCACGTCGGGCGGATCCTCGCCAAACTGGGGCTGCGCGACCGGGTCCAGGCCGTCGTCCTGGCGTACGAGACGGGTCTGATCCGCCCCGGCACTACGACTTGAGGCGTACGCCGGCGCGCGGCTGCGACCAGCGACGGACCCGCAAGTGACGCGCCACGGCGGACGCCGCGCGCCGCCCGCGTCCCTAGCGTTTCCGGCATGTCTTCGACCACTACGACCACGGCTGCGGCGGTCACCGCCACCGGCCTGACCAAGGTGTACGGCACCGGCGAGGCGGCCGTCACCGCGCTGGACCGCGTCGACGTCGCCTTCGACGCCGGCCGGTTCCACGCGATCATGGGCGCCTCCGGGTCCGGCAAGTCGACCCTGATGCACTGCCTCGCCGGCCTGGACCGGCCTACCGCCGGCTCGGTACGCGTCGGCGACGCCGACCTCACCCGGCTCGACGACCGGCGGCTGACCATGCTGCGCCGCGACCGGATCGGGTTCGTCTTCCAGCGCTACAACCTGCTGCCGACGCTCACCGCGCTGGAGAACGTCACCCTGCCGTTGGCGATCGCCGGCCGCCGGGTCGACGGCGACTGGCTGAACCGGGTGGTCGCCGCCGTCGGGCTCACCGACCGGCTCGGGCACCGCCCGGCCGAACTCTCCGGCGGGCAGCAGCAGCGGGTGGCCGTCGCCCGCGCGTTGATCACCCGACCGTCGGTGATCTTCGCCGACGAGCCGACCGGCAACCTGGACTCCCGCACCGGCGCCGAGGTGCTGCGCCTGCTGCGCGACGCCGTCGACCAGCTCGGGCAGACCGTGGTGATGGTGACCCACGACCCGCTCGCCGCGACCCGCGCCGACCGGGTCACCTTCCTCGCCGACGGACGTCGGGTCACCGACCTGGACCGGCCCGACGCCGACGCCATTCTCGACGTGATGTCCCGGCTCGACGGCACCGGTACCGGCATGTCCCGGCTCGACGGCACCCGCGTGGGCGGGTGAGGTCAAGTGCTGCGGCTCACCCTGCGTTCGCTGCGCGCCCACGCCAGTCGACTGCTGCTCTCCTCGCTGGCGATCGTCCTCGGCGTCGGCTTCGTCACCGGCACCCTGATCTTCTCCGACGGGCTGACCGCCGCGACCGAGCAACGCGCCGGGCTGCTCGACCGCTTCGTCGACGTCGAACTGACCCGCGACTTCGACGTGCCGGCCGGCGAGGCCGGCGCGCCGGACGTCGACGGCCAGGTGCTGCCGGCCACGCTCGTCGACGCCGTCCGCCAGGTCGACGGGGTCGCCGCCGCCGAGGGCACCTTCAGCTGGTACGGCGTCGGGCTGCTCGGCCCGGACGATCAGTCCATTCCCGGCCTGAACAACCTGGTCACCGTACCGGCGGACCCCCAGCTGGCCGGTCTGCCGCTGGCCGCTGGCCGGCTGCCGCAGCGGCCCGGGGAGGCGGTGCTCGACGCCCGGACCGCCGCCCGGCGGGACGTCACCATCGGCGACCAGGTGCAGGCTGCCGTCACCGACCGGCAACCGCAGCCGTACCAGGTGGTCGGTCTGGTCGACGTCGCCGGCACCGGCGTCGACTCCGGTGGCGCGCTGCTCGGCCTGGTCGACGCCGACGCCCGGCAACTCACCGGCCGCACCGACCTGGACCGGGTGCTGGTCGTCGCCGAGCCGGGCGTCGGCCAGGCCGAGCTGGCCGAACGACTGCGTTCGGCCGTCGGCGGGTACGTCACCACCCGCACCGGCGAGCAACTGCGGGCCGCCGCGTTGGACTTCACGGTCGGCAACGGCGAGCAGTTCACCCGGCTGCTGCTGGCGTTCGCCGCGATCGCGGTCTTCGTCGCCGCGTTCGTCATCGCCAACACGTTCACAATCCTGCTCGCCCAACGCACCCGGGAGACGGCGCTGCTGCGCCTCGTCGGGGCCACCCGGGCGCAGCTGTTCCGGGCCGGCGTCGTCGAGGCCGCCGTCGTCGGAGCGATCGGCGCGGTCTGGGGACTGCTGCTCGGGGTGGTGGCCGCCGCCGGGCTGCGTCAGCTCTACGCCGAACTGGGCAGCGGGATGCCGAGCGGCACGGTGGTCAGCCCGCGTACCGTCGTCGTCGCCCTGGTCTGCGGCGTCGGGGTCACCGTCGGCGCGGCGCTGCTGCCGGCCTGGCGCGGCACCGCCGTACCGCCGGTCGCGGCGCTGACCGACGCGGCGCTGACCGTCGCCCGACCGGTCGGCCGGGTGCGGCTCGGCGCCGGCCTGCTGCTGATCGTCGTCGGCGTGCTCGGGCTGGTCGCCGCCGGCCGGCTCGAGGACCTGCTGGTGGTGGTCGTTGGTGGGATCCTGACCTTTGTCGGTCTGGTGCTGGCCAGCCCGTTGATCGTGCCGGCGGTCACCCGGCTGCTCGGCCGACTGACCGGGTGGGCGGCCGGGCCGACCGCCCGGCTCGCGGTCGCCAACGCGGTACGCAATCCGCGTCGCGCCGCTGCCACGGCGATGGCGCTGGTGATCGGCATCGGGCTGGTGACGTCGTTCTCGGTCGGCGCGCACAGCGTCAAACGTGCTGTGGAGCGGGAGGTCGACGCCCGGATCGGGGCCGCCTTCCTGGTTGAGTCCGACCTGGACCCGGTGCCGCCCGAGCTGATCACGCGGCTTCGTGACCTGCCGGAACTCGGCGTGGTGCTGGGCGGCGCCGAGGTGTACGGCGCGCCGGGCGGTTTCGACGTGGCCGCCGGCCATCCCGACCTGCTGGCAAAGGCGGAACTGACGGTGGCCGACGGGGACGTGCGGGACTTCGGGCCGGGCCGGGTGATCGTGAACGAGGCGACCGGGTTCGCCGTCGGCGACCGGATCCGCCTGGAGCCGTTTCCGGCCGATCCCGCCGATCTCGCCGACTCGGCCGATCCGGCTGACCCGGCCGATCCGGCTGACCCGGCCGAGCCCGCCGGCCCGGTCGGGCGGGCGCGCGACGTCGTCGTCGTGGCGGTCCTCGCCGACCCGCGCGGCGGCGACCAGCCGGCCACCGGTCGGGTGCTGGCCGCCGAGGAGGACGTCACCGCCGTCTACCCCGGCATCGACACCTGGCTGGTGCAGCTCGACCCGGCAACCGGCGTCGGCGCCGAGGCCGCCCGCGAGGCGGTGGAGTCGATCGTCGTCAGCTACCCGTTCGTGACGTTCGTCGATCGGGCGGCGTACGCCGAGGCGCGGACCAGTACCGTCGACACGGTGCTGCGGTTCGTGCTGGCGCTGCTGGCCCTGGCGATCCTCATCTCGCTGCTCGGTCTGGCCAACACCCTGACCCTGTCGGTGGTCGAACGGACCCGGGAGAACGCCTTACTGCGGGCCGTCGGTCTGACCCGGGGCCAGCTGCGCCGGATGCTCGCCACCGAGGCGGTGCTGACGGCGGTCAGCGGTACGGCGTGCGGCATCGCGATCGGGGTGGCCGGGGCGGCGAGCGCGCTCGCCGTGCTCAACAGCGCCGAGGACGACATCTTCCGGCTGGACCTGCCCTGGACGCAGCTCGGGGTCGTCGTCGCGGTGGCAGCGGTCGCCGCGCTGGTCGCCTCGGTGCTGCCGGCCCGCCGGGCGCTGCGCCAGCCGGTCGTCGAGTCGCTGGCGGCCGACTAAGTCGGCAACTGTTGATCGCTGATTGCCAGATCAACGCTTTCCTGGATCGGGAACTGCCCGGAGTCGTTGCGGGGGCGACTCCGGGCAGTCCGACAAAAACAGATATCTATAGACGATCATTGATATCCGGACCAATAGGTGCGATAGTCGGGTGGAAGCGCTCCCGCACCCGTATGAGCGCCCAGGAACGGAGGATGTACCGTGCGTTCACGCAACCTCGATCAACCCGGTCGGCGATCCCGACCGACCGCCCGCCAGCCTGTTCGAGCGCTTGTTCTGCTGCTCGCCCTGATGGCCGGCATGCTGCCGTTCACCGGCGCGGCGCAGGCTCACGGCACCATCGTCAACCCGGCGAGCCGCGCCTACCAGTGCTGGCAGGACTGGGGACACCAGCACATGAACCCGGCCATGCAGCAGCAGGACCCGATGTGCTGGCAGGCCTTCCAGGCCAACCCGGACACCATGTGGAACTGGATGAGCGCGCTGCGCGACGGGCTCGGCGGCAACTTCCAGGGCCGCACCCCCGATGGGCAGCTGTGCAGCAACGCGCTGTCCCGGAACAACAGTCTGAACCAGCCCGGACAGTGGAAGAAGACCAACGTCGGTCGCAACTTCACGATCCAGTTGTACGACCAGGCCAGCCATGGCGCCGACTTCTTCCGGGTCTACGTGAGCAAGAACGGGTTCAACCCCGCTACCCAGCGGCTCGGGTGGGGAAACCTCGACTTCATCACCCAGACCGGCCGGTACGCGCCGGCACAGAACATCAGCTTCAACGTTTCGACCTCCGGCTACACCGGACACCACATCGTCTTCGTGATCTGGCAGGCGTCCCACCTCGACCAGGCCTACATGTGGTGCAGTGACGTGAACTTCGTCTGATCGACAGGGCCGACGAACGACGGCACGGCACGCCCGCCGGCCCGGGACATCCACGTCCCGGGCCGGCGGTCCTGCACACTCGGGGGCTGTCCGGCCCCCGCCCGCACCGGTACGGTGTGCCGGGTCTGCCGACCCGGGGAGCGTGCACATGGCCGACATGTCAGCGGAGATCGCCGCCGAACAGGCGTACTTCGACGCCGCCGCCCGGGAGCGCGGCCGGCGGGTGGCCGCACTCGGCTCGCTGGCGAGCAGCGGGGCCGACCGGGCCACCGCCGCCCGGCTGCGTCGCCACGCAGAAGCCGTCACCCGGGCCCTCGGCGGCGCCGCCGACGCGGTCGCGTTCGGCCGCATCGACGACGAGTCCGGCGAGGCGTACTACCTCGGGCGGCACCTGATCGGCTCGCCCGACGGCGGCGACCCGCTGGTGATCAACTGGCAGTCGCCGGCCGCCGCCCGCTACTTCACCGCCAGCCCGGACGACCCCCAGGGCCTGGTGCGTAGACGCGGATTCCAGTGCACCGGCAACGTCATCGACCACCTCGACGACGTCCTCTTCGCCGAGATCGCCGCCGGGATCGCGGGCGGGTCGGCCGACGGGGCGGGTCGGGCCGACGTCGACGCGCAGCTGCTCACCGAGCTGGCCCGGGGCCGGACCGGCACGTTGCGCGACATCGTCGCCACCATCCAGGCCGCCCAGTACGAACTGATCCGTGCCCCGCTGCAGCAGGTCCTGGTGATCGAGGGCGGCCCGGGCACCGGCAAGACCGCCATTGCCCTGCACCGGGTCTCCTGGCTGCTGTTCCAGCACTCCGAGCTGACCGCCGACGACGTACTCGTGGTCGGCCCGCATCCGACCTTCATGCGCTACATCGGCCAGGTGCTGCCTGGGCTCGGCGACGCCGAGGTCGAGCTGCGCGACATCAGCCGGCTCGCCCCGAAGGTACGGCGTGGCCGGGCCGAGCCGGCGGCGGTGGCCCGGCTCAAGGGTGACGCCCGGATGGCCGGCCTGCTCGACCGGGCGCTGCGCAACCGGATCGGCACCCCGGACCCGGCGGAGCGGCTGCTGCTCGGCAGCCGGTTCGTCACCCTGCCCGGCGAGCAGGTGCAGCAGGCACTCGACGCCGCCGCCGGAGCCGACCTGCCGTACAACGGTCGCCGTCAGCTGTTCCGTGACCGGCTCGCCGACCTGGTCCACGACCGGTCCGGCGTCGACCCGCGCGGCGAACCGGCGTTGGTGAACCTGGTCGAGCGGCTCTGGCCGCAGCAGAGCCCGGCGGCGTTCCTGCGCGGCCTGCTGGCTTCCCGGCCCCGGCTGCGCGCCGCCACCGGCCCGGCTGCTGCCGCCACTGGCTCGGCCGCCGACGGGTTCACCGCCGACGAGTTGGCGCTGCTGCACCGGCGCGGCGCCGACCGGATCTCCGAGGAGATCTGGTCCGCCGCCGACCTGCCGCTGCTCGACGAACTGGACCAGCTGATCGACGGCGGGCCGTCGCGCCGGTACGGGCACGTGGTGGTCGACGAGGCGCAGGACCTGTCACCGATGCAGCTGCGGGCGGTGGCCCGACGTAGCCGTACCGGCTCGTGCACGGTCGTCGGCGACCTGGCCCAGTCCACCGGCGGCTGGGCCCGGGACAGCTGGGACGAGGTGACCCGACACCTGCCGACGACCTGCCCGGTGCGGGTCGCGCCGCTGCGGTACGGGTACCGGGTGCCCCGCCAGGCGTACCAGTTCGCCGCCCGGCTGCTGCCGGTCGCCGCGCCCGGGGTGACACCACCGGAGGTGGTCCGGGACGGTCCGGCCGAACCCGGCGTGCACCGGGTCGGGCTCACCGAGCGGGCCGGTCGGGTCGTCGCCGTGGCCGGTGAGCACGCCGCGCGAGGCGCGTTCGTCGGCGTCGTCTGCCCGCCCCGCTGCCGCCGCGAGGTCGAGGCGGCGCTCGCCGACAACGGACTCGCCTGGAGCAGCGCCCAGCAGGGCGACCTCGGCGCGGCGATCAACCTGATCAGCCCGGCCGAGGCTAAAGGCCTGGAGTTCGACGCCGTGGTGGTCGTCGAGCCGGAGCAGATCGTCGCCGACGACGAGCGCGGCCACCGGATGCTGTACGTCGCGTTGACCCGCACCACCGGCCACCTGGACGTGGTCTGTGTCGGCGACCCGCTGCCGCTGACCACGCCGTACCGCCCGGATCCGGGTTCGGCCGACGACCAGCCCGACTTCACCGAACGGTCCGCCCGGCTGCTCGCCGAGCACCTCGCCGGTCAGCTGCGCGCCGGTGCGCCGGCCGCGCACTGGGCGGAAGTCCTCGACGAGGTACGCCGCCAGCTCGACAACCGATCCACGGTAGGGGATCAGTCGCCGGAGTCTCCGTCAAAGCCGGCGCTGGAGCCTTCCCCGACGTCCTGACCCGTATCGCCCGCCAGGGGGGCTCCGACAGGGCCACCCGGTGCCCGCGTCCAGGGCGGGATCAGGCTGCGTCCGTTGAATCGGAGGTAGGGCAGGGACGCAATCCAGAGGCAGGCCAGCCCGGCCACCGGAAAGATGATCCACCGCCAGGCGATGCTCTCCGCCACACCCAGCCCCATCGCTGCCCGGCCCAGGGGAACGGCCACCAACCAACCGAATACCAGGCCCACAGGACTCAGGACGAACAGTGATCCCGGCAGGCGTGCGACCACCACGTCGAACGCTCCCGTGAGGTCTTCGCCGATGATCCTGGCGACGATGGTGAGGAACACCATCGCCAGCAACGTGAGCACGGGTACGGCCACGGCCACCCACGTTGCCGCCGTGAGGTACGCCGAGTCGTCGTCGGGAAGTCGGAACAGGATGCTCCAGGCAAACACGCAGAGGCTCCCGTTGAGACCCATCAGGACCATCGCCCAGATAGGCATCGTGGGCATGAAGATGCGATCGAACAAGTCGTCGTCAGGTGCCGGCCGTCTCCTGGACATCGTCTCCCCAGCGTCTTCCGTCACGCCACTCCGCGAGGCGCGCGGGCGAACTGCCGCGCTCTCCTGCAAGGTATCGAAGGAGTTCCATCACGACCGGTGGTGGTGACCGCTGTCGGAGGCTGCTGTCAGGAGCTGCTGGCGGGGCGGCTGAGCACCGCCGAGGTGAGCCGTCGGCCGACGGTCGCCTGGACGATGTTCTTCTGGATGACGGCCTTGGTGGCCCGGCTCGGCAGCGCCACCCCGAGTTCGGTGGCCAGGGCCCGTAGCTCGGCGACCTTCAGCCCGAGATCGTCGAGGTAGCGTCCGGCGGCCACCCGGTCGTCGATCGCCGCCAGGTCGGCGCGGATCCGGTCGGTGTCGACGACGACCGCCGGCTTCGCCGCTTTGGCCCGGCTCCGGCGGGCCGGTGCCGGTGCCGCAGGCTGCTGCGGCCCGGCGGTGGCGACCGTCAGCTGCGCGGTGCCGTCGGCGAGTGCGGCCAACTGCTCCGGCGGCAGGGTGCGAAGGAAGTCCGCGACCCGGATCAGAACGGCGTGGGACAGGTCGGCGGCGCTGGTCACGTGACTCTCCTACGGGCGGATCTTGGCGAGGAACTCGCTGGCGAGCTGTTGCAACTCGTACTGGACGTTGACGTTCGCGTCCGGCATCAGGACTGCGGGCAGGCCGTGCTCACCGGCGGAGGCGAACACCGTCTTGTTGTCGCGGATCATCTGCTGGAAGCGCGGAATCTCGATGGTCGCAGGATGGCCGATGAAGTTGCGCAGCGCCAGCAGCGGCCCGTGCCCGGTGTACTGGACCATCGTGAAGACGATGCCGAGGATCTCCGGGCTGATCTGGTCGGTCCGGCCCGCCGCGACCCGGTTGTAGTCGGTCACCAGCTCGGAGACCTTCTTCCGTAGGTAGTCGATGCCGAGCGTGGACAGGTAGTCCGGCCGGGCCGGGATCAGGATGTGGTCGCTGGCGACCACCCCGGTGCGGGTGACCATGGTGAAGTTCGGTGGGCAGTCGACCAGGACGACCTGGTAGTCGGTGAACGCGGGTGCGGCGAGCGCCTCGGCGAGCGCGCGGTGCAGGGACAGGAAGCGCGGGCTGCCGTGCTGGAACCGCGATCCGCCCAGGCTGGCGGCGAAGTCGAGGTCGGCGTCGGTGAGCATCAGATGGGACGGCACCAGGTCGAGCCGACCTTCGCTGTGCTGACCGATCACTTCGTTGACCGTGGGCGGGGTGAGCACGTAACGGTCCAGCGGTGCGGCACCGCCACGGTCCAGCACGTCACCGAACCACTGCAGGATGGTCCGCTCGTCGGCCAGTTCCCGCTCCCACATGGTCGGCTCGACGAAGGAGAAGGTCAGGCTGGCCTGTGGGTCGAGGTCGATGAGTAGCACCCGGTGCCCGCGGTACGCGAGTTCAGCCCCGATGTTGGCGGTGAGGGTGGTCTTCCCGACGCCACCTTTGTAGTTGATGACGGACACCACGGTCATCGGCCGCTCCGCACACACATGGTCAGCAGCATGCCACGTGACCCTATGGGTGTGTGCGGTGAGCTTGATGCCACAGGTGCATCAAGATGCACCTGTGGCATCAGCCTCCCCAGATCAACCAGCCCTCAGCCGGGCTGCCCGACGGCTCTGGTGCGACCCGGTCTCCCGCCACGTCGCCAGTGGGTTCAGGCTGTCCTTGGGCGCCAAAGGTGACGCTGCGCGCTGAGCGTGTGCGGTTCCTGAGGCTCAGCCCGGCTGAGGCTTAGCCCGGCTGAGGCTCAGGCCGGCGCGGAATGATCCGGTGGGCGGGGTCGTTGTGCATGGTCGCGCCACGCACTCCGGCCCGCAGCCGCCGGGCGGCAGTCAGGCTCCGGCCCGGCCGGGCGGGCAGCCTGGTCGGTGGACTTGGTCGGCCCGGTCAGTGGGTCGGGTCGGTGG
>Ga0207773_100266_pt1 | contig 29231 bp, 28 predicted proteins | sample TtaePargueraPR_2_FD_187281 | JGI IMG/M metagenome (GOLD analysis project Ga0207773, IMG submission 187281) | Aerobic enrichment media microbial communities from Bioluminiscent Bay, La Parguera, Puerto Rico - Tt and M1 (3) (SPAdes) | ecosystem: Environmental > Aquatic > Marine > Unclassified ...
TCGTGCGGGCCATGGGCAAATCTACTTCGTATCTTGGTGCAAAACCAAAGGCCGCGCAGGAATCCCGCACGGCTAGAGCGGGCTATCTAGAGGCTTTGCTTGCGGAATGCAACAGGCTTGGCGCGGGAATCAGGGGCTGAAACACCCCCTATTTCCGATCACATGTAAAGCATAAGCCAAAATTGCGATCGAATCCCCCTTGCACGCCCGCATTCCTTGGCGTTGGATAGATTGTGCCCGGAATGTGGCAACGCTCGTGGAGGGAGCAATGTCGTTCGAGGTCCTTGCCTGTCAACTTCTGCACTTTGGTCCCCATGCCACCATACCCGGCCGCATCACCGGCGCCGTGCGGGTGCGGATTCGCGAAAAGTTCCGCGGCAACGTCACCGAATATGGGCTCAACCTTCCGGTGAAGGCCGATTGCGGCAGGATCCCGCACGAACAGGTCCGCACTGCCCTGCTCACGCATGCCGCCCACCAGCTCAACAAGCTCAAGGCCAGGCACAGTGACGCCCTGCCCGCAGCAGCAGAGTAAACCGTAACCGCTTCGCTACCGCAGTTTTGCCAGACGGTGCAATTTCGCTCCGGGCGCCCGCAACCATTCGCATGGAGACGCGTTTCTGAACTTGCAGGACTTGCCTCCTGCGACCTCCAACGTCAGTCCCCGGATCCCATGCACTCCCAACCCCTGCCGGGGACTGGCTCTTTTTTCGCGCATGTGAATGAGCGATACGATCACGTCGCGACCATCGCATGGGCGCCGCCAAGACAGAATTTTTTGGAACTCTGATCGGAGCCAGGCTCCACGATCACAAACTTCTAGTGCCTGGCAGGGGCTGGGGGACTCGAACCCACGACCCTCGGTTTTGGAGACCGATGCTCTACCAACTGAGCTAAACCCCTTCAGGCGAGGCCGTGTCTAATGGCAAAGTGCGGCAGATGCAAGGGGCAGTTTGCCCCCTCCCGCATCGTTGGTAGCGCCGGCGCCCGACCCAGACAAAATCTACCCTCGAGCCATGCCGAGGCCGGCAGGGCAACGCTGGAGCCAAATCTGTTTCGTGAAGTTTTTGGAGCGGGTAGCGGGAATCGAACCCGCGTATTCAGCTTGGAAGGCTGCTGCTCTACCATTGAGCTATACCCGCCCGTGAGGCGAAGCCACCGGCACCGATTAGCGCGATCCGGGGCGCGCTGGCAAGGGCAAGTGCAGCCCGCTTTCCACAATTTGCCTATCGATCCAAAATCTTGCGCAACTTGCACTCTAGGGTGTTGACACTAATGCGACAGCCAACCATAAACCGCCCCGACGACGCACAAGCGCCCGTCGCTTCCTGCCCGGAAATTGTGGAGGGGTGGGAGAGTGGTTAAATCCATCAGACTGTAAATCTGACGCCTCAGGCTACACTGGTTCGAATCCAGTCCCCTCCACCATCCCCCTGCCCCGACCAGCGCAGTATGACCGCCCGGCCTAAGCCAGGCCCAGCCGTGTTGCATGCAGCGCCGCTTCGGCGCGCGAGGAAATACCCAACTTGCGATAGATACTCTTGATGTGCGTCGCGATCGTGGACTCGGCCAGATCCAGCGCGACCGCCACGTCCACATTGCGCAGCCCCTTGGCCAGCAGCGAGAGCACCTCAAGCTCCCTCCCCGTCAGCCCGTTGCTCTGGCTGTCGACAGGCCCGGTGCGCTGGAAATGTTCCATAATCCGGCGCGCAATGGTGGGCGAAAGCGGTGGCACGCCATGCTGTATCTGCATCAACTGCCGCAACAGGACCGGCTCTGGCTGGCCCTTCAGGATATAGCCCTGTGCGCCCGCGGACAGGGCCGCGACAATATGGGCATCGTCACCAAGAACCGTACTGACCACGCAGACCGTTTCCGGTGCCAGCTCGGAAAACAGCCGCACCAGATCAAGGCCCGACCCGTCCGGAAGGCCGATATCGACCAGCGCCATGGACCATGGCCGCTGCATAATCAGAAGGCGCGCCTCCTTGACCGACCTGGCGGTTTCCAGACGCGCTTCGGGAAAGGCGGACTGTGCAATCCGGATCAGCGAAGTCATCGCCTCCGAGATATCTTCGACGATCAGGACGGTTTCAACGATCATGGCGCAACGTCCTCCAGCGGCAACTGCACGGCCACGCGCGTCCCACCATTCCCGGAAATCGAGATTGAGCCATCATGCGCCAGCGTTCGTGATCGCATGTTGCCCAGCCCATCACCGGGCGTAATCAGCGTCTCGTCGAACCCTGTCCCATCATCAGATATTACCAGATCGATCTGCGCACCTTTTACCGAAAGCGCGACGGCAAGCCGTGTTGCCTCCGCATGCCGGATTGTATTGCTGGCGGCCTCCCGGACAATAGACCGCACAGTGTGAGCAAGCCTGGCGCTAACAATCTGGCCGTCATCACCCGACGCCACCCACTCCAGTTTCATCCCCGTCTGGGCCAGCCGCTCATCGGTTTCATAGCGGAGTTCGGCCAGCACCTCGTCCAGCCTGATGCCGTTGCCATGCGCATTGGCAATGATGTCGCGCAGATCAGTCAGTGTCTCTCCGACGATGGCATCCTTGCGCTCGGCTTCGGGACTATGGAGTGTGCGCAGCAATTGCGCGCCGATATTATCATGCAGATCACGGGCAATCCGCGCGCGCTCCTGCCGCGCGCCGCGTTCATGGGCGTCCCGGCTATCGAGCGCATGCTGCATCAACTGGATCATTTCATTGGCCCGATCCAGGTCAGACTGCGAAAACAGTCGCCTGCCACCATCAGCGAAGCGCAGCAGCATGGGCGGCAGCGGGCCACAGGCCGGCACCAGCAATGCCTGGCCCGCATCGAGCAGCGAGGCCCCGGTGCCGTCGGCGGCGGCCTCGATAGTGAGGGGATTGAACGTCTCGGCAAGCAGGTTGTGCCAGCCAACGCTCTGATCGAGGCTATTGGCCGCCAAGGCGATGTCCAATATCTGCCTGAACCTCTGCGGCTCTACACGATGCCCCCGCAAGATGCGCTGCCCGATCATGTTGCGCAGCGGCAGATAGATCAGCCCCACCGTCAGGAGAGCCAGACCGAAGGCCGGCACGCGCTCAATGGCCACGCCATAGATGAGCGCCGCATCCAGTCCTAGCAGCAGGAAGGCACCGATCAGGTAGGAAATCAGCCGGAAGGACCAGGTTCCCAGATCGAAAAGTCGGTAGCGGGCCACACCGACCGCCAATCCTGCATAAATAACGAGGATGATGGCGAAGGCACCGGCCTGCGACGCCTGGGGCTCAAAACCCAGCAGAGTTGGTGCCGCGATGGCAAAGACAAACAGTCCGGTGCCGAGCAGGACCGACAGGCCAAACCACCCAAGGGCCGCACGTGCCAGGGGATCACGTCGCGTGCGCACAAGTTGGGTCACGATCAGGCCGAACAGTGCCACAAACTGCGCCAGCATGGGGGCATAGGCGCCCACCGCCTGTGACGGCATCAATTGCAGCACATGGGCGAATGTCACCCCGAGGCCGACCACCCATATGGCAACAACGACCCCTGCCCCCGCCAGCCGGCGGGGATAGACCAGCAGCAGGCTGATGAGGGCCAGGCCGAATATATTGGTACCAGTGTAGTTGCCGGCCGAAAGCACTCGGAACAGAGTACCATCGAGTGCCAATTCCCTGGTGCTGTAAATGGCCGCCGACGTGGCAGACAGCATCAGCCCGAAGCCTGAAACCGCGAAATATGCGCTCGCCTCCTCCTGCCTCAGGGCCCACACCCAACCACCTAGCAAAATCCCCGCACCACCCACGCCAAGTTGCAGCCAGAACTCGAAGGGGAGCGACCAAATAGGCCTTGAAGCCAGCGGTTCAATCTCAGCGACGGCAGAACTGCCGTCGGCCAGGGCCAGATCGAGTTCGATCTGCCGCTCATGCAGCATGCGGTCCAACTGCGTCTGACGCTCCCGGAACGCATTGAGCTCTCTGTAAGTATCGAGTGTGTCGGGTTCCTCGATCACCTCGAGCGCCCCGATCTCAAGGCCATTAGGCTGGTCCGGCGAGGCTATGGCCATGAGGCGGGCTCCCGCCTGGACGCCATTGGGCAGATCGCCACGCAGGACGTCCACGATCACGACTTGCCCTTCATCGCCTGGAGCCAGGGCAAGCCCCATCCACGCCCGGCTTGTCGCAATCCAGACTGCACTGGCCGCCAGGATCAGAAACAAGGCCGCCACAAGCGCCAACCGCGATTGCGGCGACAGGCGCAACGCTGGTGTGCCGTCGTCAGACCGACCCATCTCCATGTCCCTGCCCCTCCATCCTCTGAACCGGGGATGCCACAAAATGGCACTTTTGCATAGTTTTGACGCTATATTCAGCCCACAAAGGAAAAATAGTCGTGCCGAATACTGGCTGGCGCCGGCGACACAGAAGCTTCCGGATCGGCACATTGTTGATGATCGGCCTCGTCGTAGCGTTGACAACTTTGATCTTCTTGCCGCGGATCAATGCGGAGGAATTTCCAAGAGAGGGCGTGACCGGCATCCCCAACGGAGTGCCGGAGCTTTTCGCCGGGTTGTGGAGCGTCGGATTTCCCGAAAGAAACAATGGGATCAGCCCTTCGACTATCACCGATTGTGCCGCTCCGGTTGAACTGTCCGGAACTATGAGCGGCATGCTGACTTACCTGTCACCGACAGGCGACCGCGTCGAATTTCAGGTAGCAGAGTTTGCCGGGCGTACGACCTGGTTTCCTGAAAAAGGCGAGAGTCTTGTCGCGGTGTGGATCAACAACGACGAGTTCTATCTCTATTCCGTCGACCAGGTCTCCGGCCGCGCCGGCTGGGACAGCCCGCACGCATACCGGCGCTGCCGCTGAACCACTCACAGCAATGGTGCATGCCTTGCGGGCATTTCTTGCGGAAATCGGGCAAACCGGCTACCGCTCGCACCATGAGCCGCAACAAATTTCCGCCCAAACCCAAATATGATCCCGATACCGGTCCGGTCTATCTTTACGGCCTGCACACAGTGCGCGCTGCGCTGGATAATCCGGGCCGCATCAAGAAGGCGCTTCTGGCCACGCCAAACGCCCTCAATCGCCTGAAAGAAACGGGCGAAATCGGTAAAGTCGCTGTGACCGAAACCACCCCCAAGGAGCTCGATCGCCTGCTGGGTGGCGAGGCCGTGCATCAGGGCGTGGCCCTGGAGGTCGATCCCGTCAGCCGCTTTGGGCTGAACGACATTGACCACCTCAAGCTTGTCGTGGTCCTCGACCAGTTGACCGACCCGCACAATGTTGGGGCGATCCTGCGCACGGCCTGCGCCTTTGGCGCCGATGCCGTTATCACGACGGCCCGACACTCGCCGCGTGAAACCGGCGTCATGGCCAAGGCCGCCTCGGGGGCACTCGACCTCGTCCCGATGATCGAGGTGCGCAATCTGGGCGACACTCTGGAAAACCTCAAGCAACGCGGCATGTTGGTGCTGGGATTTGATTCAGAAGCTGAAGCGCCGCTGCGTCCCCGCACTGACGCCGCACCACTGGCGGTCGTGCTGGGCGCTGAGGGCAAGGGCCTGCGCCAACGCACCCGCGAGTTGTGCGACGAAATGGTTCGCCTCGACATGCCGGGGCCGATCAAATCGCTCAACGTGTCCAATGCCGCGGCCATTGCCCTGTTCGCGGCGACTGCAGGAAGAACCGCATGAGCCAGTTTGAACCCTTCGCCATCGCGCTTCGTCTTTCCGGGGTCACCATCTCCCAACGAGATCTGGACACCGCACTCAAGCAATTGACCGTTCGGTATGAGGCAGAAGACGCGGAAGACAGCTTCTACGCGCAGGTTGACGTTGCCACTGCCAATCCGGTTCGGGCCATCCTTGAGCTGGCGGAGCGGTCCGGAGCGACCATTGGCGCCATGCTGGAAGATCGTCGCATCGGCAAGGCAGTGCTCGATATCGCGTTCGACTATCCGGCCGAGGGCGAGGCCATGTCCGCCCGCCTCCCCGCACATGCCGCCGCGGCCATCGCGGCACACGGCATCGATATCGAAATCTCGGTCTATCTGACAGATGTAGAGGACGACGAAGGCGAATGAGCGGCAGTCCAAAGAATTGGGCCGGCAATATTGTTTTCTCCGCCCGCACAGTCCTGCGCCCGCGCTCGCTCGCCGAGTTGCAGGAAGCGGTCCGTTCGGCCAGTAAAGTGCGCGTTCTGGGGTCAGGCCACTCCTTTAACACCATTGCCGATACAAATGACACGCTGATCATCCTGTCAGACCTGCCTCGCCGAATCGAAATCGACGCTGCTGCCGGCAAGGTCACCATTGATGGCGGCGCGACCTATGCCGATGTCGCCCCCGTCCTGCACCGAGCCGGATTTGCGTTGCGCAATGTAGCTTCGCTGCCCAACATCACCATTGCCGGCGCAGTGGTGACCGCAACGCACGGCTCTGGCGACGACAACCAGAACCTTGCAGCGGCGGTCTCCGGCCTCAAATTGGTGACGGCCTCGGGTGAGATCGCAAGCTTTCGCCGGGGAGACGCCGATTTCGACGGCGCCGTCGTCAGCCTCGGCGCGCTCGGGGTGATCTGCGAGATGACGCTGGACATCGTTCCCAGCTTCGACATCCGCCAGAACGTCTATCTCGGCCTGCCGGTTATCAGCGCCATCGACAGTTTTGATGCTCTGATGTCCCGGGCCTACAGCGTGAGCCTGTTCACACGCTGGCATGGCACATCAATCGACCAGATATGGGTGAAGGCCCTCGCCGGCGCCGGGGAGCCGCCCGCTGAGGTTCTGGGCGCCAAGGCCGCGTCCACTCCCTGCCATCCCATTCCCGATATGGATGGCTCCAATTGCACGCAGCAATTCGGCGTTGCCGGCCCTTGGCACGAGCGGTTGTTTCATTTCGCCATCGGCAATACAGCTTCGGCGGGCGCTGAGCTGCAATCGGAATTTTTCGTCAAGCGCGCCGACGCCCCCGCCGCCATTGCAGCCCTGCATGCCGCCCGGGACAGCTTCTCACGCGCACTATTCATCTCCGAAATTCGCTCTGTAGCCGCCGATATGCTTTGGCTCAGCTCTGCCTTTGAGCAGGACACCATCGGCTTTCACTTCACCTGGCATCCGGAATGGGAGCCAACCATAGCGGCAGTTCAGGCGGTGGAAGCGGCGCTGGCCCCGTTCAAGCCACGCCCGCACTGGGCCAAGCTCTTCACCTTGCCCGCTTCGGCCATCGCGGCAGCTTTCCCTCGAACATCCAGCTTCCGCGCACTCGCGCAGCGCCTTGATCCGAAAGGGAAATTCCGCAACGATTTTGTTACCGGTCTGCTATTCGATCAAAGCGAGGGCTAGAGGTCTGAGACCTCTGCAGTGATAACGCTGCGTCCGAACACGCCAGCGTCCTTGGGCACCAAACGCACAACCGAGTAGCCGCGCGCTTCGAGTTCGGCCAGGAAATCGGGCAACAGTTCGACCGTGCGTTGGTGAATATCGTGGAACAGGATGATGCCGCTACCACGCGCTTCCAGTCGGCTCAGGGTCCGCGCAGCAACCATCCGCGCGCTCTCCTTGTAGTAGTCCTTGCTGTCAATATCGACATCGAGCACCACCATGTCGCCATGCAGCAGGCTGGTCCGCAGGAAACCCGTCTGCGCCAGGTAGGGGAAACGGAAGAATGGCGCCAGCCGCCCCGCTCCACCCAGCGCCTCGGCAACAGCTGTTTCGCCGCGCGCGATCTCGTCCAGCGCGGCCTGTCTGGGCAGACCGGCCAGGTTGGTGTGATCAAATGTGTGGCTGCCCACCGTGTGGCCACGCCGGGCGACTTCTTGCGCCAGCTCCGGATTGGCCTTGGCGGCCGAACCCAGCATCAGGAAGGTGCCCTTGACCCCGTACTGATCGAGCGTGTCGAGAATTCTCGGCGTCTTGCCGGCCCGCGGACCGTCGTCAAAGGTTAGAATAACCTCACCGGGCCGCAGGATGATATCGGCCGTCGACGCCACTTCCAGCGTCCGCCCGGCCAGATGGGTGGATCCGAAGATCCGGCTGGGCATGGCCTGTTCCATCCTGGCAGAGGCGGATCGCGCAACGCTTCCCGTAACCACGTCGTCACGGCTTTGCGCTGCAGCATGTGTGGGAGAATTTTGACTGATCGGCTTGGCACATCCGGCCATGCACAGAGCAAGCAGGCCCGAACACAAAAACGCAGAAAACAACCGCAAAGTCTGACCCACCCGCCCAAATCAAGTAGGTCCACTTTTCATGATTTATAGTTAACAATTCCCTTGGAAAAACTTAACGACTACTTACCCGCAAGCATCTTGGCCTTCCGTCCCAAAGTGTCCAGCGCACTGAGAAATGCCGAGCGATCGGCGGGACGAAACCCAGCATTGTAACCGGCGATCTCGCCGGCTTCCCGCAAATGCTGCTTGAGGTCGCGCATCGCCAAGGCCATGCCAATGGACGCAGGGGTGAACGGCCTACCGGTAAAGCCCAGCACATGGCAGCCTTTGTCGATAGCGCGGCTGGCGAGCGGAATATCGGCCGTCAAGACGATATCGTTCGCCCGCGCATGTTCGACAATCCAGTCATCTGCCGCATCCGCGCCCGCCGGAACCACCACGACGCGCACCATTGGATCGCGCGAGGGCCTGATGCCGCCATTGCTGACAATGGTGATGACCAGTCCAAGCCGTTCGGCAACCTTCTTCGCCTCTTCCTTGACCGGGCAGGCATCGGCGTCGACGAATATAGTCGGATCAGACATGGGCAATCATATCCAGCATGAAGCCTAGTCTCTCCTCGACAGGCGCTTTGGGAAGCTCGACGACGCGATAGCCCACTTCCTCATAGGCGTCACGCATCAGCGGACAAATCCTCTGAGCGTGCTCCCATCCTTCGATGCGTTCGGCATCGTCCGCATAGATCTCACGCCAGGGTGGTGCAAAGAATACGGTGAGATTGTAGCGATAAAGCCTGCTTGCGCGCGCAAAATGCTCCTTCTCGGTCAATCCCATGATCCTGCCATAGGCCACCAGGTCCGGAATGCCCCGGTCACACAATGCCGGCCCGTCACCAGCCAGAAGAGACTCGTGGGTCTGGATGTCCCGATCAAGCATCAATTCGGCAAATCGAGCCGGATCGCGCCATTGGAGGGCCGGACCGTCAATAGCGGTCTGTACCTGGATCACCGCTCGGGCCGCCTCACGCCCGACGCGCAAACCGCGCGCAGCTGCGGCCTCCAGAAGTGTGGTCTTGCCGCCACCAGGTGCACCGGTCACAACAAAAAGTTTGTCGGAATTGACTGTCATCATTCGTCCTTTGAACACCGGTCTCGTGTGCCTGAGAGGAGAGAGAAATGATTGGAAGGATCGTTGAGCGAACCGAATGGGCCGCAGCATCGATAACGACGGGAGAATGGCGGGGAGAATTCGAGGGTGGCGCGAATGGCGCCAATATCAGCGTGATCTTCGTACACACCGACAAGCCGGGCGATGGCCCCCGGCTGCATAGACATCCCTACCCGGAAACCTTCATCGTCCGCAAGGGTCAGGCCATGTTCACGGTGGGCGTCCAGAGGTTCGTGGTCAGGGCCGGACAGATCATTGTCTGTCCGGCCAATACCCCACATAAGTTCGAAAATCTCGGCCCCGGCCTGCTTGAGCAGGTGGATATCCACAAGTCCGGGACTTTCAAGACCGAATGGCTCGAATAGATCAGTACACAACCACGCTGCGAATGCTCTCGCCCGAATGCATCATGTCAAAGCCCTTGTTGATGTCTTCCAGTCGCAGGGTGTGGGTAATCATGGGATCGATCTGGATCTTTCCGTCCAGATACCAGTCAACGATCTTGGGCACATCGGTGCGTCCCTTGGCACCGCCAAAAGCCGTGCCCATCCAGGTGCGGCCGGTCACCAACTGGAAGGGGCGGGTAGAAATCTCCTGCCCGGCGCCGGCCACCCCGATGATAATTGACTTGCCCCAACCGCGATGGCTGGCTTCCAGCGCCTGACGCATAACCTTGGTGTTACCGGTGCAATCAAAGGTATAGTCCGCGCCGCCGATCAGATCGCCGCGCCGCTTGGTCAGGTTGATGAGATAGGGAACGACATCCTCACCTATTTCGGTTGGGTTGACGAAATGGGTCATGCCAAAGCGCTCGCCCCATTCCTTCTTGCCGTTATTGATATCGACACCGATGATCATGTCGGCTCCGGCCAGCCGCAACCCCTGGATCACATTCAGACCAATGCCGCCCAGGCCAAACACCACCGCGGTGGCCCCGATTTCAACCTTGGCCGTATTGATCACCGCCCCGATGCCGGTCGTTACGCCACAGCCCACATAGCAGACCTTGTCGAACGCAGCCGCCGGGTCGATTTTGGCAACGGCGATTTCTGGCATCACGGTGTAATTCGAAAAGGTCGAACACCCCATGTAGTGGAAAATCGGCTTGCCCTCGAGCGAGAAGCGCGAGGTGCCATCAGGCATGAGCCCCTGCCCCTGTGTGGCGCGGATCGCGGTACACAGATTGGTCTTGCCCGAGCGGCAGGAATAGCATTCGCGGCATTCCGGCGTGTAGAGCGGGATGACATGATCCCCCTTCTTGACGCTGGTGACACCCGCCCCGACATCCACCACCACGCCAGCGCCCTCATGGCCCAGAATGGACGGAAACAATCCCTCGGGGTCCGCTCCCGACAGGGTGAAATCATCGGTATGACAGAGGCCTGTCGCCTTGATCTCGATAAGCACTTCACCGGCCTTGGGACCCTCGAGGTCCACCTCGACGATCTCAAGCGGCTTTCCGGCGGCAAGGGCTACAGCGGCACGGGTCTTCATGGTTCAACTACTCCAGTCTGCTGGCCGGACCATGCCACGCCCCCCGGCCCAACCGCAACCGCTAGCCGCCCCCGCTCCCACCTCCAAGACTGAGCATCACATTGACCGCCGAGGCGAGCAGCAGCGTGTTGTAGAGATGTGAGAACACCAGATGGGCCGAGACGCGCTGGCGCATGCTGTTGCTGGCAATCTTGACGTCCGAGGTCGCAACAGAAGTTCCAATTGTGTAGGAGAAGTACATGAAGGCGACACCGTCCGGCTCCTCGTCACCCGGAAATTGTAGCCCTCCTGCATTCTCCCGCCCCGCTTCATGCCGCTCTTCCGGCGCCTGGTAGAATTCATAGGCATAGTGCAGCGCGCCCAGGGCCTGTACTGTGAACCAACCCAGCACAACGGATGCCACCCCGAGGGTGACCGCAATCGGGTCGGGCTTGCCTCCGTTCGACAGCGCAAGGGTCAATGACACGACAGAGGCCAGCACCACGAGCAGAACGATTGCGATTATTCCGGCCGCAGGCGTGTCTTCGTCCCGGGCGTGATGCTGCAGATAATCGGCCGTCAGATAAGGCAGTTTGACAAAGGTCAGCGTCAGGAACGCCACAAACAGTGCATTCGAACTCAGGCCAATGGCGTGTTTGGGCGCCAGCCAGAGCGAAAGCGCCAGAGTGATCGCTCCTACCGCCAGACCTGCATAGGATTGCGCATGGCGCGGCATGATGCGCCGATGCAGTAAGGAACTGGATGACTTGGTACTCATGACGGGCCCCTGCGGCGCGGCCAGCAAGGGCCGCGCCGGGGAAACGCCAATCAGCCCGGAATGGCTCCCGGTCCGGGCTGGGCGCCTGGCGGCACCTTGCCCATGATGATCATGCCAAGCACTTCATCCTTGGTGACGTCCGAGGTTCTGGCCTGACCGACCACCTGACCGTTCTTCATCACCACGACCCGATCGGCGAGGTCGAACACGTCGTGAATATCGTGACTGATCAGGAAGATGCCGATGCCCTCGGACTTGAGCTGCTTGATTAGCTCACCCACCTGCGCTGTTTCCTGCGGCCCAAGCGCCGCAGTGGGCTCATCCATGATCAGGATGCGGGCGTTGAAAAGAATGGCGCGCGCAATGGCAACCGACTGCCGCTGGCCGCCCGAAAGCGCCTTCACCGGCTCCTTGAAGCGGCGGAAGTTAGGGTTCAGGCGCCCCATCACCTCCCGCGCCTTGGATTCCATGGCCGCATCGTCAAGCGTACCAATCGAGGTGACCATTTCCCGGCCCAGGAACAGGTTGGCAGCGGCGTCGACATTGTCGGCAACAGCCAGCTGCTGATAGATCGTTTCGATCCCGTAGGCCTTGGCATCGCGCGGGTTATTGATGGTGGCTTCCTCGCCATTGATGCGGATATCACCGGCATCGCGCTTGTAGGCGCCCGAGAGGATCTTGATCAGCGTCGATTTGCCTGCGCCGTTATGGCCCAGGAGACCGACGACTTCGCCACGATGCAGGTTGATCGAGGCATGGTCGACCGCCTTGATACCGCCGAAGGCGATGGAGATGTCGGTCATCTCGACCAGTGGTGTGCTGGTATCCAGCATGTACGCAACTCCTAATGCTTGTTCCGGCGGTAGAGCGTATCGAGCCAAACCGCGAAGACCAGAACGACACCGACCACAATGGATTGAAGCGGGCTGTCGATGCCCATGAGCACCATGCCCGACTGCAGCGACTGCATGACCAGCGCACCCAGAAGCGCCCCGGCAATCGAGCCAACGCCACCGGCCAGGGATGTTCCGCCGATCACGGCCGCCGCGATCACATAGAGCTCATCGAGCGTTCCCAGCGCATTTGTCGCGGCATTCAGGCGGGCCGTGGAAATGGCCGCAGCAATGGCGCACAACGCGCCCATCAGCATGAAAATCTTGACTGTCACCCAGCGGGTATTGATGCCGGCGAGTTCCGCGGCTTCCGGATTTCCGCCCATGGCATAGACATAGCGGCCAAATCGTGTGCGGGTGGCAAGGAAAGTCATGACCACGCCCACGCCAACGGCGATCAACACCGGTATGGCGATGCCGTGGGAAATGAAGAGACCGCCTTCCGGCACGGCAATGCCATTGGCCTCGGCGAAATTTTCGGCAATGCGGACCGGCCAGGGATAGGCATTGGCCACCCACACCGCCGCGATGGTCGCACCGCAACCGATGACAGCCAGCGAGACTTCGGCCCAAACGGGACGCTGCGGGAAATTGAATCGCTGGCGCTGGCGACGTCCATAATAAAGACCCACCACGATGACGGCACAGGCGATGGCAGCAACCACCCAGCTCCACAGGTTGCCGATGGACCCTGTAGGCCCGCCGCCCATCAGCTGAAAGGTGGAATCCATCGGGGCGACCGTGCGTCCGGCAGTGACCCACCAGGCCGCCCCGCGCCAGACCAGGTAACCGCCCAGGGTCACGATAAAGGCCGGCACGCGCAAATAGGCAATGATCGCACCCTGCAGTCCACCGATGCCAACGCCGATGATGAGCCCAGTCGCCAAGGACAGCACCCAGATCAGCGGATGCCCAAGCCCGAGCCCCAGCTGCACGGGCAGGATCTGGGTCTGCATGACGCCCATGACCATGCCCACCACGCCAAGGATGGAGCCGACCGAAAGATCGATATTGCGGGTAACGATGACCAGCACCATACCCGTCACCATCACAGCGACAGACGCGGTCTGCACCGAGAGGTTCCAAAGATTGCGAGGGGTCAGGAACAACCCGCCCGAAAAGAAGTTGAAGCCAACCCAGATGATGGCAAGCGCACCGATCATGCCCAGGAGGCGCGTATCGATCTCGGTCGCTATCAGAAAGCGCTGGAATGGATTTTGCACCATCTGGCTGGGATGAGTGGTGCTGGACATGGCGCGCTGTTCGGCCATCGAATTCCCCCTAGGAAGCAGCGCTCCGGCGGACCGGGGCGCAATCCGGTTGCGGAAGTGCCGCAGCGCACAACGCCGCGGCACTTCCCTACCAGTCTAAGTCAAGACGGAATCAATCGCACGCGGCAACCGAACCGGCAGCGACACCCTGGCAGACGACGTCCTTGGAGACCCAGCCTGCGTCGATGACGACGTTGAGATTGTCCTTGGTGATGGCGACAGGAGCGATGAAGAAGGCGTTCATCTGCACGCCCTTCGGCCCGCCGGCAAACGGCACGACGCCAGTGACTTCACCGAGCGCCTTGCCACCGGCCAGTTCGAGAGCCACTTCAGCGGCCTTCTTGCCCAATTCACGCGCATCCTTCCAAACCGAGACGGTCTGCGTACCGAGCGCGATGCGGTTCAGAGCAGCATGGTCGCCATCCTGGCCCGAAACCGGCACGGCACCGGCCAGGCCCTGAGCCGCCAGGGCGGCAATGGCACCGCCGGCAGTGCCGTCATTGGACGCCACAACCGCGTCGACTTCGTTGTTGTTGGCAGTCAGGAACTGCTCCATGTTCGCCTGGGCGACTTCCGGGTTCCAGTTGTCTGTATAGGCCTCGCCGACATTCTTGATCGTCCCGGCATCGATGCCGGCCTGGAGCACTTCCATCTGGCCTTCGAAGAGGAAATCGGCGTTGGGGTCGGCCGAATTGCCCTTGATGAAGACGTAGTTGCCTTCCGGCTGCACAGCGGCAACGCCGGCTGCCTGCAGGCGGCCAACTTCCTTGTTGTCGAAAGTCAGGTAGAAGGCATCAGGATTTTCGATCAGGCGGTCGTAGCCAACCACCGGAATGCCTTCGGCGACAGCAGCCGCAACGGCCGGGCCGACGGCTTCGCTATCCTGCGCAAGCACGATGATCGCATCGGCGCCTTGGCTGATCAGGCTTTCGATGTCGGTCAGCTGCTTGGAAGCCGATGACTGGGCGTCAGCCGAAATATACTGGGCACCAGCGGCCTCAAGAACCGACTTGATAGCGGCTTCGTCGGTTTTCCAGCGCTCTTCCTGGAAATTGTTCCAGGAAACACCGACCACAACCTGATCCTGCGCAATCGCCGTGCCAAAAAGGGCCGTCGATGCGAGCAGGATTGCTGCAAACTTGTTCATATCTGTCCTCCCTATGGGCAGCCTGGCTGCCCGCAATGCAAGTTGGCGATTAATCCCAACCGGGCACCGCCTCCCTGCGCCCTGAGCATTATTTCACTGCTCGAAAAAAGGTCTCGCATGTTGCGCTGCGGCATGTCAACGTCATTTTCGAGCCTCGAAGATATTCCTAAGTTGCGATATGGCCTACACAATGCTGTTTAGGGCGAAGAGGTTGGGGGAGAAAACCGCTTGGCGAGAAACGTCAGCGACAGTGATAGCGTCCGGCGGCAAAACCGCGGCTTGATCCTGGGCGCATTGCGCTCAGGCGGGCCGCAGTCACGCACGGGATTGGCCGGCGTCACCGGGCTCAGCCACGCCAGCGTGACGGCCATAATGCAAGACCTGCTCGCCCAGCGCGTCGTTGAGGAATTGACCAGTTCCGACCGTACGGACGGACGTATGCGGGGAAGACCCGCCACGCTGGTGGGATTTCATCGCGCCGCTGCCTATGTGGCCCTGTTCGAAATCGACGTGAATCGGCTCCGCGCTTCACTTGTCGACTATTCGGGCGTCCTCGTGGACCGGATTGAGACCGCCATAACGCCCTCCACCTTCATTGAGACTTCACCGAGCGAATTCTTTGCCAGGCATCTGGAGAGCCTGCGCCAACGCACTCCCAAGGCAGTCAAGGCGCTCAGGCGTATTGCCGTGAGCGTGCAGGGCATATTGGAGCCGGACAATAGCGGGCTGAAATGGTCGCCAATCGCGGGGCTGGCGGGTTCCTCGTTTGCCGGTGACCTGGCCGGAAACGCCGGCCTGCCCGTGGCGCTTTACAAGCGTGGACGGCTGTTGGCCGAGGGCACGCGCTGGCTCGATCCCAGTCTGCACGACACCAGTGTTGCTACCGTATTCGTAGGGTCAACGGTCGCCATGGGTCTCAGCCTGCGCGGACAGATCTCCGGACGCGGAGAAGGCGGCGCCACTGAGTTCGGACACATGAACCACATTCCCAATGGTGCGCTGTGCCGATGCGGCATGCGTGGCTGCATCGAGGCCTACGCCGCTGACTATGGCATTTTGCGCACCAGCTATTCGGTGCCGGAGACCACTCCCCCTGCCCCCGCCGTGCCCACCCAGCAATTCGAGGCGCTGATTCATCGAGCCGAAACCGGGGACCGCGACGCCACGCACGGCTTCAACCTGGCCGGTCGAGCCATCGGCTTCGGTCTGAGCCGCATGATGGCCATGTTCGACCCGACCCACATTCTCATCGTTGGGCCTGGCGCCCGGGCTCTGAATCTGTTGCGGCCGGAGATCGAGAGCGCCCTGTCATCATCCCTTGTCTGCAAGATCAATGGATCACCGCGTATTCTCGCGCACCCCGATGAGCGTGAGCCAATCTTCAGGGGCCTGATGATGAAGACGTTGACCAGCCTTGATCAGAGCGACATCGCAGCGCTCGAGACCGGCAGTCGGCTCTGACGCACCTGGCGTCGAAATATCTGCCTACGGCAATGTCCTGCAAAGAAAAGGGGCGCCAGCTGGCGCCCCGACGCATCAGAGTTTGAGGAAGCCGTGGAGCTGATCGGCCAGCACGTCTGGCGCGGCCTCGGCACCATGCAGCACGATCTCTGCATCAGTTGGCGCCTCAAAGGGCGAGTCGATGCCGGTGAAATTCTTGATCTCACCCGCCCGAGCCCGCTTGTAGAGTCCCTTGGGGTCACGCGCCTCGCAGACCTCGAGAGGGGTATCAACAAAGACTTCCGTGAAGTCGATGTCGCCGGCAATCTCGCGCGCGAGCCGGCGTTCCTTCTCAAATGGCGAAATGAACGACACCAGGACAATCAGACCGGCATCAGCCATGAGCCTGGCCACCTCGGCAACGCGCCGGATATTCTCGACACGGGCTGCCTCGGTAAAGCCGAGGTCCTTGTTCAGGCCGTGGCGGACATTGTCACCGTCCAGGATGTAGGCGTGCCGCCCCTCGGCTGTCAGGCGCTTCTCCAGGATATTCGCCACTGAAGACTTGCCGGAGCCGGAAAGGCCGGTGAACCAGACGATGCGTGGCGACTGCCCCTTCATCCGCGCGCGGACATCACGGTTCACATCGAACGACTGATAGGTCAGGTTCTGCGCGCGCCGCAGGCCGAACTCGATGGTTCCCGCGCCCAGCGTAGCATTGGAGAGGCGGTCCACCAGGATGAACCCGCCTGTCAGTCCGTTGACCGCATAGGGATCGAAGGCGACGGGCTTGTCGGTTGCGATGGTGACCGTCGCCACCTCGTTGAGATCAATTTTGGTCGCCGCCGTCTGCTCCAGCGTGTTTACATTGGTGCGGAACTTGAGATCGGTAATCGTGGCCGGCACCGTCTGGGCGCCGATCTTGAGCAGATAAGACCGCCCGGGATACGCCGGCTCTTCGTTCATCCAGACCATCCTGGCCTGGAACTGGTTGGAATAGTCGGGTGTCTCACCAGCGTGCGAGAGCACATCGCCACGCGATATATCCACCTCACGATCCAGCACCAGAGTCACCGCCTGCCCCGCAATCGCGCGCTCGAGATCGCCATCCATGGTAACGATCCGGCTGACAACCGCCGGCTTGCGCGAGGCCGCAATCAGCACCTCATCCCCAACCCTCACGGCTCCAGAGGCAACCGTCCCGGAGAACCCGCGGAAATCCAGGTTCGGCCGATTGACCCACTGCACCGGGAAACGGAACTTTTCCGCCGTGCGATCCTCGGAAACATCAATGGTCTCGAGATAAGGCACCAGCGCCTCACCCTCGTACCAAGGGGTATTTTCGCTCGGGCGCAGGATATTGTCCCCGCGCAGCGCCGACACCGGCACCGCGGCCAAGGATTTGAACCCCAGCGGTTCGGCAAAGGCCCGATATTCAGCCACGATGCGGTCAAACGCTTCCTGATCGTAGTCGATCAGGTCGATCTTGTTGACCACCAGAACCACATGCTTCACCCCGATCAGCGACAGGATGAAACTGTGCCGGCGGGTCTGCGTCAGCACGCCCTTGCGGGCATCGATCAGCACCAGTGCCAGTTCCGCATTGGACGCGCCGGTCGCCATATTGCGGGTATACTGCTCGTGACCCGGTGTGTCTGCGACAATGAATTTGCGCTTATCGGTCGAAAAGAACCGATAGGCCACATCAATGGTGATCCCCTGCTCGCGCTCGGCAACCAGGCCGTCAACCAGGAGCGAAAAGTCGATCCCTTCCTCACCCACTGTGCGATTGTGGCTTTCCTTCTTCAGGCTCGCCAACTGGTCATCGAGAATGAGCTGGCTGTCATAGAGCAACCGCCCGATCAGAGTGGACTTGCCGTCATCAACGCTTCCGCAGGTCATGAAGCGCAGCAGCGATTTCTCCGTCTGCTGGGCAAGCCACAGATCGAGATTGGTATCGGCCGTAGCAGGAACTGCTGACATCAAAAATATCCTTCCTGCTTCTTCTTCTCCATCGACCCGACGCTGTCGCTGTCGATTAGTCGCCCTTCACGCTCTGACGTGCGGCTCGCCTGCATTTCCATGATGATCGAAGGCAGATCGGATGCATCTGAGCGGATTGCCCCGGTCAGCGGATAGCAGCCCAGCGTGCGGAAACGCACCATCTCCTCGCGGGGCGTCTCACCCGGATTGAGTGGCAGCCGATCATCGTCGACCATAATCAGTGTTCCTGAACGTTCGACCACCGGGCGGGGCCGCGCGAAATAGAGCGGCACAATGGGGATCTGTTCGGAGTAAATGTAGGTCCAGACGTCCAGTTCGGTCCAGTTCGAGATGGGGAATACCCGCATGCTCTCGCCCGGATTGAGCCGGGTGTTGAATGTCCGCCAAAGCTCGGGACGTTGATTCTTCGGGTCCCATGCATGGCTGGCATTTCGATGTGAAAACACCCGCTCCTTGGCCCTGGACTTCTCCTCGTCACGTCGAGCACCTCCGATGGCAGCATCATAGCGACCCGCCGTGAGTGCCTGGCGCAGGGCCGCGGTCTTCATGATGTCGGTATAGCGTGACGAACCATGGTCGAACGGGTTGATCCCGTCCCGCACGCCATCCGCATTGGTGTGGGTGATGAGATCAAACCCATATTCCTCGGCCGTCCGGTCGCGAAACGCGATCATTTCGCGAAACTTGAACGTGGTATCGACATGCAGAAGCGGAAACGGGATCTTGCTCGGAAAGAAGGCCTTACGCGCCAGATGCAGCAGAACGCTTGAGTCCTTGCCGATGGAGTACATCATTACCGGCCGCTCGAAACTTGCGGCAACTTCCCGCAGGATCTCGATGCTCTCGGCCTCGAGAGTCTGCAAATGGGTCAGTCGATTCTGGTCCAAAACTGTCTTCCGGATTTTTGGGGCCTTGCGGCGCTCTGAGACACCGTTAGGTACCCTCCACCCAATAGGCCATCAACCCAAAAACAGGCTGAAACGCACGCTATGCAAGGCCTTAGGGCAAATTTATGCACCAAGTGGGGCGCCGACATGAAAGCCCTCTCCGTTGACCAGACGCCCCGCATCACACGATGCGCGCCACGGCCAATCAGCGGAAAAAAAGTTCACCTGCGTCTCGCAGGTGGCTAGCCCACTCTCCCTCACATTGAGTGTTGTCGCCCGCTCAACTCGATGCTAAACGCCAGACGGCGCCGGTATAGCTCAGTTGGTAGAGCACCTGATTTGTAATCAGGGGGTCGCGGGTTCGAACCCTGCTGCCGGCACCAGTGATCCCCAGGCATTTCAGGTCGCTCAACGACATTTCTGGTAAGCTTGTTATCTTGCTGGCTGATAGTTCTTCCTATTGTCTCCAATTTGTCGGGGCTGAACCTGGGTCAATCGGGCCGATTGAAGGCCTTGAATCAGAGCCCCTGCCCCACTTGCAGATTGGTGCCGCCTGCAGTTCCGCACGCGTGACGGTCATGGCCAGGCGGCGTAGGAGCCCTCATCGCGCACCTGGCTTACGGTGGCATCGAGCCGATACTGCCGGGGGGATTTTCCGCTGAGGCGCTTGAAAAAGCGCGAAAAATAGGCCGGATCGTCGAATCCGAGATGAGCTGAAATCTCGGCGATCTGCAGCCCTGAATCCTCCAGCATCTGCCGGGCCTCGGCGAAGAGCCGCGCGTGGATCAGGGCCAGGGGCGTCTTGCCGGTGGCGCGTTGCACGGCGCTGGTCAGGCGGTCGACGCTCACCCCAAGATAACGCGCATAATCAGCTACTGACCAGCGGGAACGCATCTGCTGATCCGCCGCGGACAGAAAATTGCTGACAATGGTGCGGGGTGCGGGACGGGCCGCCGAAGGGGTCAGGTTCGATGTGCGCCACAAGAGAATCGCGACAATCGCCAGCTGGTGCCGCACCATCTCCTCAGCGCCCGAAGCACCGGACCGCAATTCTTCGCTCATCAAATTGATCAGGGTGGCCAGCCGCGCGGCAACGTCACGTTCGATGCGTGTCCCCAATTGCGACCGGCTTGCCAGGCGGCGCATATCCTCTGCGATATGTCCGGATAGAGAAATTTGTCCAAGCGAGTCATTGGTAATCGCAAGCCAGGCCCCGCGTGAACCAGCGGCAAGCGTCAGCTCGGCGGACTGCTGCGCAGGTATCCAGATAAGGCCGGGCCCTTGCAGGGACGTTGTCTCATTCTCCGTCTTGACGGAGCCCGATCCGGAGACCAACACAAAGATCCAGTTCCGTCCGCCAGCCAGTGTCCATCGGGTTGTATCGAGCGTGGTCGCGATCGCCTGCCCATCGAGTTCGCGCGTCAGCTCTACCGACGTTCGTAACCCGGAATTTGTCTCGCCCTTACCCACACGCCCCTCCGGAACCCGTCAAAAGTACCAGTTTCTCCGAAAAAAGTCTATTCGTCTGGTTATCTCTCCCCGTGTAGCGTCGATCCAGTGGCCGGAGAACAGTGAAAAACAACCCGGCTCAGGCAGCCCCAACTGGGCCCACAGGAGGAACACATGACTCATTTTTCACGCAGGTCTGCCCTGCGCGCCATAGGTCTTGCCGCAACCCTGCTGGCCGGCGTCGGCGTGGCCGCGGTGTCGGCGCAGGACCGCAGCTCGGTCAAGATCGGCTATGCCATATCCAAGACCGGCGCCAATGCTGGCGGTGCCGGCATCACCACCCTGCCCAACTATCAGCTCTGGGTGCATGAAGTGAACGAGGCCGGCGGTCTCGAATTGCCGGATGGCAGCCGTCTGCCGATTGAAGTGATCGAGTATGACGATCGTTCCGCCTCCGAAGAAGTGGTTCGCGCTGTTGAGCGCCTGGCGACCCAGGACAATGTCGATTTCATCCTGCCACCCTGGGGCACAGGCTTTAACCTCGCGGTCGCACCACTCTTTGATCGGTTCGGATACCCGCAACTGGCTGTGTCGGCAGTGACCGACAAGGCGCCCGAATTTGCCGCGCGCTGGAACAAGAGCTTCTGGATGCTCGGCGGCGGCCATGACTATACTACGGCCCTAGCAGACATTCTCAATGACCAGAAGGCCGCTGGAACCATCAACAATGACGTCGCCGTCATTTCGGTGGCCGACGGCTTCGGCATTGACCTGATCAATGCTGCCCGTCAGTCCTTCGGCGATGCCGGGATCAACATCGCCTATGATGTTACCTATCCGGTCGGCACCACCGATTTCACGCCCATGCTCAACGAGGCCGCTGCCTCGGGCGCCGACACATTTGTGGCCTTCTCCTACCCGCCCGAGACCTTTGCCCTGACCCAACAGGCTCAGGTCGCCCAGTTCAATCCAAAGGTTCTGTATCTCGGCGTCGGTGCGGCCTTCCCCGTCTATGCCGCCAACAATGGCGACAAGATTGAGGGCATCATGAGCCTTGGCGGTATCAACGCCGCCAGCGAGGCGGTCATGGACTACCGCGCCCGTCACCTGGAAGTTACCGGCCAGGCGGCGGACTGGTGGGCCTCGATCATCACCTATGCCAGCCTGGAAATGCTTGAGGAGGCCATCAAGCGCAAGGGACTGGATCGCGATGCCGTCGCCGAAGAACTCTCTACCGGCACCTTCGAAACAGTGCTGGGCGAGGTCAAGCTCGAAGACAATCAGCTTCGCGCCCTCTGGTTCGCTGGACAGTGGCAGGATGGCAATTTCGTCGCCCTGGCACCATCCGATCGCGAGGGTGCGGTCACCCCCAAGCTGCCCAAGGCTCCTTGGCCGGCACAGTAACGTCTCGCAAACCCTTGCAGCCGTGCGTCACAAGCGTGCGGCTGCCCCCCCAGACGCGTCGCGTCGGGACAGGTGAATAGAAATGATCACGACGCTGATAACCGGGCTGGTACTGGGCGGCACCTATGCACTGGTCGCCATGGGGCTGACGCTCCAATACGGTATCTCCCGCATCATGAACCTGGCCTATGGTGAAGTCCTGATTTTTGCGGCCTTCGCCGCCTTCCTGCTCTTTTCCGGGCTCGGCATCAATCCGATCCTTGGACTGTTCATCGTCCTGCCACTCGCCTTTGTGTTTGGCTACCTGGTCTACGGCGTGATGATGCAGCCCCTGGTCACGCGGTCGAGGAAGACCGGGACGCTCGAAGTGGACTCGATCCTTGCAACTTTCGGCCTGCTGTTCGTCGTTCAGGGCGTCATGCTGGTCGCCTTCGGCTCCAACTACACCAGCTACAACTATCTCAGTTTCGGCGTGAACGTGCTCGGTGCCAATGTTGGAGCGAACAGATTGCTGGCGTTTGGCCTTGCCGTCATTCTTGGCGCAACATTGTTCTACGTGCTGACCCGCACCCGCTGGGGCACGACGATCCGCGCCATTGCGGTCAATCCCGATGCGGCACCGCTGGTCGGCATTGACGTCAATCGAACAGCTCGCTTTGCCTTCGCTCTGGGCACCATGCTTGCTGCATCCGGTGGCGTGATGGTTTCCATGTACCAGACGTTCAATGCCTCAATGGGCGTGGTCTTCACCATGAAGGCACTGGTGATCGTCATCATGGGTGGTCTCGGCAATCTCATGGGCGCGCTGGTCGCCGGGCTGCTGCTGGGCGTGATCGAAACGCTTGTCGCCACCTATGTCGATCCTGGCCTGACGTTGGCCGCCACCTACCTCATCTTCCTCAGCGTGCTTCTGTGGAAACCAGCGGGGCTTTTCGGAAAGGCGGGTGGACGATGACACGCACGATGATTGCTTTTGTTCTCGTCGCGCTGGGCCTTGCCGCGATGGCCTTCCTGCCTACCCAGCTTGGCGCTTATGGCGTCGGCCTCTTGCTGGGCATGACCGGCTATGTGGCTTTGGCCAGCGCCTGGGCGCTGTTTTCGGGCCCAACACGCTATGTCTCGCTCGCCACGGTGGCCTTCTTCGGCATCGGTGCCTATACCGTCGCTGTGCTGAGCGAAACGCTGCCCTATTGGGCGGTGCTGCTGGTCGCCGCTGCCATTGGCCTCGCCGTGGCACTGGTGGTCGGGCTTGCCACCCTGCGCCTCGCTGGCGTCTATTTCGTCATCTTCACCTTTGGCCTGGCCGAGCTCATCCGCCAGCTCGTCACCTGGTACGAAGTCAATGTGACCGGCACGCTTGGCCGCTATATCTTCCTGCCTGTCACCGCTGAGCAGATCTATTGGCAGTTGCTGGCAGTTGCAGCGGTGACCCTGACCATTGGCTGGCTGATTTCGCGATCGCGGCTGGGTCTGGCCCTCAAGGTCATTGGCGACGACGAAACCGTGGCCGCCCATACCGGCATCAACATTGCCGGGGTCAAGCTCGCGCTGTTTGCCGTCAGCGCTACCATCATCACGCTGGTTGGAGCCATCCAGGCGCCACGCTGGACCTATGTCGAACCTTCGATCGTGTTCAACCCGACCATTTCCTTCCTGACGCTGATCATGGCGCTACTGGGTGGTGCCAACCGGCTCTGGGGTCCTGCTCTGGGAGCCATCCCGTTGTTCCTGCTGTTCGAGTGGCTCAGCGCCAATTTCCCCAACCATTATTCGATCATCCTGGGGCTGATGTTCATCGCCATCGTCTTTCTCGTCCCGCGCGGCGTCCTCAGCGGGGTCGAAGACCTCTGGAGACGCATGCGCAAAGGGGAGCCCGCCTGATGTCCGCGCTTCTCGAAGTCAATAGTTTGAAAAAGCAGTTCGGCGGGCTGACCGCCGTCAATGAGGTGAGCTTTTCGGTGGCCGAAGGCGAAACGGTTGCCCTGCTGGGGCCGAATGGATCAGGCAAGACAACCGTGCTCAACATGATCTCGGGTGCATTAGCGCCGACATCGGGGGCGATTGCCCTTGCCGGTGAGCCCATCGGTGGCCTGGCCCCCAATCGCATCGCCCACAAGGGCGTCGCCCGGACGTTCCAATTGGTCCGCGTCCTGCCTTCGCTGAGCGTGGCTGAAAATGTCGTAGCGGCGCTGGCTTTCCGCTCCACCCCACTCTGGGGGCGGGCGGCGGAGGAGCGGGCCGAGCATTTGCTGTCCGAAGTTGGGCTGGCCGGTCGGAGCAAGGAGTTTGCCGGGGATTTGACCTATATCGACCAGAAGCGCATGGAACTGGCCCGCGCCTTGGCGTCCGAGCCTCGCCTGCTGCTGCTCGACGAATGGCTTTCCGGTCTCAACCCGACCGAATTGCGGGTGGGGATCGAGCTCATCACGGCTCTGGGTCAACGCGGCATGACCGTACTTCTTGTGGAGCACATCATGGAGGCGGTGCGGGCTCTCTGCAGTCGCGCGGTGGTGATGAATGTCGGCGCGAAGATCGCCGATGGTCCGACTGCCGAAGTTCTGGCGGACCCCGTCGTCATTTCCGCATATCTGGGAGATGGTCATGCTTGAAACCCAGAATCTCTCACTGCGATATGGCCGCCATTTGGCGCTCAACGGCGTCAACATCCGGATCGACGAAGGCGAAACCGTCGTCATTCTTGGAGCCAATGGGGCCGGCAAGTCATCATTGCTCAAGGCTATTGCGGGACTTGCCAAGGTGGAGACCGGGTCCGACGTCCGGCTCGATGGCACATCACTGCTGGGCACCAGACCGCACCTCATCCCGGAAGCCGGCATTGCGCTGGTGCCCGAAGGCAGGGGTGTGTTCGGCGATTTGACGGTCGAGGAGAATCTGCTTCTCGGTGCCAATCCCAGACGGGCGCGGACCAGCGAGACCGAACGCCACACCCTGATCTACGAGCTTTTCCCACGTCTCAGCGAACGCAAAGGGCAGCTCGTCCGCACCATGTCAGGGGGCGAACAGCAAATGGTCGCCATTGGCCGGGCCCTGATGAGCAATCCGCGCTTCCTGATGCTCGACGAGCCCAGCCTGGGGCTTGCGCCCATTGTTGTGGCGGAACTGTTCGGCGCCCTCAGGCGCGTCAAGGAGACCGGGGTCGGCCTGCTGCTGGTCGAGCAGAATGTTTCGATCTCCCTGTCTATTTCCGACCGCGGCTACCTCATGGAGGCAGGCCGCATCGTGGGTGAAAATTCTGCCGAGGCGCTCAAGACGGACAAAGCCGTGCAACAAGCGTTCCTTGGCGGCGCCGCCGCGTGAAGGCGTTTGATTGTCTCGCGGCGACACCGGATATGTCACCGGCTTTCCGGGGCCGCACTTAGTAAAGGAGAAGGGCAATGGACCAACTCGGTTTGCTCATCGGCAATGAGGATCAACAGGCCACTGGCGGCAAGGTCTTCGAACGGATGAATCCTATCACCGGCGAGGTCGCCACGCGCGCGGCAGCCGCCAGCGTCGAGGATGCACAGCGCGCTGCCGACGCAGCCGCCGCTGCCTTTCCGGCTTGGTCGAAGACCTCCCCCAGGGAGCGACGCAAAATCCTGCTCAAGGCAGCGGAAGTGCTTGAGGAGAAGGGACCGCTTTTCGTCACCGCCATGGGGGCCGAGATTGGCGCCACGGCTGGCTGGGCGATGTTCAACGTCATGCTGGCCGCTGACATGCTGCGCGAGGCGGCAAGCCTGGTGACCCAGATCAAGGGCGAGATCGTGCCCTCCAACCGCCCCGGCTCAACGGCAATGGCCGTGCGCCAGCCAGCCGGTGTCGTGCTGGCCATGGCGCCCTGGAACGCCCCGGTTATTCTGGGTGTGCGCTCACTGGCGACGCCGCTTGCCTGCGGCAATACGGTGGTGATGAAAACGTCCGAACTCTGCCCGCGCACGCATCGGCTGATCGTCGAGAGCCTGTTGGAGGCCGGCCTGCCCGAAGGGGCAGTCAATGCCGTGTCCAACGCCCCGCAGGACGCTGCCGAGATCGTCGAAACACTGATTGCGCACCCGGCCATCCGCCGCGTCAACTTCACCGGTTCGACCCGCGTGGGCCGCATCATCGGTGAAAAGGCCGGCCGCCACCTCAAGCCCGCCCTGCTCGAACTGGGCGGCAAGGCCCCCTTCGTCGTGCTCGACGACGCCGACCTCGACGAAGCCGTCGCTGCGGCTGCCTTTGGCGCCTACATGAATCAGGGGCAGATCTGCATGTCGACCGAACGCATTGTGGTGGACAATGCCGTTGCCGACACATTTGTCGAAAAGCTCGCTGCAAAAGCCCAGACATTGGTGGCAGGCGACCCGACCACGGGGCAGACGCCGCTCGGTTCGGTGGTCGATGCGACCGCGGCGTCGCGTCTTGAGCAACTGGTAAAGGACGCTACGGCCAAGGGAGCCGTGCTGGCCGCAGGCGGCAAGATCGACGGCACACTCATCGATGCCACCGTGCTCGACCGGGTCACACCCTCCATGCGCATCTATGCCGAAGAATCCTTTGGCCCGGTGGTCACCGTCGTGCGTGTCGGCTCGATTGATGAGGCCGTCCGTGTCGCCAATGACACGGAATATGGCCTCTCCGCGGCTGTGTTCGGCAAGGATGTCAACCGGGCCCTCTCTGTTGCCCGGCGCATCGAAAGCGGCATCTGCCACGTCAATGGCCCAACCGTGCACGACGAGGCGCAAATGCCCTTTGGTGGCATCAAGGCCTCGGGCTACGGCCGCTTCGGCGGCAATTGGGGCATTGCCGAGTTTACCGAGCTGCGCTGGGTCACTGTGCAGGATGGCCCCATCCACTACCCAATCTGACCCGTAGACAATAACACGGGAGGGGGCCGGTGGCCCTCTCCGGCCGGACTGACGGCGTGCGTCCGGACCAGTCTCAGGCGAGCGGCGCCCTGCTGTGGGCATTGTTGACATGGACCAGCTTGGAGAGCAGGGCGAGAAATATTGCCTGCTCGTCTTCGTCGAGCGGTTCAAGAATGCTGCGTTGGAGTTGTTGACCCGTCTTGCTGATCGTGGCGGTATTGATCCGCTGGTGGCCCGGCCGAATGATTGCCAAATTAGGCCATTGCCAGATCGACAGCCTGGCCAGGACGCGCATCACGCCGCGCAGAAACGACCATCGATCCCTACGGCCTCGCAGATACGCTCGACCGCGAAGGCCGGCGCTTAGTCAGGGTCGGGAGTCACCCCGCACTATGCTATCCACGCATGCATGGCAGTCCTGCACACAAAATCGTGGTAGCAGCGGCTCATTCGTTTAATTGTTCTACGAAGGCAATTTAACCACCGTGCGCTTCGGAGGCGTTTTGTTATTGAGTAGACATGCTATCATGATTTTACTTTCATGATTTGATCTTCAAAAGATCACCAGCCCCTATCCCCGAGGCCTTGGAATTTGACCACATTGATCGTTCCCGTCGTATTGGCAGGCGGCCAAGGCACTCGCCTGTGGCCACTGTCTCGATCGTCGCGACCCAAGCAATTTCTGCCCCTGACCGGGCCGATCAGTCTTTTTCAAACGACACTTCAAAGAGTTAGCGACACTTCCCGATACACCGCACCTATTGTGGTGACCAATTCCGAGTATCGCTTTATCGTTGCCGAGCAGGCCGCAGAGTTTGGCCTGCCACTCGCATGCGTCATGCTGGAGCCAGTGGCGCGCAATACTGCGGCGGCGATTGCCGCGGCCTCTCTTCACGCCGAATCCCTGTTCGGTGACGACGCCATCCTGCACATTCTACCCTCGGACCACATCGTGGAAACAGGCCAAGCCTACTGGTCCGCGCTGGATTCTGCGGTTGCCGCCGCCAGCATTGGCCAATTGGTGACGTTCGGCATCCTTCCGCAGGAACCCCAAACCGGGTTCGGCTATATCAAGTCCGCTGCGCAAATCGGCGCCGGAGCCAGTGCCGTAGAACGGTTTGTTGAAAAGCCCCAGCAGGAAGTCGCACAATCCATGCTCGCCGAAGGGGGCTATTTTTGGAATTCGGGCATGTTCGTGGTCCGGGTCGGCGACTTCCTGAAAGAGTACGAACTGCTGGCCCCCGACACTTTGAACCGCGCGCGTCAAGCGGTCGAGCGGGCATACCAGGATTTGGACTTCTTGCGTCTAGATGAAGAGGCATTTGCGCTCTGTCCCAACATCTCGGTCGATCACGCAATATTTGAAAAGACCAGCAAGGCGAGCGTTGTTGCAGCCGACTTTGGCTGGTCGGATCTTGGCAGTTGGGACGCTGTCTGGAAGAGCGCAGATCGGGACGTACCGGGCAACCTGGCACACGGCCCTGTGACACTGGAAAACGTAACCAACTCCCTCGTCATCACCGACCACGCCCACATTGTGGTCTCCGGTCTCGAAGACGTTTCCGTCATCGCCACCAACGACGCGGTCTATGTCGGAAGGCTGTCATCAGCCCAAAAGGTAGGAGAGCTCGTGACCAAGTTGCGCGCCGACTCGCAGACGGCCGGGCTAACTTCCACAAACAGCACAGCCTACCGACCGTGGGGCGGGTATACGTCCGTGCTGAGCGGAGATCGCTTTCAGGTCAAACGGCTTTTCGTCAAGCCAGGCAAAAAGCTCAGCCTGCAAATGCACCATCATCGGGCCGAGCACTGGATCGTTGTTCGTGGCACAGCGGAAGTCACACTCGATGGCTCTGTCACGACGCTTTCTGAAAACCAATCCATATATCTTCCGCTGGGCTGCGTTCATCGCCTGGCCAATCCCGGCAAGATTGAGCTTGAACTGATCGAAGTCCAGACCGGCCCCTATCTGGGCGAAGACGACATAATCCGAATTGAAGATGATTTTGGTCGAAACTGACCGAACGAGAACTGACAGGAGAGCCTTGCGTGTCCAAACGAGTGCGAACAGCCGTGTTTCCGGTCGCGGGTCTGGGAACCCGTTTTCTGCCTGCCACCAAGGCGATGCCCAAGGAAATGCTGACGGTGGTGGATCGGCCGCTGATCCAGTATGCGGTCGATGAGGCGCGCGAAGCCGGGATCGAGCATTTCGTGTTTGTGACGGGCCGCAACAAGGGGGTGATCGAGGATCACTTCGACCGCCAGTTCGAGCTCGAAGCGACGCTGGAGGCGCGCAACAAGACCAAGGCGCTC
>Ga0207773_100267_pt1 | contig 29026 bp, 33 predicted proteins | sample TtaePargueraPR_2_FD_187281 | JGI IMG/M metagenome (GOLD analysis project Ga0207773, IMG submission 187281) | Aerobic enrichment media microbial communities from Bioluminiscent Bay, La Parguera, Puerto Rico - Tt and M1 (3) (SPAdes) | ecosystem: Environmental > Aquatic > Marine > Unclassified ...
CGGAAAGTACTCGGTCAGTTGACCCATGATGAACACCTGAGCTAAAAACCCACCCCGGTGATGCGTTGGGAGTCCCGGGTGTTCACGATGCTCCGGAATGGGTGTTCACGTTCGCCGGAATACGCACCTGCTGTTCGCGCTGCTGGTCAGCGGTATCGGCATCTTCGTCGTGATCTACGCCAGTATCTATCTGCGCGGCCAGGCGCTACTGCCGCGCTTTTACTTTTACCTGCTGCTGTTTATGGTCGGCATGTTCGGGCTGGTACTGGCGGCCGACCTGATCGCGCTGTTCGTATTCTGGGAAGTGACCACCATCGCCAGCTACCTGCTGGTCGGGTTCAACCACGCCAGTGCCGCGGCGCGGCGCTCGGCGCTGCAGGCGCTGCTGGTCACCGCGCTCGGCGGTCTGTGCCTGCTCGCCGGCCTGATCCTGCTGGGCAATGCGGCGGGCTCCTACGCGCTCGGCAATGTGCTGCAGGCGGGCGCGCAGATCCGCGCCGACGCCCTGTACACGCCGACGCTGCTGCTGATCCTCGCCGGCGCACTGACCAAGTCCGCGCAGGTGCCCTTTCACTTCTGGCTCCCCAACGCGATGGCGGCACCGACACCGGTGAGCGCCTACCTGCACTCGGCGACCATGGTGAAGGCGGGTATCTACCTGATCGCGCGCCTGCACCCGGCCCTGGGCGGCACCGACCTGTGGGAGTGGACCCTGACGCCGGTGGGCGCGACCACCGCCGTGGTCGGCGCAATCCTGGCACTGCGGCAGACGGACCTGAAGCTGGCGCTCGCCTATACCACCCTGGTGGCCCTCGGCACCCTGACCATGTTCCTCGGCTCCGACGACTCAGTGGCGATCGCCGCGGCCATCACCTTTGTGCTGGTGCACGCCTTTTACAAGGCGGCGCTGTTTATGGTGGTGGGCATCATCGATCACGCCACCGGCACCCGGGAACTGGCGCAGCTCGGCGGGCTCTGGCGCTCGCTGCCGGTCTCGTTTGTCGCCGCGCTGGCGGCGGCCGTGTCCATGGCCGGGTTTCCGCCGTTTCTCGGTTTCATCGGCAAGGAACTGAAATACGAGGGTGCACTGGCCGTGGCCTCGGAGCCACTGCTGGTCGCCGGTGCGGCGGTGTTTGCCAACGCGTTGATGGTGACCGTGGCGGCCACGGTGGTGCTGAAACCTTTTCTCGGCCGCCCGCCTCCCGGGGCCGGCGGGCACGAGGCTCCCCCCGGCCTGTGGATCGGGCCGCTGCTGCTGGCCGGGCTGGGTCTGGCGTTCGGCCTGAATACCGGCCTGATCGCGGACAACTTGGTGCAGCCGGCGGTGACCGCCATTCTCGGCCGCCCGGTAATCGTAGAGCTGAAACTCTGGCACGGGATCAACCTGCCCCTGCTGCTGAGTATCGCCACCTTCGGCCTCGGCGTCGCCGCCTTCCTGGCCCAGCGCCGGCTGCGCGCGCTGATGTCCGCACTGGCGCCGCGGCTGCCGCTGAGCGCCGACCGGACCTGGGACAGGGCCATCGAATACCTCAAGGCAATCGCCGCCGCGCAGACCCACCTGCTGCAGCGCGGTGTCCTGAGCCGGTACCTGACCGCGGTTTTCGCCACACTGGCGCTGCTGCTGGCGTTCGCCCTGTTGCGCGGCGGCGACGCACCCACAGCCGACTGGCCGCAGCTGACCATCAAGGCGTGGGCGGCGATGGCGCTCGCGCTGGCCGGTGCGCTGCTCGCAGCTGCGGCGCAGCGGCCACTCGCGGCCATCTGCGGGCTCGGCGCCCTCGGTGTGGGTCTCGCACTGATCTACCTGTTTTTCGGCGCGCCGGATGTGGCGATCACCCAACTGCTGGTGGAGACGCTGTTCCTGGTCATGATCGCCATGACCCTGCACCGCCTGCCGCTGTTCCCGCCGCCGCGCCGGTCCGCGCTGCGCGTCGGCGACGCGCTGCTCGCCGCCGCCGTCGGCTGCGCGGTGACGGCAGCGCTGCTGTTTGTGCTGCAACAGCCGTTTGATCCCGGCACGCAGGATTACTTCGAACGGGCGGCGGTGCCGGAGGCCCACGGGCGCAATATCGTCAACGTGATCCTGGTGGACTTCCGCGCGCTGGATACCTTCGGCGAGATACTCGTGGTCTTTGCCGCGGCGGTAGCCGCGGCCGTGCTGCTGCGCGGACGGAGAGGGCTAGACGGATGAACTCGCCGCTTCTACAGGGCACCACGCGGATTCTCGCTCCCCTGCTCCTGCTGTTTTCGATCTACATGCTGCTGCGCGGACACAACGAGCCCGGCGGCGGCTTTATCGCCGGGCTGATCGCCGCGGCGGCGTTCATCCTGTATGCAATGGCCTGGGGCGCCGCCGTTGCGCGCACCTCGCTGCGCATTGCGCCGGCAAAACTCGCCGCTGCCGGCGCACTGCTCGCCGGAACCTCCGGGATCGCGGGATTGGTGTTCGGCCGGGCACCGTTTTCGGGTCTGTGGCTTTTTATCGGCGGCGGGGGCGACAAGGGATTGCCGCTCTCCACCGTGTTGGCCTTCGATATCGGCGTCTACCTGACCGTGCTCGGGTCGGTGTTGGTGCTGTTTTTTGCGCTGGAGGACGATTGATTATGGAGACCGCCCTGGCCTTCCTGATCGGCGCCATGACCGCGACCGGCATCTACCTGATGCTGGCGCCCAACCTGTTGCGCTATCTGTTCGGGCTGATCCTGTTCAGCAACGCCGCCAACCTGGCGATTTTCGCCGCCGGCCGGCTGACGCGGGTGGCGCCGCCGCTGATCGAGGCGGGGCGCGACGCGCCCGCGTCGCCGGTGGCCAACGCCCTGCCCCAGGCGATGATTCTCACCGCCATCGTCATCGGATTCGGGCTGCTGGCCTTTACGCTGGCACTGATCGTCGACAGCTACCGCACGCTCGGCACCCTGAACGCCGATACCATGCGCCTCGCCGAGCCGGAGCCCAAGCGCAGCGCGGATGGGGGCCACTGAATTGAGCTGGCTACTGGCGCTGCCGTTTCTGCTGCCGATTGCCGCCGCCCTGGCGACCTTCCTGACGCGCCGGCGCGACAGCCTGACGCGCAAAATCAGTATCGGCAGCTGCGCACTGCTGCTGCTCGCCACGCTGGCGATTTTCATCACGGTTGTGCGACGAGGACCGGTGGCGGCGCAGATGGGCGGCTGGCCGGCGCCGCACGGTATCTCGCTGGCCGCCGATCACCTGAGTGCGGTGATGCTGCTGATTGCCGGTGCCGTCGGTAGCGCGGTGGCGGTTTTCGCGCTGGCGGATATCGATCGCGCGCACGTCCGGCTCGGTTTTCACAGCTATTACCAGCTACTGCTGGCCGGCGTCTGCGGCAGCTTCGCGACCGGCGACCTGTTCAATCTCTATGTCTGGTTCGAGGTGATGCTGATCGCGTCCTTCGCGCTGATGGTGCTCGGCGGCAAACCGCTGCAACTGGATGCGGGGATCAAGTACGTCACCCTGAACCTGGTCTCGACCCTGCTGATGCTGACCGCGATCGGCCTTGTGTACGGCCTCACCGGCACCCTGAACATGGCGCGACTGCACCAGGCGGTGGCCGCACTCGACAACCCGGTGGCGGTCGACGCACTGGGCGTGCTGCTGCTCGTCGCCTTCGGCATCAAGGCGGCGCTGTTTCCGCTGTTCTTCTGGCTGCCGGCCTCCTATCACGCGCCGCCGGTGGCGGTCACCGCCGTCTTCGCCGGACTGCTGACCAAGGTCGGGGTCTACGCACTGATCCGCACCTTTACGCTGATTTTCCCCGCCGGCGAAGGGTTGGTGCACCAGTTGCTGCTGCCGGCCGCCCTGCTGACGATGCTGACCGGTGTCCTCGGCGCCGCGGCGCACTACGAGTTTCGCAAGATTCTCGCCTTCCACATCATCAGCCAGATCGGCTTCCTGGTGCTGGGGCTGGCGCTGTACAGCCCGCTGGCGCTGGCCGGGGCGGTGTTCTACATGGTCCACAACATCCTGGCCAAGACCAACCTGCTGCTGATCAGCGGCACTGCGCGGCGACTGGCCGGCAGTTTCCAGCTGCGGCGCATCGGCGGCCTCTATCGCCACAGCCCGCTGCTCGCCGCGGTGTTTTTTATCGCCGCTTTCAGTCTCGCCGGCTTTCCGCCGCTGTCCGGTTTCTGGGCCAAGTTCCTGCTGGTGAAGGCCAGCCTGGACCAGGCCGCCTACTGGGTCGCCGCGGTGGCGCTGCTGACCGGCGCCCTGACCCTGTACTCGATGAGCAAGATCTGGGCCGAGGCCTTCTGGAAGGATCATCCCGGCGGCGAGAAGCCCGCGGCGCGGCCGCTCGCCGGCACCGAGCGGCTGCAGCGGATGGCCCCGTCACTGGCACTGGCGCTGGTGACCCTGGTACTGGGGCTGTTTCCGGAACCACTGATCGACTTTTCCCAGCGCGCCGCCGCGGAACTGCTGGACCCCACGGCCTATATCGACGCGGTACTCGCCGGGCCCTGATGCGCTCTGCAAGAGGAACGGACATTGAAACTGTTTCTGGTAAATATTCTCCTCGCCATCAGCTGGTCGGCGCTGACTGGCAGCGCGACCCTGCTCAATTTTCTCGCCGGTTTTGCGATCGGCTATGTGGCCCTGGCCGCAACTCGCGGCCGGCGGCGCGGTGACGGCTACTTCCGGCGGCTGCCGCGCGCGCTCGGGCTGCTGCTGTTTTTTCTGCGCGAACTCGCGGTGTCCGGGCTGCGCACCACCCGAGAGGTGCTCTCCCCGGTGCGCCGCTGCCACCCGAAGATCATCCGCGTACCGCTGGAAATCCGCGAGCCGCAGCAAGTGCTGACCCTGGTCCAGCTGCTCTCGCTGACACCGGGCACGCTGGTGCTGGATATATCTCCGCAAGAAAATGCGTTGACTGTCCACACGATATTTGTCGACGACGCGGACGCCTTTCGCCGCGCAGTGCGCGACGGCTTCGAGCGCCGGGTCAGGGAGGTGCTGTCCTGATGCTGGAGACGATCGCCGCGGGGTATTCCCCGCTGATGACTGCAGCGATCAACCTCGCCTCCTGGCTGTTGCTGCTGGCCCTGGCACTGTGCTTTTTCCGCATCGCCCGCGGCCCGACGCTGGCGGACCGGGTGGTGGCGCTGGACGTTCTGAACATTCTCGCCGTGGCCTACTGCGCGCTGCTGGCAGTCGCGTCGGGGCGCGCGGTGTACCTGGACGTGGCCATCGCGCTGGCACTGGTGGCCTTCCTGGTCACCGTGGCGTTTGCCCGCTTTATCGAGCGCCGTGGCGCGCAGACAGAAAACCATGACGGAGCGGACAAGCATGGGGATCACTGAAATTGCGGCGGCGCTGCTGGTTCTCGGCGGCAGCTTTTTCGGTTTTACCGCGGCACTGGGGCTCGTGCGCATGCCCGACATTTACACCCGCATGAGCACCTCCGGCAAGGCCGCCACCCTGTGCTGCGGGCTGCTGCTGGCGGCCGTCGCGCTGCTGTTCCACGACGCGCGGGTAACGGCCCGCGCGGTGGCCGCGATCCTGTTCCTGTTCCTGACCGTGCCGGTGGGCGCACACACGATCGCGCGCGCCGCCTTCCGCAGCCACACCCCGGTAGCCCCGGGCACCGAAGTGGAGCCCGAACCAGACCGGGACCGGACGCCAAACAAATAAGAAGCAGTAGTGGGTAGATTTTTCCTTTAATCTTTCCCGATCTACAGCTGCCGCAACCCCAAGTGTTGTAATCCGGGATATTGGAAAAACAGAGTATCCAGGTTTTCTCCTCCACCCCAGATTTCGGTTCCCGGAAAGCGAGTCGCAGCGACCGCCGCTATTGCTACGAGGCCATTGTGCGCGCTGCTGCGGCGCAAGCTGCCGTTGACCGGGGCGCAGCTGCAGCAGCTGCTCGACGACCTTCGCAGATCGATCACTATCGGTGACCTGGCCCGGAACACATATTGGAGGGCCAGGCCCGAAGAGAAGGAGATACTCAGCGACCTGGCTTTTCCACCCCAAGGAGTCTTGGCGGCACCCGCAGGAATGCACAACCCTACGAATTTCTATTCGACGTGCACAGAAAATCCTGACTGGTCCGGAGAAATATCATCCCGCAAAGTGCATTCCGGTATCCTGTAGGCACCGGCGTTCTGTGGGCGAAAGGGGATAGGCGCTGTCTGCCAAAGGTTGTCGAGACGCTGACCGAGCTGCTCGCAAACCTGCGCAAACCTCGCTTCATCTACCCGGCCCGTACGGTACACCAGGTACGGCGGCAGTACGTCGAAGCCCGGGTAATACAGGATCCCGTGCTGGATGGGAAATAAAATATCATCGATGGGGCCGTTGATACCCCGAGGGCTGTAATGGGACTCCCATCCGCCGGTGGTGACGATCAGCATCGCCCGCTTTCCCTTCAGCCGGCCTTCCCCATAGCGGTCGCCCCAGTGCCTGTCGGAATGCTCGCCCACGCCATAGGCAAGGCCGTAGGCATAGACGCGCTCCACCCAGCCTTTCATGATCGCCGGCATCGAGAACCACCACATGGGAAACTGCAGGATAAGCGCATCCGCCCACACCAGTTTCTCCTGTTCGAGCTCGATATCCTTGCTCTGCCAGCCGTTCTCAAGCGCGAGCTTGGAATCCAGGGCCGGGTCGAAGCGCGCACCGGCCTGCCGGTTGGTATTGTCGTCGGCATCCAGTGCAGCCTTCCACCGCATGGCGTACAGGTCCGACACCTGGACCTCATGCCCCGCCCCCTCCAGGCGCTTTATCGCAAAGTCCCTGAGTGAGCCGTTCAGTGACCTGGGTTCGGGGTGGGCATAGACGAGAAGAATATTCATGGCTGGATCTCCGCTAATTGCTGGAGGAGGCAGAGTAGGGTTCCATCCGGTATAGTTGAAATGAATTTCTGATATTCCAGGTATTGTCATGAATAATTTCAGGCAGCTGGATCTCAACCTGCTGATCACGCTCAACGTCCTGCTCTCGGAACACAATGTGACCCGCGCGGCAGAACGCCTGAACCTGTCCCAGCCCTCGGTGAGCGTTCACCTGGCCAAGCTCAGGGATTTCTTCGCGGATCCGCTGCTGCTGCCCGGTCCGCGGGGAGTGCGGCCGACCAAGCGGGCGGAGGCGTTGCGCGAGCCCTTACGGCAGGCACTCGAGTCACTGGAACGCGCGGTATCTCCGGCCGCGCCCTTTGACCCGGCCGGGGCCACTGACACTTGGCGCGTTGCTGCCTCCGATTACGGGGCATCGACGATACTGCAGCCCGCCCTGGCCGGGTTGCGCTCAGCGGCGCCCGGCACCCGGCTGGCATCCCTGCAAATGGTACCCTCGCGCATCGCCAGGCAGGCGGAACAGGGGGAGATAGATCTCGCGTTTCATACCGTGGAGGAGTCTCCCGCCGGCCTGCGCCGCCGGATACTCTTTGCGGAGCGCTATGTCCTGGTGGGCCGCGCGGGCCATCCGCGTCTGAAGAGGCGGCCGACACTGGCACAATTCTGCAAGCTCGAGCATGTGATCGTATCGCCGGATGGCGGGGGGTTCAGCGGCGTCACGGATACAGCCCTGGCGGAAGTGGGCCTGACACGCCAGGTGGTGTTGTCGGTTCCGCACTTCCTGTTCATCATATCGGCCGTGGCGAACACAGACCTGGTGGCGATGGTGCCCTCGCGCCTGGTCCGCGACAACGACACGCTGCGGGTTGTCGAGCCGCCGGTGGAAGTGCCGGGCTTCGAGATGGCCATGCTCTGGCCCGAACGCTCCCACCGCGATCCCGCGCACCAGTGGCTACGCGAGTATATCGCGGGTTCGGTGTGACCAATCGGGTTAAGCCTGAACAGCTTGAAAGCTGCACCGGCCTTGGCGGCGCAGGGTGCCCCCTAGGAAACAAGTGAGACCTTCAAATTTTGCGGGCTCTCTCAAGACCAAACATTGATAACAGTGGAAATCAGGAGGATCTATGAAGGCAAGCGAACTACTCGCCGTCGGAGTCAGGCTTTGCGGGGTCATGCTGGTGGTTGTCGGCCTGAAATCTATCGCAAGGCATTACCAGACCTTTTCAATGATGAACTTCAATGGCGACATTGACACCACATGGCTGGCCTACATCGCAGTTGGAGAACTGCTTATTGTCTTCCTGTTGAGTGTACTTTTTATTAAGTTCCCAATGACATTTGCCAAAAAGCTACTACCGGTAGATGAATTACTGACCGTCGATTTTTCCGATGGGGCGGAAAGCTTCATGTCGGTGTGTTTCTGCGTGCTAGGGGTCTATATTCTCTCTTGGGCCATTCCAGATCTGGTCGACAACGGTATGTGGCTCTGGTATTTCTCGGGCGAACGCCACTACCAGTCACCTTCCTACTCTGAGGTGATTATTACCACAACGGTGACGGTGGTCGAAATTTTGATCGGTCTGTTTCTGTGTTTGCGCGCACGAGGCTTCAGCAATCTACTTTGGCGTCTGCGGGGTGCCAGCTGAAATCCCTCCCTCCTCCGCCGCCTTTTGCAGACCATTGACAACTTAGGACACCTGTCCTAGGCTGGCACTTTCCTAGGACAAACATCCTAGTTGGCAACGGGCGGCGGCGATGGCCGCGCCCGCAGGAATATTGCGCGCGACACTAACGGAGCCACCGATGGGCAACAGGACTACCCGGGAACAGATCGTCGAAGCCGCCGACCAGTTGTTCTACCAGAAGGGTTTCGAGCGCACCTCCTTTTCGGATATCGCCGGCGCGGTGCAGATATCCCGCGGCAATTTTTATTATCACTTCAAGTCCAAGGACGAGATCCTCGCCGCGGTGATCGAGCTGCGCCTGGCCAATACCCGCGAAATGCTCGAGCGCTGGGAGCGGGAGGGGGAGACGCCCGCGGGCCGCATTCGCTGCTTTATCCATATCCTGATCGCCAACCGGGCCAAGATCAAACTCTACGGCTGCCCGGTGGGCAGCCTCTGTGCCGAACTGGCCAAACTGGAGCACGCTTTCCAGGCCGAGGCCAACAAACTGTTCACCCTGTTCCGCACCTGGCTGCGCGGGCAGTTCAAACTGCTGGGCCGGGACAAAGACGCCGATACGCTGGCCATGCACCTGCTCGCCCGCAGCCAGGGCGTCGCCACCCTGGCAAACGCCTTTCGCGACGAGAAGTTTATCCGCCAGGAGGTCGCACAGATGTGCGACTGGCTGGAGTCCTGTACCGGCTAGTGACAAAATTTTTTTGTAACTACTCTCCCCTCCCCCGCCTGCGGGGGAGGGGCTGGGGGAAGGGGCTTCGATCAGCCCCCTCTCCCTAACCCTCTCCCCCAAAGGGGGAGAGGGGACTGTTGGGGGAAAAATTACATCTTTTTAAGGAGAAAAAATATGTTTGTCGTACTACTCAAATTTTCCGGCAACAAAGACCAGGCCGCCCAGTTTATGGAGGGGCACAAAGCGTGGCTGCAGCGCGGCTTTGACGACGGTGTCTTCCTGCTGGCCGGGAGCCTGCAGCCGAACCTGGGCGGCGCCATCCTCGCGCACAATGCGTCGCCGTCGGCGCTGCAGAGCCGGGTGAACGAGGACCCGTTCGTCGCGGAGGGCGTCGTGAGCGCGGAGATTCTCGAGATAACCCCGTCGAAAGCCAGCGAACATTTCAGCTTCCTGCTCGGCTGAGCGCCAATGCAATTGACAGAAAGGACGGAATGCCATGAGCAAGACCACCGTTGGTCCGGACGGAAAATCCCGCTGCCACTGGTGCAGCGTCACACCGGAATTCATTCCCTACCACGACGCCGAGTGGGGCTTTCCGGTAGACGACGACCGCCGCCTGTTTGAGAAGTTGAGCCTGGAGTCCTTCCAGTCCGGGCTGAGCTGGCGCACCATCCTCGCCAAGCGGGAGAACTTCCGCGCGGCTTTCCACCATTTCGATTTCGACAGGGTGGCGCGCTTTACCCAGCGCGACGTGGAGCGACTTCTCAAGGACGAGGGTATAGTCCGCCACCGCGGCAAGATAGAGGCGGTTATCAACAATGCGCGCCGGGCGCAGGAACTGGTCGAGCGGGAAGGTTCGTTGGCGGCCTTCCTGTGGCGCTACGAGCCGAGCGGGGAACCGCTCGCCGGGCCCCAGAGCGCCTCCACCTCGGCGGAGTCCATCGCCCTGTCGAAGGCACTGAAAAAACAGGGCTGGAAGTTCGTCGGGCCCACCACCGTATACGCGTTTATGCAGGCCATGGGGCTGATCAACGACCATGTCGAAGGCTGCACGATGCGGGAAAAAGCGGAGCGTGCGCGCAAACGCTTCCGGCGGCCGGGGCGCTGACGGGCGCGCGGGTTCGATCGGCTAAACTGGATTGAATCCCCGCGATGCCGCCCGACCGACGATGACCAGCAAATCCAGAGTCGCCATATTGATTCCCGGTATTTTCGACTACGGATGGTCGATGGTGCGGATGCAGCGGTCCCTGGCGTCGGCGGGCTTTTCCGCCCACTATATCCACCTGAAATACAACTCCGGCTGGCACGGTATGGAGCACCTGTCCCGGCAGCTGCAGGGGCGGGTGGAGGCGCTTGTCGATGCGGGCAGCACCTGCGCCCTGGTCGGCTTCAGCATGGGCGGCATCGTGGCGCGGCACTACCTGCAGGCGCTGGGCGGGCTGGACAGGGTGCACAAGTTCATCGCCATATCCAGCCCACACTTCGGCAGCTACTGGGCCCATCTCCTGCCCTACCGGGGCGGCAGGCAGCTGCGTGTCGGCAGTGGGTTCCTGGCCGATCTCAACCGGGGCGTAGAGATGCTGTCCCCCACCGCACCTGTCTGTATGTGGACCAAATACGATGTCACCATAGTGCCCCACAGCAGCGCCCTATTGCCGATCGGCGCGTCCTACCAGGTGCCGGTACTGCTGCACCGCTGGATGCCATCCGACGACAAGGTGATCTCTCTGGTTGGCGAGGAGCTGGCCGCCGCGTTGAAATAGCTTCCCGGCCGGAGAGCTTGTGATCGCCCGGGCCAGCGCAAAATCTCTTGACGACAACCGCCACCTGCCTTAAAAACGCTCGTCGCAATTTCCTTTCAATCGCAAGATGCCGTGGGTCTCCTTTAATGTGTTCCGCACCCTGGGGTTCGCGGACACCCTGCAGTTAAAGCCCGAAGAGGTGTTCAAGTACCGCGCCGAGATCAGCGCCGCAGACTGGGTGCTGTTCCCCGAGTACTGGCAGTTGAACGCGCTGGTCTACGGCCTGAAGGCGCGGGTCTTTCCCAGCGAGGCGAGTTACCGCCTCGGCCACAACAAAATCGAAATGACCCGCGCCTTCGAACTGGTGGCCCCGGCCAACACGCCGTTTACGCGCATCCTCGCCAATACCCCGGAGAACGCCGCCGATCTCTGGGACGGGATGGACCACCCCTTCGTGGCCAAGCTGCCCAAGGCCTCCCAGGGCAACGGCGTCTGGCTGATCGAATCCCTTCAGGACTGGCGGGATTACCTGGCCAGGACTGAGGTGCTCTATGTGCAGGAACAGCTGCCGATAGACCGGGATATCCGCATCGCCATCGTCGGCGACCAGGTGGTCGCCGCCTACTGGCGCCTGCAGGCGGCGCAGGGCTTCTACAACAATGTGTCCAAAGGTGGCTTCGTAGACCGCAGCCCGGTCCCCCAGCCGGCCATCGACCTGGCCCTGCACCTGGCGCGCACGCTGGACATAGACCACGCCGGCTTCGATATCGCCATGGTCGGCGAACACCCCTATGTGCTGGAATTCAACCGGCTGTTCGGAAACCAGGGGATAGAGGGCGGCGACGCCCACCTGCGGCAAATGATCCTCGACTACCTGCTGCGGCAGTCGGTGCCCACCAGGCCCAATTTCCCCAGCCGGCCGTCTTCGCCGCGGCGGCGGCTCAGGCGGGTGGCCTGAGCGCCTGTTTGGAATCTTGCGCGAAACCCCGCCCCGGCATTGGGCTATATACAGGTAACCATTAACCGCCAGCGCCGGGGTATCCATGGAGCAGGATTTCATCGAGATAATCAAAACCACCGGCTACGTAATCGAGTCTTTCGGCGTGGCCGTCGTCCTGGTGGGGTCCGTGGTTACCACCCTGCAGTTCCTGCGCGGCTACCGGCGGCAGGCGCCGGGGGAGGCCTACCGGGTCTACCGCCAGAACCTGGGGCGCGCCATCATTCTGGGACTGGAATTCCTGATCGCAGGGGACATCATCCGTACCGTCGTGGTGGCCGACTCCCTGCAGAATGTGGTGATCCTCGCCCTGATCGTGCTGATCCGGGCCTTCCTGAGCGTGATGCTGCAGTACGAGATCGAGGGGAGGCTGCCCTGGCACAAGTCGCCGCGGGCCGGCAACTGATGCCGTGGCGCGCTGCCTCTGTGCGACACCCGGCAAACCCTGCCAACCTCTCCCTATCGACTCTGCCGAGAGAACACTGAAACCGATCGTATTCATTCGAGTTCAGCGCGCCGGCGCCCTTTCGCGTAGGGGGGTACCTGTTTCCTGACCACAACGGTAAACGCCCGCGTCAGCGCGGCGGTGGAGACGCCGATCATCAGCGCTCCATTGATCGCCTCCAGCGGGCCGAGCAGCCGGTGTTTCTCCGACATCACCACATCCCCATAGCCGAGCGTGGCGAAGTTCACCCCCGAGTGATAGAAGGCCTGCTCCAGGGTCTCAAACTCTCCCAGAACACAAAACAGCAACGCCCAGACCGCGACCTGGGCGAGATTGGCGAGGATCAGGATCAGCATCATCCCGATGATCACACTTACCGCCCGGGGGAAAGTCGAATGTACCCGGTTCTCATTGCGTGTGTAATAGCGCAGCGCGGCCACCACCAATAAGCTCTGTAGCAGCAGGCACAGGATCATGGTGACTATGCCGATCAGCAGGTTAATCAGCATCCGTCGGTCTCTCCGGAAGATTCTTTTATCGCCCGACTGCGCCACCGCTCGAGCAGGGACATGGCCAGTACCGCGTACACAGTGACGCCCAGGAACAGTGCCATGCGCACGACGAAGGCCTGGTAGACGTCCTTGCCCCCGGCGTTGTCCTGTACCGCGGCGCCGAGGAGGATCAGCATGGTCATCAGCGTATTGATCCAGAATCCGGGCGCCAGCCGGTTGCGAAACACCTGGTAGGCGCCACCGGCCAGCCCCAGGCTGACCAGCAGAATCCAGCCGGTAAAAAACCAGAGTTCCACTGCGAGGCTCAGACAGCACCAGACACCGACAGCGCCGACGCCGCCGAGCAAGGTGGAGCCGACCAGCTCGCGGCTGGCGCCGCGCAACTGAATATCGCCGGCCTCCCGCCCCAGCAGAATGCTCTTCACCAGGAACGGCAGGTAAATGGCGGGGTTCGTCAGCGTAAAGATAAACGCCGGCAGCACGATCAGGGTCGCGCGCAGGGACCGCCAGTTTCCCTGTGCCGGCGTCGGTGGGCGCGCGGGGGCCGCGCCGGCCTCTTCCGGAAACAGCGGATACACCAGCCACAGGCAGGCAAGCGCCACGGCCAGACCGAACACCATCGCGGCGACGATCGCCGACGCCAGCGCCGGAGCGGCGATGCTGGCGGCGGGAATCACTGTGAATCCGAACGCGAGCAGGGTGGCGGGCAGCGCTTTGCCGCGAACGATGGCGAGTCGGCTGCTGAAAAATACCCCGAGGGCGATGGCCAGTAGCGCGGTGACCGGCGCCTGTTGCAGCAGCGGGCCGAGCAGCAGGCCGATACCCAGCGCTAGGGCCAGGAACAGCAGCAGCGCCAGCGCCTGCCTGGCCCCCGGCGGCCGCGCCGGACTGGCCGCCAGCAGTACCGCGAACAGCGGCGCGATAAAGGGCACCCCCAGATCCAGCCCGTAGCACAACGCCAGTGCGAGGCCGGTGCTGAGCGCCAGGCGGTAGCAGCGGCGTGCGGCGAGCGGCATGGGCCCCTGCGCGCCGGTGGACCTGCGCTTCACCGGGAATCGTATCCTTTCATTGGAAGCCGCCATCGGTCTGCCCGTCAGTAGGCATAGGACAGGTAACTGAGCAGGCGGATATACAGCTTGCCGAGCAGCCGCAACAGGCCGTGGCCCTCCGTGTAGGCGATGACCGACGCCTGCCCGCCGATGCGCAATTGGCGCAGTACCTCCGGCGGCGGAGGGGAGCTGAATTCCACCCGCACGGGAAATCGCTGCGCCTGGCGCAGCCAGTCGCGATTATTTTCCACGTCGGGCAGGGTGCCGGGCGGCGGCGCGCTGCCGACGCTGACCCCGAGGCCGATATCGCGCACCCGCCCCTGCAACACCTGCCCCGGCAGTGCATCCAGCATTATTTCCACCGGCGTGCCCTCCCGCAGGTGACCCAGGTTGTTCTCGGTGTAGTCCGCACTGATCCACAGATCCTGCACCGCGATCAGCGTCAGCACCGGGTTGCCGGTGCCGGCGTATTGGCCGACCTCCGCGCGCAGGTCGGTGATGACGCCGTCGGATTGCGCCACCACCGTGGTGTTGTCGAGGTCGAGCTGTGCCTTGTCCACGCCGGCGCGGGCCAGTTGCAGCAGGGTGTTGGCGCCCTCGGCGTCCCCGCCCTTCTGTTCGATGGCCTGCACGATGGCGGCTTCCGCCGCAGCGACCCGGGCGCGGGCCTGCTCCAGTTTGGCGCGGGAGATTTCCAGCCGGCGCTCGGAAATCGTGCCCGGGTCGTCCTCTCGCAGGCGCCTGAGCCGCGTGTAGTCCTGTTGCGCCTCGTGCTGCCCGGCGAGCGCGGCGCGCAGGTTGGCGCGCTCCCGTTCCACCGCGGCGTCCCCCGCCGCCACCTGCTGCCAGGTGTTGTCGAGATTGGCGCGGGCGCTCTGCAGCGCAATCTCGTACTGGGAGCGGTCGATGGCGAACAGCTTCTCCCCCGCTTCGACACCCTCGTTGTTATTCACCCAGACGTGGGTGACCACGCCGGCAACCTTGGGCGCAACGCCCACCACATAGCCCTGGACCCGCGCCTGGGAGGTGTAGGGCGTGAAGCGATCCGCGAGCAGATACCAGCAGAGCGAGGCCAATATCAGCGCCAGCAGTATCCGCACGCCGCGCCCCACCGCCCCGGCCGCTGTGGATTCGGGTGGCTCCGGCGGCCCGGCGGGCGCGGATTCATCCGCGGCGTCTGCGTTCTCGTCAGCCTGATTCACGGCTCGGCTCCCCGGTCAGGCGGGACGGGGAGGGGCGCGTCCAGCAGGTCGCCCCAGTTGGTGCGCTCGCGCATCTGCTCCCGCATCGAGGGGGGAATCACATCGTCGATGGTCACCGTTCGCCAGCCCCCGCCCAATGATTTGTACAGATCAATGATGGCAGCTACATGGTCACCGCGGTTGACGACTGCGAGGTCGGACTGGACGAATATCGCCGCCTGGGCGTCGAGCACGCGCTGGAAGTCGGAGTAGCCCTCCTGGTAGCGGCGGCTGGCGATCTCCAGCGAGCGCTCCGCCGACGACAGGGAATCGTCGAGTATCTTCTGGCTGGCCGCGGTCTGGGCGATGCGGCTGGCGGCATCGTCTATTTCGCGGGCGGCGTCGAGGACGGTGGCCTGGTAGTTCTCCAGGAGTTGCTGCAGGCGCGCGTCCTGTACCCGCACGTTGTTCTCGAGTCGCCCGTAACTGAAGATGTTCCAGGTCAGGGTCGGCCCCGCCGCCAGGGTGGTCACGTCTCCCACCGCGTCCAGGCTGTTGCCGGCCCAACTGACGGTGCCGAACAGGGAAATGGCCGGGTAGAGGTCGGTCATGGCCACCCCTACCCGCGCCGACTGCGCCGCCGCCTGCCAGGCCGCCGTGCGCACGTCCGGGCGCAGCAGCAGCAGGCTCGCGGGCATCTCGCGCAGGGCAATCTGGCCCGGCACCGGCAGGCTGCCATCGACGCCCGACAGTTCCGGCAGATCCCCCGGCGCCCGCCCCAGCAGCGCGCAGAGGGCGTTGCGCTGCCGGGTCAACGCCAATTGCAGCGCGGGAATGGTGGCCAGGGTGGCGAGGTACTGGGTGCGCGCCTGTTGCAGGTCGAGTTCGGACTCCTGGCCGCTCTCGAACAGCTGCCGCGTAATCTCCAGGCTGCGCTGCTGCAGAGCGACGTTATCGCGGGCGATATCGATGCGCTGCAGGCTGGTCTTGTAGCCGTAGTAGAGGGTGGCCACCTGCGCCGCCAGCAGCACCTGAACGTCGCGCTGATTGGTCACCGAAGCGAAGTAAGCCGCGTCGGCCGACTCGATGCCGCGACGGAAGCGCCCCCAGAAATCCATTTCCCACTGGATATCGAAGGCGAGGTCGCCGGTGCGAAATTCCCTGTGGCCGTCGTTGGGGCCGCCGTGCGTGTACTCGGACACATAGGCCCCGGCCGCGTTGATCTGCTGGAGCTGCGGATACTTCAGGCCGATGGCGATCCCCAGCACCGCGCGGCTTTCGAGGATGCGCAGGCCGGCGATACGCAGGCCGGGGTTCCCGGCCCGCGCCTGCTCGATGAGGTTCGAGAGCACCGGGTCGCCGAAGCGCTGCCACCACTGGCTGATCGGCTCCGCCTGCGGATTCCATCCCGCCTGCCCATAGAGTTCCGGTTGCCACGCCGCCAGCCAGGCGATATCCGGTTCGCTGAAATTGGGCCCCAGGGGCACGCAGGCGACCGCACTCGCCAGCAGCATCGCACCCAGCGGGCGGGACAGGGCGGAACCAGCCGCCGGTCGAATCATTCGGCGCCCGGGTCCGCACCCGGGGCGGGCGGGCCCTCCGGCTCCATTCCGTGGACCCAGGCCCGGAAAATCTGGTAGGCCAGCGCGAGGGTGACAGCGCCGACGAAGAGGCCGATCAGGCCGGCGGAGATCATTCCGCCGATGGCGCCCAGCAGAATCACCGGCATGGGCACAACCAGGCCGCGCCCCAGCATCAACGGCTTGAGCACATTGTCCGCAAGCCCCGCCACCAGCAGGTAGAGGGTGACCAGCGTATCGGCCCGGGTGGAACCGTCGCCCGCCATCCATATCCAGGCCAGCACGGGGAGGACGAGCAGTATCGCCGGAATCTGCGCGATACCCAGCAGTAGCGCGACCAGTGCCAGCAGGCCGGCGGCCGGCACCCCGCCGAGCAGGAAGCCGACACCCAGCAGCACCGCCTGTATGAACGCCACCCCGATCACCCCTGAGGTCACCGAGCGCACGGTTGCAACGGAGAGATCGAGCAGCTCCGGGCCGAATCTGGGGCCGCAGACACGGCTGAAAATGCGCAACGCAGTCTCCGCACCGGGGGCGGCGTAAGCCAACAGGATGCCGGCGACGACGAAGGCGCCGACGAAAGCGAGCAGCTTGGCCAGCACGCCGCCCACAGCGGCAGCGGCTTCGCCCGAGATGGTGCGCAGCTGTTGTTCGTAGCGACTGGCAAAAGCGTCGAAATTGCTGGAGGCGGCCCGCCAGGCCGCATACAAGTCGTCGCCGACCAGAGGCCACTCTTCAATCGCGGGCTTCGGCGGGGGCAGGGTCACGGTGCCCTCGGAGAGCCCCTGATAAATCTCCAGCACATGATTGATAAAGGAAATGCCGAGCAACACGGTGGGCACACCGAGCAGCAGCAACATGGACAACACCAACAGGCAAGCGGCGCGGCCTTTTGAAGTTCCCATTCTTGAGACCAGCCTCTGGTTCAACGGATACAGCGAAACAGCCAGCACCAGGGCCCACATCATGAAGGTGAGAAAAGGCGCGAAGGCACGCGCGGCCAGCCAGGCCAGCAGCGCTAACAGCGCCAGGCGCACCGCCATATCCAGCAGCGCACGGGGGTCGAAGGCGCGGCGATTGTTCCCGGGTGCGTCCATGAACCGAACTCCCATTTGCGGGCGGGCGGCAGGAATTATAGCAGCCGCCTTATGGCCAGCTTGGCCCCGGACTGCTGAAGCGGTGCAAGGCTGGGAGTTAGAGCAGACGAAAAAGGGCGAACACAAGGTTCGCCCCTACGGATCGGTGGAAGATGGCGGGCTCAGCCCGGCTCCGCGTTTTCCTCGCGGTAGGGCTTGTGCAACTCCACCGGCGGCGCCGGCTTCCTGCGCAGGCGCAGGTTGAGCATTTCCACCGCCACCGAGAAGGCCATGGCGAAGTAGATATAGCCCTTGGGCACGTGCACGTCGAAGCCCTCGACGATCAGGGTCAGGCCGACCATGATCAGGAAGGACAGGGCGAGCATCTTCACCGTCGGGTGGCGGTCGACGAAGTCGCCGATGGGTTTGGCGGCCACCAGCATCACCAGCACCGCCAGCACGATCGCCGTGGCCATGATGGAAATCTCGTCCACCAGGCCCACGGCGGTGATCACCGAATCCAGGGAGAAAACGATGTCCAGGATGGCGATCTGCAGCAGCACCATGCCGAAACCGGCGGCGGCCACCGAACCTCCGTCGCCCTCAACGCCTTCCAGGCTGTTGTGGATCTCGTGGGTGGCCTTGGCCAGTAGGAAGAGGCCGCCGCCGATCAGGATGATGTCGCGGCCGGAGATCTCCATACCGAACACCGTGAACCAGGGCTCCACCAGCCCCATGATCCAGACAATGGAGAACAGCAGCGCCAGACGCGTGACCATGGCCAGGGTCAGGCCGATAAAGCGCGCCGGTTCGCGCTGCTTCGGCGGCAGGCGGCCGACGAGGATGGAAATAAAGATGATGTTGTCGATGCCCAGGACGATTTCCAGCGCCGCCAGCGTGGCGAGCGCCACCCAGGCCTCCGGGTTGGCCACCCATTCAAACATGGTGCAATTCCTTTTCCGCAAGGGGAGTTTTTTGAATGGGGCTTATTCTATTCGTCTTGGTGCAGCCAGGCCATGGCCTTTTCTTCGTCCTCGAAGTAGCGCGCCTCGCCGCCGATAAACCAGCTGCCCACCCTGGCGGACACCGCCTGCCAGCGGCGGTTGCCGACCAGGGCGATGCGATTGAACTGGCGGCCGTGCTTGACCCCCAGTTTGAGGTCGTCCCAGGCCGCGCGCGGCTCCCAGCCCTCCATTTCCGTCGCGTCGAAGAAGACGTTGATCTTCGGGCTTTCCACGCCCTCGATGGCGGACTCCAGCATCGGCACCAGGGACTGGTAGTCGTCGTGGGTCAGCTTGCCGCGCACATGCATGGTCAGGAAAAAATCATCCGATCCATCGCCGCGCTCCAGGCCGACGGAAATGCCGTGACGTTGCCTCATAAGCTGCTCCCGCAACGGTGGTGGCAGTTCAGGCATTTATAGTGTCGCGACCGGGTGGCGGCAATCGGCCAGAGGGGAGGTATTCGGCGTGCGCGGGAACAGAGGCGCTGATCAGGCATTGCATCGGGATTTGCTCAAAAGCCGGTGGCGGGCCGTGGCTGCTGGCAGTTCCAGCAATAATCGAAGGCCGCGCCGTTTTCCTCGCCGCAGTCGCGGCAGCGCCAGGACACCTGTTGGGTCTCGGCATCGGCGAGCAGCTGCCGCGCGCGCTCGTAGTCCCTGTCCCGCTCCAGCCACAGCTCCGGCCAGGCCTGGTGTGGCGCCAGGTCTCCGGACCCGCCCTGGGCGAATTCGTTCTTCAGGAACACCGCGATGCCGGCGACCTCCAGCTTGCTTTTCGCCAGCTCCACCAGCAGGCGGTTTTCGTGGGTATAGATCAGTTTCATGAATACCAAAAAAAGGGCCGCGAGTGCGGCCCTCAGGGTATCAGTATTGACGGACGGCTTGAATCGAAAGCGCCCCGCCGTTCAGCGCGCTCCCCCGGGCACCGGCATGGAGGCAATCTTCTCTTCTTCAGCCCGTATCCGAATCTCGAAAATCACGTTGTGCGAGTCGCGCCGCCCACCCCGGGCAACGATATCCACCCTGCCGGAGGCTCCCGCCGTGTACTCCAGCACCACTCTCCCCTGGAGATTTCTCTGTATCGCCAGTCTCTGGCCAGCTTTCACTGTCTGACCACTATCAACCAGCAGATCGATCCAGGCAGTGGAAGCGGCGCGCCCCGGCGAAATATCGAGGAAGCGCTCGATCAGCACAAAGGTCTGCCCGGTGTCGACCTCGCGAACCGGCATCGCACCGGCGTGCCCGGCAATCGCCGCCAGGGCCAGCGCCCAACAGAGTCGCCAAGAGTTCATACGGATTCTCCCACATCTGCACATTACGATGAGAAGGCAGCGCGACAGGCCCATATATGCCTGCCGCGGGGAGCAGTCGCCGGATTCCCACAGGATGATTTAGGTATAGACGAGAATAGAAAACCGCGCCAACCGGACGGAGGAGGAAGGGGAAAGGGGCCGCGATGGCGGCCCCGTTACCAGCGGGGTCCGGGCTTTTGAACAGCCTCCTCCCTCAGGAAAGGTCGATCCAGGTGGACTTCAGCTCGCAGTACTTGTCCAGCGCGTGCAGGGATTTGTCGCGGCCGTTGCCGGACTGTTTGAAGCCGCCGAAGGGCACGGTGATGTCGCCGCCGAAGTAGTTGTTCACCCACACGGAGCCGGCGCGCAGGTCGCGGGCCATGCGGTGGGCGCGGCCCAGGTTGTGGGTCCAGACACCGGCGGCGAGGCCGTAAATGGAGTCGTTGGCGATGCGCAGCGCCTCCTCTTCGGTCTCGAACTCGATCACCGCCAGCACCGGGCCGAAGATCTCCTCGCGGGCGATGGTCATATTGCCGGTCACGCCGCGGAATACGGTGGGCTCGAAGTAGTGGCCGCCGGCCACGGCGTCCGCCGGCTTGCCGCCGCACACCAGCTGCGCGCCCTGCTCCAGGCCCTTGGCGACGTAGAACTCGACGGTGTCGAACTGGCTCTGGTCGATGAGCGCGCCCATGACGGTATTGGGGTCCTGCGGGTGGCCGGGCACAAAGCGCTCGGAGGCCTTCTTCACCTTCTCGATAAACTCATCGGCGATGGATTTCTCCACCAGCAGGCGCGAGCCGGCGGTGCAGGTCTCGCCCTGGTTGTAGAAAATGGCCAGGGCCGCGGCCTCGGCGGCCTTGTCCAGGTCCGCGTCAGCGAAGACGATATTGGGGCTCTTGCCGCCCAGCTCCAGGAAGGTACGCTTCAGGTTGGACTGGCCGGAGTACTCGGTCAGGGTCTTGCCCACTGCGGTGGAGCCGGTGAAGGTCAGGCAGTCGATATCCATATGCAGCCCCAGGGCTTTGCCCAGGCTGGAGCCCGGCCCCGGCAGTACGTTCAACACGCCGTCCGGCAAGCCAGCTTCCTTCGCCAGGCCGGCCAGCCGGATCGCTGTCAGCGGAGTGTTGGAGGCGGGCTTCAGGATCACGCTGTTGCCGGTGGCCAGTGCCGGGCCCAGTTTCCAGGCGGTGGTGGACAGGGGGAAGTTCCAGGGCACGATGGCCGCGACCACCCCCAGGGGCATGCGCTGTACCAGGGCCAGTTCGTTCGGGCCCGTGGGTGCCACTTCGTCGTAGACCTTGTCGATGGCCTCGCCGCTCCAGCGGATGGTGGTGACGGCGCCGGGCACGTCCACGTTCATGGTGTCGCTGATCGGCTTGCCGGCGTCCAGGCTCTCCAGCAGTGCTATCTCAATCTTGTTCTCTTCAATCAGTTCGGCGAAGCGCACCAGGATTTTCTTGCGCGCCATCGGCGGCATCCTGGACCAGGCGCCGGACTCGAAGGTCTCGCGGGCCACCTTGACCGCCAGGTCCGCGTCCTCGGGGCCGCAGCTGGCCACCTGGGCCAGTTCCCGGCCGTCCGCCGGGTTGACCGTGGGGCGGGTGCTGCCTCCCAGGGCGTCCACATACTCGCCGTTGATAAAGGCGCGGCCCTCGATCTCGAGGCCGGCCGCCAGTGCCTGCCACTCCTGCAGGGTTTGGGGCGTTTGTTGTTGTGCTGACATGCGCACCTCCTTGGAGAGCTGAATGACTGTCCGGCTTATACCGAAATGTGATCACAAATTAAAGGGTATCAGAAGTCTCCCGGCTGCCCCAGGTTAATCGCATTCCGGAGCCGGGTCTTTTCACGCCACAACCGACTCCACCCGCAGCCAATCGTCCTCCAATTGCATGGCGATACGGTCGCCGTGCAGCAACTCGCCCACACCGGCGGGGGTGCCGGTGAGCACCACGTCGCCGGGCATCAGGGTGAAGTGGCTGCTGATATAGGCCACCAGGTCGAGAATGGGCGTCAGCATATGGCCGGTCTTGCCGCGCTGGCGAAGCGCATCGTTCAGCCACAACGAGTAAGTGAGACCGTCCCAGTCCGGCGCCCAGTCCAGTTTCACGAAGGGCGACAGCGGGCAGGCGCCGTCGAAGCCCTTGGCCTTTTCCCAGGGGTGGCCATCTTTCTTCAACTGCGATTGCAGCTCGCGCAGGGTCAGGTCCAGCGCCAAACCCAGGCCGGCGATCGCGGCCGGCACCTCGGCGGCATTGGCGCCGCTGAGGTGCTCGCCGATCAGCAGCGCCAACTCCCCCTCGAAATGGCAACCGCCGCGGCCCACCGGCAGGTGGATGGGTTCGTGCATGGGCACGGCTGCGGTGGCCGGCTTGATAAACAGCAGCGGGTCCGCTGGTATAGGGTTGTTCAACTCGGCGGCGTGATCGGCGTAGTTGCGACCGACGCAGACGATCTTGCCTAAGCTGAGTGGCATTTCGGTGCCGCAGGTGAATTGGTGTCGGTACATTTATGAAGCCTCTGGAAAGCGTAGCGAGCGGGTGGCTGGTGGTGGCCGCCGGAGCGCAGCAAGCGGAGTGTACTTTAGTACATGAGCATTGCGAGCACCGCCGGACGCCGCCAGGCGCACGCGCAGTAGCTTTACAGTGGCTTCATAATCAAATTAGATACTTAGGATAGGGATTTCGAATAAAGCGCCGCTGGGCGCTTGTGGTATGATCGCGCCCTCGCCGGAACCCGGCAGAGTCTATCGTTTTCCCGTCGCCCATCGTCAAGAGAGTGTATATGGCTCCCCCTAACCCCGTTAAACAACAGTCTCTGCAAAAGGACAAGATTCGCATACTGCTGCTGGAGGGTGTGCATCAATCCGCCATCGACCTGCTGGCGTCCCGCGGCTACACCAATGTGGAGTACCTGAAGACCTCCCTGCCGGAAGAGCAGCTGATCGAGAAGATCGCCGACGCCCACTTTGTCGGCATACGCTCCCGCACCCAGCTGACCCGCAAGGTGCTGGAGAATGCGCCCAAGCTGATCGCCATCGGCTGCTTCTGCATCGGCACCAACCAGGTGGACCTGAAGGCGGCCACCGAGCACGGTATCGCCGTGTTCAACGCGCCCTATTCCAACACCCGCAGCGTGGCGGAGCTGATCATCGCCGAGGCCATCTTCATGCTGCGCGGCATTCCCGAGAAAAACGCCGTCTGCCACCGCGGTGGCTGGATGAAGTCCGCCACCGGCTCCTTCGAGGCCCGCGGCAAGACCCTGGGTCTCATCGGCTACGGCGCCATCGGCTCCCAGGTGTCGGTGATGGCCGAGGCCATGGGCATGCGCGTGATCTTCTACGACGTGATCACCAAACTGCCCCTGGGCAACGCCACCCAGATCAGCACCCTGGACGAACTGCTGGGCGAGGCGGACGTGGTGTCCCTGCATGTGCCGGAGCTGCCGTCCACCAAAATGATGATCGGCGCCAAACAGATCACCCATATGAAACCCGGCGCGATTCTGCTGAACGCCTCCCGCGGCACCGTGGTGGATATAGAGGCGTTGGCGGAGGCACTGAAGAGCGGCCACCTGGCCGGTGCGGCCATCGACGTCTTCCCGGCGGAGCCGCGCGGTAACGAGGACGAATTCCTGTCGCCGCTGCGCGGTATCGACAAGGCGTTGCTGACGCCCCACGTGGGCGGCTCCACCATGGAGGCGCAGGAGAATATCGGCACCGAGGTGGCGGAGAAGCTGGCTCACTATTCCGACAACGGCACCACCACCAGCTCGGTCAATTTCCCCGAAGTGGCCCTGCCCGGACATGTGGGCGCGCACCGGCTGCTGCATATCCACCGCAACGTGCCCGGTGTGCTCAGTGCCATCAACCAGGTGTTCTCGGAGAACCAGATCAACATCTCCGCGCAGTTCCTGCAGACCAACGAGACCCTCGGCTATGTGGTGATCGACGTGGATGCAGAGTACTCGGACCTGGCGCTGGAGAAGCTGAAGAGTATTCCCGGCACGTTGCGCTGCCGCGTACTTTTTTGATCTCCGTTTCTCCCATGTAGGAGCGGCGGGGCGGCCATCCGCCCATGGCCGCGATCGGTTTCCCAGTTTGCCCGGAAGGTAACTGCTCACCCACGTCTGATAAGAACGCTAACGGTTGATACGAAGGCCCTGATGCCGGGGGCCGTCTGTGAAACGATTGCCGATGAGGCTGTTGAGCAGACGGCCACCGGCAGCAGGGCCGCCAGGTGGAGTGTGTAGTTACCCCGGAGGATTGATCGCGGCCATGGGCCGCTCCTACAATTGCGCCACTCCCGGGCCCCGGGCCCGCAAGCCGAGCTGGGGCTCGGCGCTCCCAGCCCCACAATCAGGTGTACCCCCTTGCGCAATCACGACGCCGCCGCCACCGGCCTGCTGGCCGGCATTGCCGCCTTTCTCTTCTGGGGACTGGCGCCGCTGTATTTCAAGCTGCTGGATGGTATTCCCTCGACGGAGATACTCGCGCACCGCAGTATCTGGGCGCTGGTGCTGGCGCTGGCCATCCTCGCCCTGATCGGCAGGCTGCCGGGATTTTTCGCCACCCTGCGCGACGGCAGGAAAATGCGCACCCTGGCCCTGTCCACACTGCTGATCGGCAGCAACTGGCTGGTATTTATCTGGGCCATCACCAACGCCCACCTGCTGGATGCGAGCCTCGGCTATTACATCAACCCGCTGATCAACGTACTGCTCGGTGTGCTGGTGCTGGGGGAGCGGTTGCGACGCTTGCAATGGCTGGCGGTGGGCCTGGCGGCGGCGGGTATCGCCCACGACCTCTGGCAATTCGGGCGGCTGCCAGTAGTGGCACTGTTCCTGGCCTTCTCCTTCGGCTTCTACGGCCTGGTGCGCAAGCGCGCACCGGTGGACAGCCTCACCGGGCTGGCGGTGGAGACCCTGTACCTGTTTCCGCTGACCATGGCCTACCTGGTCTGGAGCGACAGCCCCAGCAGTAACCTGCTCAACAACGGCTGGCAGCTGAACGGCCTGCTGTTGCTGGCCGGCCCCATCACCCTGACGCCGCTGCTGCTGTTCAATATCGCCGCGCGCCGCCTGAACCTTTCCACCGTAGGATTCCTGCAGTACCTGGCGCCCACCCTGCACCTGTTGCTCGCCACCCTGGCGTTCGGCGAGCCCTTTGGCGAGGGCAAGCTGGTCACCTTCGCGCTGGTGTGGCTGGGGCTGCTGCTCTATTCCTTCGATGCGCTGGCACAGCGGCGGAAACAGCAACTACAGGGAAAGGCCCTGGCTTGACCCGTAGCGGTTTTTCCCCCGGAATCGCCCTGGCTACCGCCACAGGTATCTTCGCCGCATCGGTGATGATGTGGCTGCCGCAGCTGACGGCTTGATCAAATACCTGTAGGAGCGGCCCATGGCCGCGATCGATGCCGGAGAAATCCCACAGATTGATCGCGGCCACCGGCGGCTCCTGCAGAAGTTTTTTTCCCATCAAGCATTCAGCCAGTCGTCCAGCGCGGTGAGTATCTGGTGCCGGTAAGGCTGGGTCTCGTTGATCATCTGGTGGCGGGCGCCGCGCACGATCACCCGTTTGCTGTTGGGGAAGCGGCCGCGGATGACGCGCATGTTGTAGCGCCAGGAGACGGTTTCGTCGCCGGTGCCCTGCACCACCAGGATGGGTTTGGGGTTTTTCGCGGTCCTGGGGAAGGTCTTCAGCCAGTCCACCATGGCACCCAGCCAGCGCATCGACATCACCGGTGACTGCAGGGGGTCCCGGTGCGCCTGGCGGCGGGCGAACTCAGCGTCGTGGGTGTTGATATTGAAGCCGCGATCGGGGGCCACCAGGAAGAATCGGCCCAGGTAGTACATCCACTTGCGTATATGCCAGCGCGCCGGGCGCACCAGCGGCGCCAGCAGGAAAATCTTGTCGAACGGCTGCCAGCCGCTGTACTGGAGGTAGGCCAGCAGCGCCGCGCCGCCGGTGCTCTGGCCCAGGGCATGCCAGGGGCCGGGCAGTTTGTCGCGGGCGATCTGCAGGAGCGCATCCAGCACCTGGCGGTACTGCAGGAAGGTGTCGATGGCCACCGGCTCGCCGCTGGAGAGGCCGTGGCCGGGGAAATCGAAGATCACCACGTTCAGGTCGCGCTCCAGGCCGAAACGCACCGCCGCGCCGTAGATGCCGGTGTGGTCGAAATAGCCGTGGCAGATAAACAGGGTGCCGCGGGGCTTTTCCACCAGCCAGTATTGGGCCACCAGTTCGAAGCCGGCGGCGGTGAAGGTGCCCACACCGGTCCGGCTCGCCCGGGGAAACTGCAGGTCGTAGTAGTTGCGGTATTCCTGCAGCGCCGGCAGCAGCGGCCCCTCGTCGTGACGACTGAAGTCCAGCGCCGGCAGCTGCTCGCGCAGGGCCGAATAGTCCGGCCGTTTGATGACCGGGCTGTGTTCGAGAGTGGTGATATCTTGCAGGAGGTCCATTGGTTCAATGGTACTGCATTATTTTTGCTCCCGGGGCCCCGGAGCCCCGGGAGCAAAAATTTATTTGATCTGCGGCTCCAACTCGCCGGCGTCGTAGCGCTGGCTCATGGCGTCGAGGCTGACCGGACGTATCCTGCTGGCGTTGCCGGCGGTGCCGAAGGCCTCGTAGCGGGCCATGCAGATTTCCCTCATCGCCTTGACGGTTTCCTTGAGGAACTTGCGCGGGTCGAACTCGGCTGGGTTCTGGGCCAGGAAGCGGCGGACGGCGCCGGTGGAGGCCAGGCGCAGGTCGGTGTCGACATTCACCTTGCGCACACCGTGCCTGATGCCCTCGCAGATCTGCTCCACCGGCACGCCGTAGGTCTCCGGGATCTCGCCGCCGAACTCGTTGATCACCGCCAGCCACTCCTGCGGCACCGAGGAGGAGCCGTGCATCACCAGGTGGGTATTGGGGATGCGCGCGTGGATTTCCTTGATGCGGTCTATGGCGAGGATATCGCCAGTGGGCGGGCGGGTGAACTTGTAGGCGCCGTGGCTGGTGCCGCAGGCGATGGCCAGGGCGTCCACGCCGGTCTTCCGCACGAAGTCCGCGGCCTCTTCCGGGTCGGTCAGCAACTGGTCGTGGGACAGCACGCCCTCGGCACCGACGCCGTCTTCCTCACCGGCCATGCCGGTTTCCAGGGAGCCCAGGCAGCCCAGCTCGCCCTCCACGGACACGCCGCAGGCGTGGGCCATTTCCACCGCGCGGCGGGTGACGTCCACGTTGTAGTCGTAAGACGCCGGGGTCTTGCCGTCCTCCTGCAGGGAGCCGTCCATCATCACCGAGCTGAAGCCCAACTGGATGGAGCGCTGGCACACTGCCGGGCTGGTGCCGTGGTCCTGGTGCATCACCACCGGGATTTCCGGGAATTCCTCGATGGCGGCGAGAATCAGGTGGCGCAGGAAGGGCGCGCCGGCGTATTTGCGCGCGCCGGCGGAGGCCTGCACGATCACCGGGGAGTCGGTCTGCTGTGCCGCCTCCATGATCGCGCGCATCTGTTCCAGGTTGTTCACGTTGAATGCGGGCACGCCGTAGCCGTATTCGGCGGCGTGGTCCAGCAGTTGGCGGAGGCTGATTAGGGCCATGAAACTTTCCTTTCTCGTCGTCGGTGCGAAGTTTTAATCGTTGTAGTTATTCAGTGTTTTGTAGGAGCGGCCGTTGGCCGCGATCGGATTCCAGGGAGCCCCGGAAGATCGATCGCGGCCAACGGCCGCTCCTACAGGGGGACATCAGTCAAAAATCAGTCGTCGGCGCGGGATTCGAGAATCTCTACCGCCGGCAGCGTCTTGCCCTCCACGTATTCCAGGAAGGCGCCGCCGCCGGTGGAGATATAGGAGACCTTGTCGGCGATGCCGTACTTGTCCACCGCGGCCAATGTGTCGCCGCCGCCGGCGATGGAGAAGGCATCGCTGTCGGCGATGGCCTTGGACAACCGCTCGGTGCCGCCGCCGAACTGGTCGAACTCGAACACCCCCACCGGGCCGTTCCAGATGATGGTCTTAGCTTCCTTCAATATCTCTGCCAACTCGGCGGATGACTGGGGGCCTATGTCGAAAATCATATCGTCGTCGGCCACCTGGTCCGCGGGCTTGGTCTCGGCGGCGGCGGACTCGCTGAACTCTTTGCCGGTGACCACGTCCACCGGCAGGGGAATGTCGCACTTCTGCATCAGGGCCTTGGCGGTATCCACCAAGTCGTGCTCGCACAGGGACTTGCCCACCGGCTTGCCGGCGGCGGCAAGGAAGGTGTTGGCGATGCCGCCGCCGACGATCAGTTGGTCCACCTTGTCGGCCAGGGTTTCCAGCACGGTCAGCTTGGTGGACACTTTGGAACCGCCGACAATCGCCACCATCGGCCGCGCCGGATTCGCCAGGGCCTTCTCCAGCGCGTCCAGTTCGGCGGCCAGCAGTGGGCCGGCACAGGCCACCGGGGCGAATTTTGCCACGCCATGGGTGGAGGCCTGGGCGCGGTGGGCGGTGCCGAAGGCATCCATCACAAAGATGTCGCACAGGCCCGCATAGGCCCGGGCCAGGTCTTCGTCGTCCTTCTTCTCGCCGGGGTTGAAGCGCACGTTTTCCAGCAGGACCACTTCGCCATCCGCCAGCTCGATGCCGTCGCGCCACTCCTTGACCAGCTTCACCTGGCTGCCGAGCAGCCCGCCCAGGTGCCCGGCCACTGGCGCCAGGGAGAACTCCTCGGCGTACTCGCCCTCGGTGGGGCGGCCCAGGTGGGACATCAACAGCACCTTGGCACCGGCGTCCACGGCGGCCCGGATAGTGGGCAGGGCGGCGCGGATACGCGCGTCGGAGGTGACAGCCCCGTCTTTTACCGGAACATTCAGGTCTTCGCGGATCAGGACGCGCTTGCCCGCCAGATCCAGATCCGTCATCAATTTAACCGCCATTCGCCATTCCCCCTGGTCGCTAGTAGAAAACTCAAGTTTCGGAGTTCGATGCCTTGCCGGTGGCACAAGCCGGGACGGGGGG
>Ga0207773_100269_pt1 | contig 28909 bp, 28 predicted proteins | sample TtaePargueraPR_2_FD_187281 | JGI IMG/M metagenome (GOLD analysis project Ga0207773, IMG submission 187281) | Aerobic enrichment media microbial communities from Bioluminiscent Bay, La Parguera, Puerto Rico - Tt and M1 (3) (SPAdes) | ecosystem: Environmental > Aquatic > Marine > Unclassified ...
CGCAGCGATCGCCAGCGCGCCGCGCCGGCCGGCTCTCTTGCCGCTGGTGGCGGTCATGATCTCCCAGTGCCTCTGGACTGCGGGCGTCGGGGCAGGATTGGCGCGCGGCGGCGCGGGAGTCAATGGCGCCGGCTTTCGCCGGGCGAAATGCCCGGTTTATCTTCACGCGCCGGTGCCTCTATGATGCCGGCCGACGACGAACCGGAAGCGCCCGTAGAGTTCCCTGCATGACCACGCTGCTTTTCAGCCATCCCGCCTGCGAAGACCACATCCCCGACCTCGGCCACCCGGAGAACCCCGGACGGCTGCGCGCTGTCACAGCGGCCCTCTCGGCTGCCGAGTTCGACGGCCTGCTGCGGCGCGAGGCGCCACGCGCCGAGGAGAGCCAGATCGCTCGCGTGCATCCGGGCGGCTTCGTGCACGACCTGCTGTCCCACGTGCCTGCGGAGGGCGTCTACGGCATCGATCCCGACACCTACCTGTCGCCGGGCTCCGGCGAGGCGGCGCTGCGGGCGGCCGGGGCCGTGGTCGCGGCGGTTGATGCGGTGATGGCGGGGGAGGCCGACAACGCCTTCTGCGCTGTTCGTCCGCCGGGCCACCACGCGGAGCCGGACCGCGCCATGGGCTTCTGCCTCTTCAACAACGTCGCGGTCGGCGCGCTGCACGCCCGCGCCGCGCACGGCCTACACCGCGTCGCGGTGATGGACTTTGACGTGCACCACGGCAACGGCACCCAGGCGGCGTTCTGGAGCGATCCCGACCTGTTCTATGCCTCGACGCACCAGAGCCCGCTCTATCCGGGCACCGGTTCGGCGCGAGAACGCGGCGTCAACGCCAACATCGTGAACGTGCCGCTGCCGCCCTACGCCGGCTCGGACGAGTTCCGCCAGGCGATGCGCGACGGCGTGGTGCCGGCGCTCACCGCGTTTCAGCCGGAGTTCTTGTTCATTTCCGCCGGCTTCGACGCTCATGCCGACGACCCGCTGGCCGGCCTCGACTTTGTCGAGGAAGACTATGCCTGGGCGACGGAGCAGCTGCTGGCACTGGCTCGCAGCGCCTGCGGCGGGCGGCTTGTCTCGGTGCTGGAAGGCGGCTACAACCCCGACGCGCTCGGACGCAGCGTGGCCGCGCACGTGCGCGCGCTGATGCAGGGCTGAGGGCCTTTCTCCGCCTGCCGGAGACGGCAGGGCAGGACGGCAAAGAAGGGGCAGTCGCCGGCCGAAGGGTTGTCCAGCGCGGGCGGCGTCGGGCATCTTCATCCGCGGCCGCCGGCGTGGTTCCGCAGCGAAGGTAGAAGTCATGGCAGACAACGCGATTCCCGCCGACATCCGCAAGATGAGCTTCGAGCAGGCGCTCGACGAGCTGAAGACCATCGTCACCAAGCTGGAGCAGGGGCAGGGCACGCTTGACAGCGCCATCGGCGATTACGAGCGCGGCGCGCTGCTGAAGCGGCACTGCGACGCCAAGCTGCGTGAGGCCCAGGCGAAAATCGAGAAGATCAGCCTGGCGCCCGACGGCGCCGCCAGCAGCGAGCCCTTCGATGTCGAATAGCAGCACGAAGCCGCAGCAAGCCAGTCCTGAAGCCAGAGAGGCCGCCGACGATGCCGCTCTGCAGGCCGCGCTGGCGTCCTGCGGCGAGGCGGTCACCGCGATGCTCGACCGGCTTTTGCCGCCGGTCGAGGGCCCGCGCGGCCGTGTCGTCGAGGCGATGCGCTACAGCGCGCTGGGCGGCGGCAAGCGCCTGCGGCCCTTTCTGGTCTGCGAATCAGCCCGGCTGTTCGACCTGCCGGAGGCCCAGGCTCTGCGCGTCGCCGCGGCCATCGAGATGGTCCACTGCTACAGCCTCATCCATGACGATCTGCCGGCGATGGACGACAGCGCCCTGCGCCGCGGCCGCCCGACCGCCCACGTTGCCTTCGACGAGGCGACCGCCATCCTGGCCGGCGACGGCCTGCTGACCGAGGCCTTCACGGTGCTGGCCGACGCGCGCACCCACGACAACGCCGCCGTGCGCGTCGCGCTGGTGGCGGCGCTGGCGGCGGCCGCCGGCGCGGCAGGCATGGTCGGCGGGCAGATGATCGATATCTCGCCGGAGCGGGGCGGCCTCGACCTCGACGGTATCTCGCACCTGCAGAGCCTGAAGACCGGCGCGCTGATCCGTTTTTCCTGCCAGGCCGGTGCGCTGCTGGCCGAGGCGGGCGAGGCGCAGCGGGCGGCGCTGACGGCGTACGCCGAGGATCTCGGCCTTGCCTTCCAGATCGCCGACGACCTCCTCGACGCGGAGAGCACGCCGGAGGCGCTGGGCAAGCCGACGGGGCAGGATGCCAGCCTCGGAAAGGCCACTTTCGTAGGCCAGCTTGGCATCCGCGGCGCGCGGGAGAAAGCCGGGAAGCTGGTGGAGTCTGCCTGTGCACGACTTGATATTTTCGGTGAAAAGGCAGACCTTCTTAGGCAGACGGCGGCCTTTGTCGTAGCCCGCCGGTCGTAGCGCGGCAGGTGAGGGGCCTGCCTGCCGTTTTGCGATCCGGCAGCGGGCTTCTGGTTGTTGATGTGAGAACGAGATGCCGGACAAGGCGTCAGGAGCGGTACAAGGCGTGGCACAGATCGGTCATAACAGGCATCCGACCCCCCTTCTGGATCAGGTGAACGTTCCGGAGGATCTGCGCAAGCTGGACGAGAGCCAGCTGCGCGACCTGGCGGACGAACTGCGCGCTGAGATGATCGAGGCGGTGTCGGTGACCGGCGGCCATCTCGGCGCCGGCCTCGGCGTGGTCGAGCTCACCACCGCGCTGCACTACGTCTTCGATACGCCGCGCGACAAGCTGATCTGGGACGTGTCGCACCAGTGCTATCCGCACAAGATCCTGACGGGCCGGCGCGACCGCATCCGCACGCTGCGCCAGGGCGGCGGCCTCTCCGGCTTCACCAGCCGCAAGGAGAGCGTCTACGATCCCTTCGGCGCGGCGCACAGCTCGACCTCGATCTCGGCCGGGCTCGGTTTCTCGGTGGCGCGCGACTTCCGCGGCGAGGACAATGCCGTGATCGCCGTGATCGGCGACGGCGCGATGAGCGCCGGCATGGCTTACGAGGCGATGAACAACGCCGGCGCGATGAACTCACGCCTCATCGTCATCCTGAACGACAACGACATGTCGATCGCGCCGCCGGTCGGTGCGATGAGCGCCTACCTGTCGCAGCTCATCTCGTCGAAGCCGTTCCTCTCGGTGCGCCAGATCGGGCGCCAGCTCGCCAAGCGCTTCCCGCGCCCCATCGAGATGGCGGCCAAGCGCGCCGAGGAGTACGCGCGCGGCCTTCTGACCGGCGGCACGCTGTTCGAGGAGCTCGGCTTCTTCTACGTCGGCCCCATCGACGGTCACAACCTCGATCACCTGCTGCCGGTGCTGAAGAACGTGCGCGACTCGCACTACGAGGGTCCGGTGCTGATCCACTGCGTGACGCAGAAGGGCAAAGGCTACGAGCCGGCCGAGGCTGCCGCCGACAAGTACCACGGCGTCGCCAAGTTCGACGTGGTGACCGGCAAGCAGGCCAAGAGCACGCCCAAGGCGCCGAGCTACCAGAATGTCTTCGCCGCCGGCCTCATCGCCGAAGCGGAGCACGACGAGACCATCGTGGCGGTGACCGCGGCCATGCCGTCGGGCACCGGCCTCAACAAGTTCGCCGAACGCTTCCCTAAGCGCACCTTCGATGTCGGCATCGCCGAGCAGCATGCCGTCACCTTCTGCGCCGGCATGGCCTGCGAGGGCTTCAAGCCCTTTGCCGCCATCTATTCGACCTTCCTGCAGCGCGCCTACGACCAGGTGGTGCACGACGTGGCGATCCAGAGCCTGCCGGTGCGCTTCGCCATCGACCGCGCGGGCATGGTCGGCGCCGACGGCGTGACCCACCAGGGCAGCTACGACCTCAGCTACCTCGGCTGCCTGCCGAACTTCGTCATCATGGCGCCGAGCGACGAGGCCGAGCTGATGCACATGGTGGCCACCGCCTGCCGCATCGACGACCGCCCCTCGGCGATCCGCTATCCGCGCGGCGAGGCGATGGGCATCGAGATGCCGGCGCGCGGCACGCCGCTGGAGATCGGCAGGGGCCGCATCCTGCGCGAGGGCAGCAAGGTCGCCATCCTCTCGCTCGGCACCCGCCTGCACGACGCGCTGGCGGCGGCCGAGGATCTCGCGGCGCGGGGCCTCTCCACCACCGTGGCCGACGCCCGCTTCGCCAAGCCGCTCGACGAGGACCTGGTGCGCCGTCTGGCGCGCGACCACGAGGTTCTGGTGACGGTGGAGGAGGGCGCGATCGGCGGCTTCGCCACGCAGGTCATGCAGTTCCTCGCCCGCGAGGGCGTCTTCGACAAGGGCCTGAAGTTCCGGCCGATGACGCTGCCCGACACTTTCATCGACCACGACAAGCCCGAGGTGCAGCTCGCCCAGGCCGGCCTCGACCGTGCCGGCATCCTGGCGACGGTGCTGGGCGCGCTCGGCCAGGCCGCGATGGAATCTCCCGTAAGGGCTTGATCTAGCTTTCCTTTAACCAAGAGAGCGCATGGCGGCTCTGCGCCCGGGGCGGGTTTCCCCGGATCGGCAAGATCGTCATAGTGCAAACCATGTCCGGAACGCTCCTGCCGAACGCCGCGGCCCTGGCCGCCGGCGCACCCACCGCTGCCGCCTTGTGGCGCCGCGAGATCCTCGCGACGCTGCATCTGGCCGGGCCGCTGGTGTTCACGCAGCTGGCGATGATCGGCATCAACACCACCGACATCATCATGATGGGCTGGCTGGGGCCGGACGAGCTGGCGGCCGGCGCCCTCGGCATGAACGTCTTCATCCCGCTGTTCCTCTTCGGCATGGGCATCGCGACCGTGGTCGCGCCGATGACCGCGCAGGCCCTGGGCGGGCGTGACTTCCGCGGCGTGCGCCGCACGGTGCGCCAGGGCTTCTGGCTGACGCTGCTGTTCGGCGCCCTCTTCACGGTCGTCATCTGGAACGGGCGCCACCTGCTGCTGGCGACCGGCCAGGACCCGGCGATCGCCCTGCTGGCGCAGGACTACCTGCAGGCGGTGGCCTGGGGCCTTGTCCCCAGCCTGTGGTTCGTCGTGCTGCGCTGCTTCGTCACCGCGCACTCGCGGCCCCGCTCCGTGCTGGTGATCACCCTCGCCGCGGTGGCGGTGAACGCGGTCGGCAACTACGGCCTGATGTTCGGCAACTTCGGGCTGCCGCGCTGGGAGCTGACCGGCGCCGGGGTGACCAGTTCGGTGGTCTCGGCGCTGATGTTCCTCACGATGCTGGCCTTCGTGCAGGGCGACCGGCGCTTCGGCCGCTACCACATCCTGGTGCGCTTCTGGCGGCCTGACTGGTCGCGCTTCTTCGAGCTGTTCCGCATCGGCGTGCCGATCGGCCTGACCATCGTCGCCGAGGCCGGCCTGTTCTCGGCGGCCGCTTTCCTCATGGGCCTCATCAGCACCGAGGCACTGGCCGCCCACGCCATCGCGCTGCAGTGTGCGGCCGTCGCTTTCATGGTGCCGCTCGGCATCGGCCAGGCCGCCGTGGTGCGCGTCGGCCTCGCTGCCGGCGCCCGTGACGGCGAGGGCGTGCGCCGCGCCGGCTGGTCGGCCCTCATCGCGGGCACGCTCTTCATGGGCTGCTCGGCGCTGGTGTTCTGGTTCGCCGGTCCCTGGCTGGTCGGCCTGTTCCTCGACGCGGCGGCGCCGGAGAACGCGCGGGTCATCGAGCTGGCCGTCGCCTTCCTGACCATTGCCGCCCTGTTCCAGCTGGTCGACGGCGGCCAGGTCATCGGCGTCCACACCCTGCGTGGCCTGAAGGACACGACGGTGCCGATGTGGCTGGCGATCGGCGGCTACTGGGCCATCGGCTTCGTCGCCTCGATGGTCTTCGCCTTTCCGCTCGGCCTGGATGGGCGCGGCGTGTGGATCGGCCTGGCGCTGGGGCTCGCCTTCGTCGCCGTGGCGGTGAACTGGCGCTTCCATCGCCGCGGGCTGCTGCTGCCGAACGGCGGCCTCGCAGCCCCGTGAGCACGCCCGGCAAGCCGCAGAAAAAGCAGCGGGCCGATGTCGCGCTGGTCGAGCGCGGCCTCGTCGAGAGCCGCGCAAAGGCCCAGGCGCTCATCATGGCCGGCAAGGTCTTCGCCGGCGAGCGCAAGCTGGCCAAGCCCGGCGAGACGATCGCCGGCGATCAGCCGCTGGAGGTGCGCGGGCAGGACCACCCCTGGGTCAGCCGCGGCGGGCTGAAGCTGGCGCACGCGCTCGAGCATTTTCATCTCGACCCGGCCGGCCTCGTCTGCCTCGATCTCGGTGCCTCGACCGGCGGCTTCACCGACGTGCTGCTGCAGCACGGGGCGGCGAAGGTCTACGCGGTCGATGTCGGCCACGGGCAGCTCGCCTGGAAGCTGCGCAATGATGCGCGCGTGGCGGTGCTGGAGCGCACCAATGCCCGCACCCTCGGCACGGGGCAGGTGCCCGAGCCGATCGATGTCCTGGTCTGCGATGCCAGCTTCATCGGCCTCGAGGTGCTGCTGCCGGCGCCGCTGGCGCTGACCGCGCCGCGTGCCGTCATGGCGGTGCTCATCAAGCCGCAGTTCGAGGTGGGCAAGGAGCGTGTCGGCAAGGGCGGGGTGGTGCGCGATGCCGCCTTGCACGAGGAGGTCTGCGCGCGGATCGAGGCCTGGGTGAACGCGCAGCCGGGCTGGCGCGTCGAGGGCATCATCGAAAGCCCGATCACCGGCCCGGAAGGCAACAAAGAATTCCTGCTGGTGGCAAGGAAGGGCGCTTAGCGCCGCCCCTCGAAGCCCAGCAGCACGTTCACCGCATTGACGCCGATCTCGGCGACCGCGTAGCCGCCTTCCATGACGAAGAGGGTCGGCTTGCCGAGCTTCGCAATGGTCGCGCCGATCTCCAGGTAGTCGGGCGACTTCAGCTTGAACTGCGAGATCGGGTCCTTCTCGAAGGTGTCGACGCCGAGCGACACCACCAGCACCTCTGGACCGTAAGCGGCGATCTTCCTGCAGGCGTCCTGCAGCGCGTCGTTCCAGGCGTCGAAGCCGCTGCCCCAGACCAGCGGATAGTTGGCGTTGCATCCCTCGCCGGCGCCTTCGCCGGTCTCGTCGGCGTAGCCGAGGAAGAAGGGATACTCCTGCTTCGGGTGGCCGTGGATCGAGGCGAAGAAGACGTCCGGACGGTCGTAAAAGATCGCCTGGGTGCCGTTGCCGTGGTGGTAGTCGACGTCGAGGATGGCGACCCGGGCGGCGCCTGAATCGATGAACGACTGCGCAGCAATGGCGGCGTTGTTGAGGAAGCAGTAGCCGCCATAGAAGTCGGCCGCCGCGTGATGTCCGGGCGGTCGGCAGAGCGCGAAAGCCGCGCCGGCGCCGTCCCGCAGCAGGTCGGCGGCGGTCAGCGCCACGTCGGCGCTGGCGGCCGCCGCTTCCCAGGTGCCCGCGGTGATCGGCGTGCCGGCGTCGAAGGAGTAGTAACTAAGCTTGCCGTCGATGTAGTCCGGCTCGATCTGCCGCAGGCCGCGCACCGCCCAGACCAGCGGCAGCGCCTCGTAGTCGCGCCCCGCCGCGGTCCAGAGATCCCAGGCCTTGGAGAGGAAGTCGACGTAGTTGGGCGCGTGGATCCTTTTCACCGGGTCGAGGCCATGCGCCGTCGGCGCAATCACGGGACCGAGCCCGGCGGTGTTCACGCGGTCCAGCACCGTTTCGGCGCGTGACGGCATCTCGACGGCCGGTTCCATCTTGCCGTTGATCAGCTCCAGCTTGGCATGGTGCAGCTTGTGTTTTTCGCTGTAGACGGTCTTCACGAAAGGGAGTCCTCGATGACGGTGACACGGTCGGCGCGCCAGGCGCCGGGCCAGACCTCGGCGCCCGCCTCGCGCAGGCGCCTGATCTCGGCGAAGGGAATGTTGCGCGCGATGAGCAGCGGCCCGTCGCCGGGGTCGTCGCCGACCGGCGCCGTGGAACCGAGCACGCCGTTCATGCCGAGGCTCGGCTCGCAGGGCAGGTAGAGCGCGCAGGCCGAGACGTTGGTCGGGTTCTGCGTGGTGCCGGGCGCCCGGCCGATCGTGCCGCAGGCGCCGACGGCGCAGAGCAGCTCGACGGCGCGCGCCTTGGCGCAGGAGAAGACCCGCGCGTAACCGGAGAGCTTGCCCGTCATCGACGGCACCAGGATGAGATCGGGATTCAGCGGCGCCAGCTTCGCCGAGAGCGCCGGCAGCTCGATGTCGAGGCAGATGAGGGTGACGATGCGCAGGCCCTCCCACTCCACGAGGTGCACCGCGTTGCCGGGCTGCAGGTTCCAGCTCTCCGGGTCCTGCTCGCCGGGGGTGAGGCAGAGCTTGTCCTGGCCGATCGCGCGCCCGTCGGGCAGCAGCAGCCAGGCCCGGTTGGTGAAGGCCTCCGCGCCGTTGCCTTCGGCTGCCCAGGGCATCGAGCCGGCCAGCAGGGCGACGCCGTGGCGTGCCGGCAGCGGGCGCAGCAGCTCCAGCGCCGCCGGCGCCTGCCCGGCCATCCAGGCGATCTCCTGCTCGGGCGCCAGCCCCGCGGGCTTGAAAGACAGCCAGGCCTCGCAGGCGTATTCCGGCATGACCAGCAGCCTGGCGCCGGCCGTGGCCGCCTCCTGCAGCTTCGCCTCGACGTGCGCCGCCCAGGCCTCGAGCCCGTTCAGCGGCGTCGAGAGGTTGGTTGCCCAGAGGGCGAGGGTGAAGGGGGCAGGAGACGACATGGGTGCCTATATGGCGCGACGGAGGGCGAACCGCAACCGGCGGCCCGCCCTCCCGCAGGAACGACGTCAGCTCTTCAGCCGCGTCCACACCTTGTTGCGCAGCTCGCGGGCGGCCGGCGAGCAGTTGAGGTTCGGCCGCAGGCGGTCGGCATACTCCTCGGGCATGGCTACCGCAGGGTCGTTCTTCAAGGCCTCGTCCATGAAGTCCTCCGAGCCGCGGATCGCGTTCATGTAGCCGGTGAAGTTGGACGCGATGGCGATGTTCTCAGGCGCCATCATCCAGTTGATGAAAGTCTTGGCGTTGTCCTTGTTCGGTGCCGAAGTCGGCACCACGAAGTTGTCCGCCCAAAAAGTGATGCCTTCCTTCGGATACATGTAGACGGCGCTCGGCAGCTTCTCCTTGGTGCGGTGCGAAGCGCCGTTCCACTGCATATGCGCCAGCACCTCGCCGGCGGCGAGACGGTCGATGGTGCCGTCGGAGTTGTAGGTGGCGACAAAGGGCTTCTGCGCCTCCAGGACGTCGAGGATCTTCTGCGCTTCCTTCGAATCCTCGGTGCACTTGTCAACGCCGGTGTAGTAGGCGGCGGCGTTGTAGACTTCGACTTCGTCGTTCAGCATTGCGATCTGACCCTTGAGGGCGTCACGAGGCTCGAAGACCTCCTTCCAGGAGTTTTCCAGTTCGCCGACTTTCGCGGAATCATAGGTGAAGCCGGTGGTGCCCCACATGTAGGGCGCGGAGTATTCCCGGTTAGGGTCGGCCGGCAGGGCATTGTGCGGTGCCGTGACGTTCTTGTAGTTCTCCATCTGCCCGGCATCGATCTTCTCGGCGAGTCCTTCGTCGATCATGATCTTCACCATGTAGTCCGACGGCACGACGACGTCATAGCCGGCGGCGCCGGCCTGCAGCTTGGCGAGCATGGTTTCGTTCGAATCGTAGACGTCGAGCGTCACCTTGATGCCGGTATCCTTCTCGAACTTCGTCAGCAGGTCGGGCGGGAAGTAGTTCGACCAGTTGTAGAGGAACAGCTCGCCCGCGGCCTGAGCGCTGGTCGCCGTCAGCGACAGCGCGGCCACACAGGCCATAGAGCCCAACAGCTTCTTCACAGTCATCTTCTTAGCCTCCGCTTGTTTTGTTGTAAGACGGTCCTGTCGCCTGTTGCGCGCGGCGCCGCCTCGCCGCGCCGGCGGGTCATCGTCGCAGCCTGCCGACCAGGAAGGACAGGCTGACGAAGAGGATCGAGACGATGAGCATCATCGAGGAGATCGCGTTCACCTCCGGCGTGATGCCGATGCGGATCATGCCGAAGATGTACACCGGCAGCGTGGTGGCGCCGGCACCGGCCACGAAGTAGGTGATGACGAAGTCGTCGAGCGAGATGATGAAGGCCAGCATGGCGCCCGACAGGATTCCCGGCCACAGCAGCGGCAGGGTGACGCGCTGGAAGGCCTGCCAGTCGTTGGCGTAGAGGTCGGCGGCGGCCTCGCCCAGAGCCTTGTCCATGCCCTCCAGGCGGGCGCGGATCGGCAGGTAGGCGAAGGGGATGCAGAACACCGTGTGGGCGATGATTACCGTCGTCAGGCCGAGCCGGAAGCCGATGAGGATGAAGAACAGCAGGGTGGCGACGGCGGTGACGATCTCCGGCACCACCAGCGGCAGGGCGAGGATGCCGGTGACGCCGTCCGCGCCGATGAAGCGACCCTTGGCCATGCCGAGGGCAGCCAGGGTCGCGGCGGTGGTGGCCGCCAGCGTCGCCGAGGTCGCGATGACGAGCGAGTTGGTGGCCGCGCGGATGATGTCGTCGTTGGCCAGAACAACGCCGTACCACTCCGTCGAGAAGCCGCTCCAGATGGTGGCGAGGCGGTTCTCGTTGAAGCTGAGGACGATCAGGACGACGATCGGCAGGTAGAGGTAGGCGAAGAACAGCCAGGTGGCAGCCCGGATGCCGGTGAAGCGCCACAGCGGATTGGCGGGGTCGACACGCATCAGTGACCTCCCGCCGGCGCGCGTCGGAAGCGCAGCAGGTAGACCATCATGGCGAGCAGCACGATGGCGAGCAGTGCGAAGGCGAGGGCGGCGCCGAACGGCCAGTTGCGCGCCGCGCCGAACTGACTCTGGATGAGGTTGCCGATCATCATCGACTTGCCGCCGCCCAGCAGCTCGGGCGTCACGTAGGCGCCGAGCGCCGGCACGAAGACCAGCACACAGCCGGCGGCGATGCCTGGAGCGGCGAGCGGCAGGATGACGCGCAGCAGGGCGCGGCGGCGGTCGGCGCCGAGGTCAAAGGCGGCCTCGATGAGGCGCGCGTCGAGCTTCTCGAGGCTGGCGTAGATCGGCAGCACCATGAAGGGCAGGTAGGTGTAGGTGAGGCCGATGGAAACGGCGAGCGGCGTGTACATGACGCCGAGCGGCTGATCGCTGAGGCCCAACCAGTGCACCAGGTTCTCGATCAGGCCGCCGTTGCGCAGCAGCAGGATCCAGGCGTAGTTGCGCACCAGCAGGTTGGTCCAGAACGGGATGGTGACCAGGAAGATCAGCAGGTTGCGCCGGTGCTCCGGCTGCATCGCCATGTAGAGCGCGGTCGGAAACCCTATCGCCAGCGCCAGCACGGCGGTCAGCAGCGAGAGGCCGAAGGAGCGCGCGAAGATCTGCAGGTAGTCGGTGTTGAGCACCAGGCTGTCGTCGAGGTCGCGCTCGAAGATGAAGTTCACGTAGGCTTCGGCGGTATGCTGGTCCCACACGACGCCGCCGTTGATGCCCTTCTCGAGCAGCGACACGTAGGCCATGAGGCACAGCGGCGCCAGCATGAAGACGCCGATGATCGCCACCGCCGGGACGATCTGCAGCACGCGTTTGCGGGAGGCCGCCGACATCGCCGTCAGTCCGCCAGGCACTGAATGGCGGCCGGCGCGATCTGCACCTTCACCGCCGCGCCGCTGGCGAGGTCGAGGCGGGCGCCGGCGCTGTTCTGCGCGCGCACCAGAAAGGGCGTGCCGTCGGCCAGCGCCAGGTGATAGGTGGTGTCGGTGCCCTTGTAGACCACGGCGCCGACCGTTGCCGGCAGGCCTTCGGCCGCCGCGGGGGCGATGACCGCGCGTTCCGGACGCACCGCCAGGGTGACGGCGCCGCCCGCGGGAGGCGCCGCCTGGCCGTTCAGCGCCAGCGCGCCGCCGGCCGCGAGGTGGGCTAGGGCGCCGCTGCCGCCGTGCTCGATGCGCGCCTCCAGGAAGTTCGTCTCGCCGATGAAGTCAGCGACGAAGCGGCGTTGCGGGTGCTCGTAGATTTCCGTGGGCGAGCCGATCTGCAGGATGTGGCCGTGGTCCATGACCGCGATGCGGTCGGACATCGTCAGGGCCTCTTCCTGGTCGTGCGTCACGAAGACGAAGGTGATGCCGGTCTCCGTCTGCAGCCGCTTCAGCTCGATCTGCATTTCCTTGCGCAGCTTCAGGTCGAGCGCCGAGAGCGGCTCGTCGAGCAGCAGCACCTTGGGCTGGCTGGCGAGCGCCCGGGCCAGCGCCACCCGCTGCTGCTGGCCGCCGGAAAGCTGGGCCGGCTTGCGGTTGGCATAGCCCTGCAGCTTCACGAGGGCGAGCATCTGCTCGACGCGCCGGGCGCGCTCCTCCTTCGGGCGGCCCAGCATCTCCAGCCCGAAGGCCACGTTCTGTCCGACCGTCAGGTGCGGGAACAGGGCGTAGCTCTGGAAGACGGTGTTGATCGGCCGCTTGAAGGGCGGCAGGCCGCTCAGCGGCTTGCCCTGCAGGAAGATCTCGCCGGCGGTGGGCTGCTCAAAGCCGCCGATGAGCCGCAGCAGGGTGGTCTTGCCGCAGCCCGAGGGGCCCAGCAAGGTGAAGAACTCGTTCTCTCGGATGGTCAGGGAGACGCTGTCGAGGGCGTGAACCGCGTCCTGGCCCGCCCCGAACGACTTCGACAGCCCCCGCGCTTCGATGGCTGATGCCTGCACGCGCTCTCCCCATACCTGCAGCGCCGTCGAGCATAGCGAGGCGGCCAAGGGCGCCACAAGGCGGAATCGCCCGGAATCCCCACAAGGGGCCGGGAAAGCCGTGGGGTTTCGAGGGTTTACCCCCCCCCGCTGCCCGTCATCTGACGGGAGTCGTCACCGGCGATTGCAAGGCATGGCTGCGGGGGTGGCCGCCGGCCGTTTCGACTGCCTCCACCAGCGGATCGAGCAGCGCCGCCACCCGCGCCAGCCGCTGCAGCAGCGCCACGGTGGAGGCGCTGCGGATGCTGCCGCCGAAGATGTCCTCCAGCAGGGCGGCGAAGGGATCGCGCTCGGCGGGGAAGGGCCGCAGCCGCACCGCCTCGTCGGCGGCGAGGCCGGCTGCGTCCTTGGCCAGGTTCACCGCCGTGCGGTAGCCGCCGAGGGCGTCGACGAGGCCGGCCTCCTTGGCGTCGGCGCCCGACCAGATCTGCCCCTTGGCGACCGCCAGAACCTGCTCGGGGGTAAGGTTGCGCCCCTCGGCAACCTTGCCGGTGAAGTCGGCATAGGTGTCGTCCAGCGTCTGCTGCAGCCAGGCCCACTCGTCGCTGCTGAAAGGGGCGTTGGGGCTCCACATGGCGGCGCGGCGACCAGCCTGCACACCGTCCCAGTTCACGCCGAGGTCGGCCCACAGCTCGCGCAGCGACACCTTGCCGCTGATGACGCCGATGGAGCCGGTGAGGGTGCCGGGCTGGGCGACGATGCGGTCGGCCGGCGCCGCGACAAAGTAGCCGCCGGACGCGGCGAGGTTGCCCATCGAGATCACCACCGGCTTGCCGAGTTCGCGCGCCCGCGTCACCTCGCGCCAGATGGTGTCGGAGCCGACGTAGGAGCCGCCGGGGCTGTCGACGCGGAAGACGATGGCCTCCACCTCGGGATCGTCGATCGCCGCCGACAGCGCTTCGGCGACGTCGACCGCGCCCATGGTGACGCGCCCGAACAGCGGGTCGTCCTCGCTCTCCGCCAGGATGATGGGCCCCTGGCCATGCACCAGTGCGAACACCGGCGCGCTGTCGTCGGGGGCGGGCAGAGTGTCGTAGTAGGCGCCGAGCGGCAGCCAGTCGGCGAGCTGCGCGCCGGCCGCCGCGTTCACCGCCGCCTCCACCTCGTCCCAGTAGCCGAGACGGTCGACGAGGCCGAGCTGCACCGCCTGCGCCCCGCGATAGGGCGCACGGTCGATGAGATCGCGCACCGCGCCGGCCTCCAGGTTGCGTGCCTCGGCGATGCCGGTGGCGATCTGCATGATCGCCGAATCGAGGTAGCGCTGCAGGTTCTCGCGCTGCGGCGCCGGCATGGAGTCCTCGGTGAGGAAGCTCATGGCGCCCTTGTACTCCTCGCGCTGCGCGACCTGCGGGCGCGCGCCGATGTCCTGCAGCAGCGGGTTGAGGAACGGCTGCTGCAGGGCGAAGCCGGTGATGCCGAGATCGCCCGACGGCTGCATCCAGATCTCGCCGGCGGCGCTGGCGAGGAAGTAGTGCAGGGTGCCGTCGCCGGCCTCGCCGAAGGTCTCGGCGAAGGCGATGACGGGCTTGCCCCCGGCGCGGAACCCCGCGACCGCCGCGCGCAGCTCCTGCATCTGGGCCAGCCCCGGATCGCCCCAGCCCGCGCGGATGACGAGCGCCTTCACCCGCTCGTCGCGCCCGGCGGCGGCCAGCGCGTCCACCGCTTCCCGCAGCACCAGCGCGCCGCCCAGCGAGGCGCGCGCCAGTGGATTGTCCGGGCGCTGCTCGATGAGGCCCTCGGAGAGGTCGAGCACCAGCACCGCCTGCTCCGGCACCTCGGCGACCTGCGGCTCAAGGCCGTCGAGGCGCGGCACCAGCAGGATCGCTGCGACCACCGCCGCGATGAGGAAGAAGCCCACGGTCGCGAAGAGGCCGACGAGGCATTTCAGGAGGAAGAGAATGATTCGCATCATGGGCCTATCTCAACGGTTCGGCGGTTCGCTGGCCAGTTAAATTTTGGTGCCGGTTGTGAAACGCCGCCGGCTTGCCAGCGGTCGGCGCATCTGCGCAGAGTCCGCCCGCGCCGGCAACGCGGCAGAACAGGATGATCGGGACGATGGACGACTTCAACGGGCGCCGGCATGCGGCGTAAGGCACGGCGCGGCGGCGGCCGGCAGCTCGAGGTGACGGTCGAGGCGCTGGGCGCCAAGGGCGACGGCCTGGCGACGCTGGACGGGCGCCCGCTGTTCCTCGCCCAGACGCTGCCGGGCGAGCGCGTGCTGGCGCGGGTAACGGGCGAGCGCGGCGGAGGCTTCAAGGGCGAGGTCATCGAGCTGCTGCAAACGGCCCCCGAGCGCGCCGAGCCACCCTGTCCTTTCTTCGGCCCCTGCGGCGGCTGCGCCCTGCAGCATCTGGAGGCGGGTGCCTACGCTACCTGGAAGCAGGACCAGCTCGCGGTGGCGCTGCAGCGCAAGGGTCTCGCGCCGGAGACACTGCACCCGCTGCGCCGGGTGGCGCCCGGGCGGCGGCGCCGCATCGCCTGGTCGGCCAAGCGCACGGCGCGCGGCGCGCTCATCGGCTACTACGAGCGCGAGTCGCACCAGCTCGCCGACATCGACGCCTGCCTGCTGGTGACGCCGGCGCTGGACGGTCTGCTGGCGCCGCTGCGCGCGCTGCTGGAGCGCCTGCTGCAGGTGCAGGAGGAGGCGCGCCTCACCGCGCTGGAGAGCGAGACGGGGGTCGACCTGCTCATCGATTCGCGCCACGCGCTGAGCCTCGAGGATCGCGAGGTGCTGGCCGCCTTCGCGGCGGACCATGACCTCGCGCGCCTGTCCTGGACCGACGGCCGCGAGGCACCGACGCCGCTCGCGTTCAGGCGCGACCCGCTGCTCACCTTCGGCGGCGTGCCGGTGCTGCCGCCGCCGGGCGGCTTCGTGCAGCCGACCGCCGAGGGCGAGGCGATGCTCACCGAGCTGGTGCTGGGCGCGGTGCCGGCCGGCGCCGAGACCGCCGCCGATCTCTATGCCGGCTGCGGCACCTTCACCTTTCCGCTCGCCTCACGTTTGCAGGTGTACGCCGCCGAGGGCGACGAGGACGCCCTGGCGGCGCTCGATGCCGCGGCACGCCGCTCCGATCGCGGCCTGCGGGTGCAGGCGGAGGCGCGCGATCTCGCGCGCTTTCCGGTCATGGCCGACGAGCTCTCCGGCGGCGACGTCGTGGTGTTCGACCCGCCGCGCAGCGGTGCGCGCGAGCAGGCGGCGGAGATCGCCGCCTGTGACGTGCCCGTCGTCATCGCCGTCTCCTGCAATCCGACGACTTTCGCGCGCGACGCCCGCTCCCTGGTCGACGGCGGCTACCGCCTGAAGGAAGCGACGCCGGTCGACCAGTTCCCCTGGTCGGGTCACCTCGAGCTGGTAGCGGTGTTCGAGCGGTAGCGGCGTCTAGCTCTCGCCGCTTCTCAGGCTGTCATCCCGGACAAGCGAGCGTCAGCGAGTGCGATCCGGGACCCATGGATCGGCCGGACGCCAAACGGCGCCATGGACCCTCGCAACAAGTGCGAGGATGACGACCGAGTTGGTAGCAGTATCGTGCGTGGGTACCAGCCCGAACCGTGCCTACCGCTCCGCCTCGGCGAGCACGTCGCGGATCGCCTGCACGGCGGCCTCGATGTCGGCGCGCGAGATGTCGATGTGGGTGACGGCGCGGATCGACGTGCCGGCGCCGCCCATGTCGACGCCCTTCTTCTTCAGTGCGTCGCAGAAGGGGTCGGCCGTCAGGCCGGTGCCGGCGATGTCGAAGAACACGATGTTGGTCTCGACCGCCTGCGGATCGACCTTCACGCCGGGCAGGTTGCGCAGCGACTCGGCGAAGAGCTTCGCGTTGGCGTGGTCCTCGGCGAGGCGCTCGATGTGGTGCTGCAGCGCGTAGATGCCGGCGGCGGCGATGATGCCGGCCTGCCGCATGGCGCCGCCGGTGCGCTGCTTCAGGCGCCAGGCCTCCTCGATGAACTCCTTCGACCCTGCGAGCACTGCGCCGACCGGGCAGCCGAGGCCCTTGGAGAGGTCGATCCACAGGCTGTCGAAGGGCTTGGCGTACCTGTTCGCGGCGACGCCCGAGGCGACGACCGCGTTCAGGAGGCGCGCGCCATCCATGTGGTAGGCGAGGCCCTGCTGCGCGGCGAGCGCGCCCAGCGCCTCGACGTCGGCGAGCGGCCACACCGCGCCGCCGCCGAGGTTGGCGGTCTGCTCCACCGCGATCATGCGGGTCTGCGGGTGGTAGCGGTCCTTGGGCCGGATCGCCGCGCGCGCCGCCTCGACCGAGAACTGCCCGCGGTCGCCGTCGAGGCCCTGCACCTGCACGCCGGAGAAAGCCGCCGTGCCGCCGGCCTCGAAGTTCAGGATGTGCGCGGTGCGGTGCGCGATGATCTCCTCGCCTGGCCGGCAGTGGATGTGGATGGCGAGCTGGTTGCACATGGTGCCCGACGGCAGGAAGACCGCAGCCTCCTTGTCCAGCAGCTCGGCGGTCATCTCGCAGAGCTTGTTGACGCTCGGATCCTCGCCGCGCTGCTCGTCGCCGACCGGCGCCTCGGCCATGGCGAGGCGCATCGCCTTGGTCGGTTGGGACTGGGTGTCGCTGTAGAGGTTGATGATCTTCTCGGGCATTAAGCTAGCTCTCGACCTTTCCTGTCAGGGCGCGCTGGCGCAGCAGATGGTCCGCCAGCACGATCGCCATCATGGCCTCGCCGACCGGCACCGCGCGGATGCCGACGCAGGGGTCGTGGCGCCCCTTGGTGACGATCTCGGTTTCCTTGCCGTGGCGGTCGACGGTCTTGCGCGGCGTGAGGATGGAGGAGGTCGGCTTCACCGCGAAGCGCACCACCACCTCCTGGCCGGTGGAGATGCCGCCGAGGATGCCGCCGGCTTTATTGGAGGTGAAGACGACGCGGTTTCCTTTCAGGCGCATCTCGTCGGCGTTCTCCTCGCCGCTCAGCGCCGCGGCCTCCAGGCCGGCGCCGATCTCCACCGCCTTCACCGCGTTGATCGACATCATCGCCTTTGCGAGGTCGGCGTCGAGCTTGTCGTAGACCGGCTCGCCGAGTCCGGCCGGCACGCCCGAGGCCACCACCTCGATGACCGCGCCGGTCGAGGAGCCGGCCTTGCGCACGCCGTCGAGATAGCCTTCCCAGGCCTTGGCCGTCTCGGCGTCCGGGCACCAGAAGGGATTCTGCTCGACGGCCTCCCAGTCCCAGCGGTCACGCTCGATGCGGTGCGGGCCCATCTGCACCAGCGCACCGCGGATCGTCACCGGCTCCGCCAGCAGGTGGCTCAGCACCTTGCGGGCGATGCCGCCGGCGGCCACGCGCATCGCCGTCTCGCGCGCCGAGGAGCGGCCGCCGCCGCGATAGTCGCGGATGCCGTACTTCTTCCAGTAGGTATAGTCGGCATGGCCGGGGCGGAACTTGTCGGCGATGTCGCCGTAGTCCTTCGAGCGCTGGTCCTCGTTCTCGATGACGAGCGAGATCGGCGTGCCGGTGGTCTCCCCCTCGAAGACGCCGGAGAGAATCTTGACGCTATCGGGCTCGCGGCGCTGCGTCGTGAAGCGCGACTGGCCCGGCTTGCGGCGGTCGAGCCAGTGCTGCAGCTCCTCTGCCGCCAGCGGAATGCGCGGCGGCACGCCGTCCACCACGCAGCCGATGGCGGGCCCGTGACTCTCGCCCCAGGTGGTGAAGCGAAAGAGCTCTCCGAAACTGTTGCCTGCCATCGGCGGAACGCCTCGAGGGGTGGGCGCCTCAGGACTGAGACGTGAAGTTCTTCAAAAGCTCGGCAAGCTGCGGCGCGGCGTCCACCGCCATCATGCCGACGACGTGGTAGCCGGAATCGACGTGGTGCACCTCGCCCGTCACCCCCGCCGAGAGATCGGACAGCAGGTAGAGGCCGGCGCCGCCGACCTGCGCGATGCTGACGTTCTGGCGTAGCGGCGAGTTCAGCTCGTTCCACTTCAGGATATGGCGGAAGTCGCCGATGCCCGAGGCGGCCAGCGTCCTGATCGGCCCGGCGGAGATCGCGTTCACGCGGATGCGCTGGTCGCCGAGGTCGGCGGCGAGGTAGCGCACGCTCGCCTCGAGTGCCGCCTTGGCGACGCCCATCACGTTGTAATGCGGCATCACGCGCTCGGCGCCGTAATAGGTGAGCGTGAGGATGCTGCCGCCCTGCTTCATCAACGGCACGGCACGCTGGCTGACGGCGGTCAGCGAGTAGCAGGAGATGTCGAGCGAGCGCAGGAAGTTGTCGCGGCTGGTCTGCAGGTACTTGCCCTTCAGCTCTTCCTTGTCGGCGTAGGCGATGGCATGCACCAGAAAGTCCAACTGGCCCCACGCCTTGCCGATCTCGGCGAAGACGGCGTCGATGGATGCATCGTCGGTGACGTCGCAGGGCAGCACGAGGTCCGCCCCGACCGACTGGGCCAGCGGGCGCACCCGCTTCTCCAGGGCCTCGCCCTGGTAGGTGAACGCCAATTCAGCCCCCTGTTCGCGCGCTGCCGTGGCGATGCCCCAAGCAATCGACCGCTCGTTGGCGACCCCCATGACAAGGCCGCGTTTTCCGGCCATTAGCGGTTGGGGCTCGGACATTCCCTCTCCTCGATGCAGGTCAGATTGAACAGGCGTTCAGGACGTGCGGCATCCTACACCAAAGCCCCCCCGGGTCAACGCCGCCCCCTCTCAAAATTCCCACATTTCCGCCAATTCCTCTTGTACAATGACGGGCCCCGCGCATGGGGGCCGGAGCCCGAGTCTCGCCATGAAGACACCTGATCTGCCAGGGGTCCTGCGCACCATCCTGCCCTTCGCGGCCTACTGCGGCCGCCGCTTCCGGTCCGACGGCTGCCTGCGGACCGCGACCCAGCTCAGCTATGCCTCGCTGCTCGCCATCGTGCCCATCCTGGCGATCTTCCTGGGTCTCATGTCCGCCTTCCCGGCCTTCGAGCGCCTGCGCGTCCAGGCCCAGGTCTACCTCTTTCAGAACCTGGTGCCCAACGCCGGCGTGGAGGTGAGCGACCAGATCGCCACCTTTGTCGAGAACGCCCGCTCGGTGACCGGCATCGGCACGCTGGCGCTGGTCGTGACGGCAGTGCTGCTGCTGTCGACCATCAACGGGGCGTTCAATGCCATCTGGCGGGTGACGGAGCCGCGCCCGCTGGCCGTGCGCCTCATGGCCTACTGGATGATTCTCACCGTCGGCCCTCTGCTGCTCGGCGCCTCGCTGTCGCTCACCAGCTATGGTGTGGTCAACGCGGCGATGGAGCACGGCGAGCGCGCTTTCGGGCTGACCCGCCTGCTGCCCTACCTGCTCGCCACCGGCGGCTTCACGCTGCTCTACGTCGCGGTTCCGGCGCGCCCGGTAGCGCTGCATCACGCCTTTGCCGGCGGTCTCACGGCGGGCCTCCTGTTCGAGCTGCTGAAGAACGGCTTCGGCCTCTACCTCCGGCAGTTTCCCTCCTACGAGGCGATCTACGGCGCGCTCGCCGCGGTGCCGATCTTCCTCGTCTGGATGTATCTCTCCTGGGCCATCGTGCTGTTCGGCGCGGAGGTCGCGGCCGCCGCGCCCGAATGGCGCCTCGTCGGTCGCCTGCGCCAGGGCAGCCGCGGGGCCGGGCCGCGCCTCGCCCTGGCGCTCGCGCTGCTCTACCGCCTGCGCAACGCCTCGCGCAGCGGGACGCTGCAGAAGGAGTCGGCGCTGACCCGGGGCCTGCCCGCCGATCTCGACCAGCTTTCCGGCGTGCTGCACGCCTTGAAGCAGCACGGCTTTGCCGGGCGCAGCGGGCGCCACTGGTTCCTCGCGCGCGACCTCACCGCGGCCAGCCTGCAGGATCTGCTGGTCGCTCTCGACCTGGCGCTGGAGCCGGGCGAGGGCTGGCCGGAGGGCGTTGGCGCCATCGTGCAGGCCGCCGGCGAGCTCGGCCAGGACGTGAGGGGCAAGAGCCTGGCGGCGCTGATCGACAAGGCCACGGCGAGCGAGCCACCCGACGGCGTCGCACGCCTGCATCCCGCTCCGCGCGACGAGCGCTAGCCGCCGGAGAAGCTGTCCTACCCCGTACCCCCACCCCCGCTCAGGATCTCTAAGATGGAACTGCTTCCTGTCCTGGCCTTCGCCGGTGTCGCCGCCCTGCTGGTCATGTCACCCGGCCCGAATGGCGTGCTGATCGCCAAGACAGTGCCAACTTCCGGGCGTGCCGCCGGCTTCGCCAACGTGGCGGGCTTCGTCGCCGCCTTCTATCTGCACGGCAGCCTGTCGATCTTCGGCATCTCGGTCATCCTCGTGCGTTCGGCCGAGGCCTTCTTCGTGGTGAAGATGTTGGGCGCCGCCTACCTGTGCTGGATCGGCTTCAAGGCGCTGCGCGATGCCTGGCGCGGCATCGAGACGGTGGCCCAGGTGGCGCCGGCCAGGCGGCGCCGGCACATAGCCCGCGCCTTCGCCGAAGGCTTCGCAACCAACGCGCTGAATCCCAAGGTGTCGATGTTCTACCTGGCCGCCTTCCCGCAGTTCATCCCGCTGGGCGAAGGCGCGGTGGCCTCGGCCTTTCTGCTGGTCTGCGTCCACGCGCTGCTGAACGCGGTGTGGTTCAGCGCGCTCATCCTGCTGTTCTCCCGCCTCATGCGGGCCGCACGCAGCGGGCGCTTTCAGCGCTGGCTGAAGGGCGTGACGGGGGTGGTCTTCGTGGCCTTCGGCGCCAAGCTCGCCGCGCTCAATCCTTGAAGGGATCGTCCGCTCGTGAGGCGTCGTCGCCGGTCGCGAGGCGGGCGCGCAGCTGGTCCTGCGCCGACTCCGGCAGCGCCTGGATGGCTTCGTTGAGGTCGGCCAGCGCGCGGCGCAGGCTGTAGACCTGATCGAGCAGGCGCAGCACCACCGGGATCGCGTCCTCGTTCACGCCCAGGTCGTTGCGCAGCTCGGCGATCAGCTTCACGCGCGCCACGTCGCTGTCGTCGAACAGGAGGTCGCCGTCGACCTCGACCGGCAGCACCCAGTGCTGCTCGATCCAGGCGGAAAGCTCGCTGGCGCCGATGTCGAGAGTGACCACGACCTCGTCGAATCTGACCGGCATCTCTCTCGCGCTCCCGTCGTTGCCTGCAGGCTGTCGGTCGAAGGCGTCAGGTCATGCCCGCCTTGCGCCGCGGGTCGTAGTCGTGTGAGCGGCCCCAGTTCTCGACGAAATCGCGCAGCTCCTGGTCCGGCCGCTCGGGCAGCATGACGCGCAGCTTCACGTACTGGTCGCCCACTTCGTCGCCCTCGCGCGCGGGGATGCCCTTGCCCCTGAGGCGCAGCGTTGTGCCGCTGTTGGAGCCGGCGGGAATCTTCATCGTCACGCTGCCGTGCACCGTCGGCACCGGCACGGTGGCGCCCAGCAGCGCCTCCTGCAGGGTCACCGGCAGCTCGACGTGAACGTTGTTGCCCTTGCGCTCGAAGAAGGGGTGCGGCTCGATCTGCACCTCGACCAGGGCATCGCCGGCCGGCCCACCGCCGACGCCGGGCATGCCCTGGCCCTTGAGGCGGAGCTGCTGGCGGTCCTCGGTGCCGGGCGGGATGCGCACGTCGAGCGTCTTGCCGTCGGCCAGCTTGATGCGCTTCTTGGCGCCCTTGGCGGCCTCCAGGAAGCTGATCGGCACGGTGTAGGACACGTTGGCGCCCGGCCGCCGCACCCGGCGGGTGCGCGAGCCGAAGAGGTCGGCGAAGATGTCGTCGACGCTCACGTCCTCGCCGAAGTCGAAGTTGCTGTATTTGGTGCTGCCGCCGCGCGCGCCGGCCTGGTTGCGGTAGAAGCCGCCCTTCCACGGCGTCTCCTGTCCGCTGGCGTCGATCTCGCCCTGATCGAAGCGTTTGCGCTTCTCCGGGTCGCCCAGGATGCTGTAGGCCTGGGAGATCTCCTTGAACTTCTGCTCGACGGCTTTGTTGCCCGGATTGATATCCGGATGCAGCTGCTTGGCCAGCTTGCGGTAGGCGCGCTTGATCTCATCCTGCGAGGCCGAGCGCTCGACGTTGAGCAGCTTGTAGGGGTCCTGCATCGGTTCTAACGGTTAACACCCGGAGTCGGGGGAGGGGGCACCCGCAAAGATACCCCCTCCCGCCGCGGCACCCAAGGGGTGCCTTCTTCCATGATCGCGGAGTCGTGGCTCAGTTGCGGATTTCCCAGGCGCCGTCCGGCTGCCGGCAGGCCACGCCATAGGCTTGCTCTTCCTTGCCGCCGATCATCACGGTCTGCTGGAACTCGCGGCAGTAGGCGCCGGTCGAGGAGGTGCCCTCGCGGGTCGGCGTCACGCTGCCGCTGTTGCCGGTGTTGGGATTGCTCCAGGTGATGGTCTCGCCGACCGGCGCGGTGGTGGCACGCTGGTAGGCGCCTTCCGCCTTCTGGCGGTCGACCTCGTCCATGGTGCGGCCGATCTCACTGCCCACGAAGGCGCCCAGCAGGGCGCCGGCGGCGGTCGCGGCGAGCTGGCCCGAGCCGCTGCCGAACTGGGCGCCAAACAGGCCGCCCGCGGCCGCGCCGCCCAGGGTGCCGATGGTCTGCTTCGTGCCGCCCAGGCTCGAATTCTCGCAGGCGGCTGCGGTCAGGGCGATGGCGGCGGCGGCGATGACGACTCGCAATTTCATTGGAATAGCCCTCTCAGAAATCTGGGTCCCCCGAAACGACGGCTCCCATTTCTAGCCCGGGGGAATCTGGGCTTCAAATGGGGCAAACCGATGGCGTGCGCCAGAGCGGCCGTGTTCTCCGCAAGGTCATACGCCGCAGGCGAAGGGACCATCCCCGACGCCCCTTCAAGCGCGCAGGAGCCGCCATCGGCCTGTTCCAGTCTGCGCCGGCGCTATATGGTGGCGCCCTGCGCCATGTCAACGCCAGCCCGGTCGTGATGATTGTATTAATAGGAAATAGATAAAGGTAAAGTTGTATGGAAATTCGATCGGAAAAGCCGGCCGATCCGCTCGACATCTTTGCCGCCTGGCTGAGCGAGGCCGAGGCATCGGAGCCGAACGACCCCACCGCCATGGCGCTGGCGACGGTGGGCGAGGACGGCATGCCGTCCTGCCGCATGGTGCTGCTGAAGGGCTACGACCCCCAGGGCTTCGTGTTCTACACCAACTACGAGAGCCGCAAGGGCCGCCAGCTGCTGGCGACGCCCAAGGCGGCCCTGCTGTTCCACTGGAAGAGCCTGCGGCGCCAGGTCCGCATCGAGGGCCGCGTGGCACCGGTCAGCGCCGAGGAGGCCGACGCCTACTTCGCCAGCCGGCCGCGCCAGAGCCAGATCGGCGCCTGGGCCAGCGAGCAGTCGCGGCCGCTGGAAGGCCGCTTCGAGCTGGAGAAGCGGGTCGCGCTCTTCGCCGCCAAGCACGCCATCGGCCATGTGCCGCGGCCGCCGCACTGGTCGGGCTTCCGCCTGACGCCCCGCCTGATCGAGTTCTGGCAGGACGGCGCCTTCCGCCTGCACGACCGCCTGGTCTACACGCGCGCGGAGGCGACGCAGGATGCCGCCTGGTCGACGGAGCGACTCTACCCGTGAGCGGGCAGGAGGGGGTTGGCGGACGCGTCACCGGCGCCGAAGCGGCGCGGCTGCTGCACCTCGCCACCACCGCCTCCGTGGCGACGGCCGGGCTGCTCATCGTGGTGAAGCTTGCCGCCTTCCTGCTGACCGACTCGGTGAGCATCCTCTCCACCCTCATCGACTCGCTGCTCGACGCCGCCGCCTCGCTGGTGAACCTCATCGCCGTGCGTCACGCCCTCGTGCCGGCAGACCGCGAGCACCGTTTCGGCCACGGAAAGGCCGAGCCGCTCGCCGCCATGGGGCAGGCCGCATTCATCACCGGCTCGGCCATCTTCCTGGTGATCGAGGCGGTGCCGCGCTTCTTCACCGCGCACGCGGTGGGCCACGGCACGATCGGCATCGGCGTGATGGTGTTCTCCATCGTGGCAACCCTGGCGCTGGTCACCCTGCAGCGCCATGTCATCAACCGAACCGGATCGCTCGCGATCAGCGCCGATCAGCTGCACTACACCGGCGATCTGCTGGTCAATGGAGCGGTCATTGTCGCGCTTCTGCTGGCAACCCAGCTCGGCTGGACCTTCGCCGATCCGCTGTTCGGCATCGGCATTGCCGCCTACATCCTCTACAACGCCTGGCAGATCGCCGCCGGCGCCCTCGACATGCTGATGGACCGCGAGCTGCCGGAGGAGGAGCGTGCCCGCATCCGCGCGGTCATCACCGCGCACGACGGCGTGCTCGGCATTCACGACCTGCGCACCCGCGCCTCCGGGCGGCAGATCTTCATCCAGTGCCACGTCGAGCTGGCGGGCGAGCAGACCCTGCTGCGGGCGCACGCCATCGCGGACGCGGTGGAGGCCGACCTGCGCGCCGCCTTTCCCGGCGCCGAGGTCATTATCCACGAGGATCCCTATCCGGCGCCCGACGGGGCCGGCGACGGCACAGCGGCGCAAGGCTGACCAGCGCCTTCGTCATGGCGGCCGACCTTGACGCAGGTCAATGCCGCACGCTGGAATCAGCCCTTCGATAGGGCGGTTGAACGATAAATCTCATCCTCTGACGAAGGAGCCAGTTATGGGTTGGGCCTCCATTCTCGCGGTGACCGACGGGGCCGCCGGCAGCGACGCGGCCATGGCCGCCGCCATCGATCTCGGCCAGCGCTTCGGCGCACGCGTCGACTTCCTGCATGTCGCCAACGATCCGCGCGATCTGCTGCCTTACGTGGGAGAGGGGATGTCCGGCACCGCGCTGGAGCAGGTCATGGCCTCGGTCGAGGCGAGCAACGCGCGGCGCCGCGACGCGGTGGACGCCAGCTTCAAGCGCCTCTGCGGCGGCATGGCGCAGGTCGGCGTTACGGAGACCGTGCCAGCCGGCAAGTTCGCCGTCTGCCTGAACGTGGTGACCGGCCGCCAGCCGGAGGAGATCGAACGGCACGGCCGCCTCGCCGACGTCATCGTCATGCCGCACCCGGCGCTGACCGAGGGCGACGAGTCGGCGTCGATGGACGCCGCGCTGTTCGGCACCGGGCGCCCGGTGATCGTCGCGCCGGCGGAAGCCAGGAAGGGCTTCGGCGGCAAGATCGCCATCGCCTGGGACGGCTCGCGCGAGGGCGCGGTTGCCGCCAGCGCCGCTCTGCCGCTGCTGAAGGGCGCCAAGGAAGTGATCATCCTCACCGCCCGCGAGGACGACGAGGAGGTCGAGCCCAGCGCGCTGGCCCGCTACCTCGCCGGCCACGGGATTGCCGCCAAGACCTGGGCTTTCACGCCGGGCAGCGAGGGCATTGCCGACAGCCTGCTGGGCCAGGCGAGCAACGCCGGCGCCGATTGCCTGGTGATGGGCGCCTACGGCCACAGCCGGCTGCGCGAGCGCATCCTCGGCGGCGCCACCGAAGGGGTGCTGCGCCAGGCCGCTATCCCCATTCTCATGATGCACTGAGGCGGCGGCACCGGGAGGTTCTTGTGACCGTGAAGAAGATTCGCCTGGAACTGGCGCGCGACCACGATTTTCCGGAGGGCAGCGCCAAGCGCGGCTACCTGCTGAAGGCGCCGTTGTCGCCCGAGGGGCACATCGACGCCGAGGCGTGGCGCCGGTTGCGCGACCAGTGCACGGTGACCCGCTTCTGGGAGGGCGAGGCCGACGAGACCGGTCACCTGCGCCACACGCGCGGCGGCCGTTGGGCGTTCCACTACGACGTGGCCGGCGACCCCGACGATGACGAGGCCGGCTTCCGCTTCGAATCCCATCTGTTCAAGGAAGGCGAGTACGTTTCGGTGCGCGAGCACGACGGGACCCTGCGCACCTTCCGCGTGGTCGAGGTCCGCTAGCGGGTTTGCCGCCCGGATTTTTGTAGGGGCGGCAGCCGCGGCGCGTTAGGATCGCGCCATGGACGCACCCCCGAGCAACGTCGCCAACGGGCAACGGCAGCGCCTCGTGCTGACCGGCGCGAGCCGCGGCATCGGTCACGCCACGGTGAAGCGCTTCAGCGACGAGGGATGGGAAATCATCACCTGCTCGCGCGAGGAGGTGCCGGAGCACTGCCTGCGCGATCCGAACTGGACCCACCACATCACCGCGGATCTCGCCGACAAGAAAGCCGTCGCGACCTTCGTGGCGGAGGCGAAAGCCATCATCGGCGACGGCCCGGTGCACGCCCTGGTGAACAACGCGGCGGTGTCCCCTAAGACGGCCTTCAAGGAGCGCCTCGGCTGCCTGAACGGCAGCCTGGACCTGTGGCGCGAGGTCTTCGAGCTGAACTTCTTCGCGCCACTGGCGCTCGGCCGCGGCTTCGCGCCGGCCCTGCGCAAGGGACAGGGCGCCATCGTGAACATCACCTCGATCGCCGGCCACGGCGTGCACCCCTTCGCGGGCTCCGCCTACTCGACCTCCAAGGCGGCGCTTTCGGCGCTGACCCGCGAGATGGCGGTGGAGTTCGCGGAGCTGAACGTGCGGGTGAACGCGGTCGCGCCCGGCGAGATCGAGACCGCGATGATCGGCGAGGAGTACGAGGCGCTGATCCCGCGCATCCCGCTCCACCGCATGGGGCGGCCGGAGGAGGTGGCGGCGACGGTGTTCCGTCTCTGCACCGCCGACTTCGGCTACGTGACCGGCACCGAGATCTTCGTTACCGGCGGGCAGCACCTCTACTGAAGGGAGGGTGGCCTCAGGCGAGGCCGTCGCGCAGGCGGGCGAACCAGTCGAGCCGCGCCTGCGTCTGGGCGATCTCCGAGTCGAGCCAGGCGCAAAGGTGGCCCGGCTCCTCGCCGTGGTAGCTGCGCAGGTCGAGCAGGCGTGCCAGCTCGCGCTCGCAGATGTCGTACAGCAGCTCGGCCTGGACGCGCCGCTCGGCAGGCTCCATGAGGTGCAGGAAGCGCATCTTGAGGGCGATGATCAGCTTGTTGAGGTCGCTGATCTGCGGGCGCACATTGGCCGACAGCAGGCGGCGCAGTTCGGCGCGGCCCTCCGGCGTCACCGTCAGCTCCTGCTCGTCGCCTTCGGGGTCGACGTCCGGCCCGTCACTGCCGCCGCGGCTCTCCACCAGGCCTTCGACCTTCAGCACCTCCAGCGGCGCGCCGACGAGATCGAGCGAGGGCCCCATGATGCGGCCGGTGAAGTGCCGCACCTCGCGTGCCAGCTGAGCATAGCTCATCGGCCGGCTGGCCAGCATGCCGAGGGCGAGCAGCCGCACGGCCTCACTGGGAATCAGCGTGTTGTCGCGATACATGGCCGCCCGAAGGTCTCCGCGTTGCGCTCAGCGGGGGCGGCAATCACCCCCGCATGGCAGCAGAATATAGGCGAGTCCGGGCGTCTTGTCCACAAAGATGCGAATCATTCGCAACAAGGCCGCCGGCCGGGCAGCCCGCTACTGAGCGGACAGGCCGCGCAGGCGCTCGTTGCGGCGGCGCAGCAGTTCCAGGGTGGTGAGCAGCAGGATGGAGATGAGCACCAGCAGGGTAGCGACCGCCAGGATGGTGGGGCTGATCTGCTCGCGCACGCCGGCCCACATCTGGCGTGTCACCGTGCGCTGCTCGAAGCCGGTGAGGAACAGCACCACCACCACCTCGTCGAAGGAGGTGACGAAGGCGAAGAGGCCGCCCGAGATGACGCCGGGCGAGATCAGGGGGACGATCACCTTGAAGAAGGTGCGCGGCGGGCTGGCGCCGAGGCTGGCCGCGGCGCGGATCAGGTTGCTGTCGAAGCCGGCCAGCGTCGCCGTCACGGTGATCACCACGAAGGGCGTGCCGAGTGCGGCGTGGGCCAGGATGATGCCCGGGAAGGTGTGGCTGAGGTTGACGCTGGAGTAGAAGAAGAACATGCCGGCGGCGGAGATGATCAGCGGCACGATCATCGGCGAGATGAGCAGCGCCATGATCAGCTTGCCGAAGGGCATGTGAGGCCGGGTCAGCCCCAGCGCCGCGAGGGTGCCGAGCGTGGTCGAGATCAGCGTCGAGAAGATGGCGATGATGAAGCTGTTCTTGGTGGCGTGGATCCACTGCGCGTTGTTCCAGCTGTCGACCAGCCAGCTCCAGCTCCAGACGTTGTTCTCCGGTGCCGCCATGCCGTTCGTCACGATGTCCATGTACCAGCGCCAGGAGTAGGCCTCCGGCTGCAGGGTGACCATCGCCTTGGTGTAGGTGAAATAGGGCTCGGCGTTGAAGCTGAGCGGGATGATCACCAGGATCGGCAGGATGAGGAACAG
>Ga0207773_100270_pt1 | contig 28878 bp, 28 predicted proteins | sample TtaePargueraPR_2_FD_187281 | JGI IMG/M metagenome (GOLD analysis project Ga0207773, IMG submission 187281) | Aerobic enrichment media microbial communities from Bioluminiscent Bay, La Parguera, Puerto Rico - Tt and M1 (3) (SPAdes) | ecosystem: Environmental > Aquatic > Marine > Unclassified ...
TTGGGCTCAATACTTTCGGTGAATTGGTATGCAGATTTTGGGAAGGTGGATGTAGTAATGAACACACCCTTTTTGGCTTTTTTGGAAAGTAATGCTCCTGCAAAATCACGTACTGATGAGATAGTCACAGCATCATTCCATTTCTTGGCCTGAACATAGATCATGTCTAACCCCAGTTTATCTTCCTTGATCACCCCATCTACTCCTCCATCACTTGATTTACCAATGGCCTTACCATCTTTATCTGGACCACCGTAACCCATAGCCACCAATAAGTCCACCACAATTTTTTCAAATTTAGCAGCTGTAACTGCAGGGGATTTTAGCTTTTCCAGGATATTGAAGACCAATTCCTCATTGATCTTTTTATAGGCCTCCAGAATCTGTTCGTCAGGAGTTTGGTCAATGACCTTTTCTTCCAATATGTTTTCTCCTGATTTTACCTTTTTACTACCGCTATTTTCTGCATACCATTTTTTGAACCTTGGTATGGTTTTGAGGTAAGCTACATCTATCCTATCTGCTTTTTTTTCCAATAGCTTAAGCCCTTCATCAGTGATAGTGTAAACACCTCTTTTGACTGTTTTCAATAACCCAGCCCGTTCTAAGTAGAATTTAGCCCAGGCTACTCTATTAGCAATTATTGCCTGAGCACCACTTGGGAGTAATTCCTCTCTTTCTTCTTGGGAAAGGTGAAACTTATCTGAGAGTTTATCTACTGCTACTGCAGCTGTATATTCATTTTTATCCGCTAAAAGTGTCAAGAGCGGTAACATTAGGGATTGGTAATCGGGAATATTAGTATTCATTTTAATATGTTTATAACCACTCAATATGATTATCAGAAATTAATACCTTTGGATCTATAGAGTTTAGAAACCCATTATTTAACAAGTATTTAAATTCTATTGATTCAGGAAAGTAAAACTTAAAAAGATAAAAGAGCAGAGCTTTTTCTTTTGAAGATATGTTATCTTCCCAAAAAGGGATCATTTCTTTAGATTGGGATTGGTAGATATTAAGAGCTAAACTTTGAACAGCCCTTTTATATAAATTAAGAAACCCTCCTTTTGTAAAGACACTTCCATCTACTGCTTTTTTAAGTTTCGGAACTAAAGCTTCAATGGTAGTAACTTGCACAGTGTCTTTTCCAAAGTACTCTTTTATTTTTTCATAGAAATGTTCAACAGCATCATCACCTTCTTTCCCTCGGTAGGTAATTTTCTTCTTTACAGATTCATATCGATCCAAAAAAGTATTTATTAACTCCATATATTTTCTATGGTTTCTTTCTTTTTCTAGTTCTCGGAATTTATGCTGCTCATAAGTGAAGGTTAATAGAAGAAACATTACACTCGCAATTGTACCGAGAGTAACTGAAAAACTGCTTACAAAATTGAAATATAATTCTGTTCTAAAACTACATGGTAAAAGATTTATAGACTGAGGTATAAAAATGGGAACTAAAGCAATTACAGCTAAAACAACCGCTACTATGACTATTATTACAAACCTTTTTTTCAATGATCTTAAAATTTATGGTTAGGAAGTAAATTACCTTTATTACTCAAAATCAGTTGACGTGCTTATTTTTGACTATCGCAATAAACTCCTTTTCCAACTCCTCCGCATTTTTCCCATAATGTGCTTCCCTATGGTGATTCGGGCAAAGGGCTATTACATTTTCAATGGTGTCTTTTCCTTCACTCGCAAGAGTAATGATATGGTGAGATTCTAAGTAAAATTCTCCACCAGCTAATTCAAATGGAGCCTGACCACAATATTCACAAACCCCACCGGCTCTCTCGATCACATGCTTCCTTACTTTGGGATCCCTTTTGAAGGTCATGTTGGTTTTGAGGGCCCTATCTGGGATTTCTTTGCCCAATGGAGAATTGGCCAAATCTGACAGACCATCTTTACTTAGAAGGTTTCTGTTATTGCTAATAAAATCTAAAAATGAAACCTCTTTCTTTTTTATACCAAGTATTTTGTCTCCTTCATCTTTGAGTTGCATCTTAATAAGATAATTGTCATAGATGGACTTAATACTTCTTGGTGAATCTCTAGGATTCTCGGCTATTGCAATCAGTCCAAACGCTTTATACCCTTTATGAAGACAGAGGTCTAAAACTTTCCTTTGGTCGTAATAGCCTTTTCCTTTGTAGGAGGCATGCTCATCATGAAGGCTCCAAACATTTCCCTCCATCATAAGATCATCCCAAATGGTAAATACAGCTATTTTGAGCTGATCATTTTTGGCACACCAGCCCCAATAATAGTTTTTAGGCTTCACATCTAGTTCCTCGAAAATTTTCATTCTTGTCTTTTTCATTTTGTACTATCCTCAATTATGGTGATTTCTTCCGCAGTAAGGTCATAGAGTTGGTAAACTAACTGGTCGATTTCATCTTTTATTTTATCTCTAATTGGGTCCAGTTGGTTTAGTTTATTTAGTTCAACAACCAAATCATTTATCTCTTCAGAATCAGTATCTTCTGGAATAGGAATATTTTTAATGTATCTCGACTCAAAACTAAACCACCCCCCTTTCATTTGAGTAGAAATTAGGCTTACTACCCATTGGGAGATTTTACTATTTAATATTGCTAGTAAGATATTAGGTGACACTTTACCATTGGGTATTATTCCATATCCACCAGAGGCACCACCAGTAAACATAAACTCACCTTGATGATCAAAAGAAAAACGAGGCGAAGGAGCTAAATCGGGGGTGAAAATTTTGGGTTGCTTAATAATATTTAATGCTTTTGGGTAAACATACCCATACCATTTATCGCCTTTCATTTTTCCATTTTCTCTATTCTCTAAATAGTATCTATGAATATTTAAATACTCCCAAGTTTTAGGAGCTTTTTCAAATAATTTATCTAGCGAAATTAATTGTCCCTCACTATAAGGAAAAAGAATCAGCAAATTTGAGGGAGTTAAAAAAAATGCTTTACTATTTCCTCCTTTTATAAGAGGGAATAAGAACTCTTTTTCTAGCTCGTATTCTTTTTGGTCATGCGGACAAAACACCTTAAAATGGGATTCTGTTTCAGTAATCTTTTCAAGGATAAATATCTTATCTGCACTTGTTTTAAGTCCCTGAAAAATCCTATCTGTAACAGTTTCTAATGTATTTACTTGATTCTTCATTTTTTCAAAAAGATTCGCTTCTCGCTCATCGAGGAATGCCCAATTATCATCAGTAAAAAATTCTATAGATGATTTTCGGAAATCAGCTTTAAGTAAGTCACTTATCCCAGTAGCATTTATTAACTCACAATATTCAATGATTCTACTTTTTATCTTGGACATAAAAAACACCCCTGTGTATGTAGTTGCGTCCTCAAATATCTGGTAAGCTCCAAAATGAATTATTCGTCTCAAAAACTCTTTCTGGATTAGAAATTTTCGTACAGCTTTCCCATAAGTTGCATTAATGAATTTATGAGGCATGATATAACTCATATCTCCTTTTGAGCCTACAATGTTATATCCTAATTCAATAAAAGGGATGTAAATATCATAATTACCCGAACCGGTTGATTGAAAGGCTTGATTCAAGAAATCAACTATGTTAATACTACCTCTTTGTAAGTCTTGGATTCTGATATATGGCGGATTCCCGATCACCACATCAAAGCCCACAAAATTCCCCTCATCATCCAATACTTCAGGAAACTCAAAACGCCATTCAAAGGCATTTTCATAGATTTTATTGTTTTGGATTTCCGTAATCTCTGAGCTGAGTTTGTCCAGCTCCTTTTCGATTTTTTCGATGCGGTTTTTGCGCTCTTTTTTCTCTTTTGCTGTTTGCTCGAATAGTCCTGCTTGTTGGGTTAGATTGAATAGTTCCCCGCCCAGTTTGGCCTTTCGCTTGATCTTCGGGTCGTTTTTGGCGATTTCAGTGCGGAAGTCGGATTTGATACTGTTGATCAAGGTTTCCATTTCCCGCTTTTCTTCCTTGTTAGCAGCATTGCGATAGGTATCTACAGCCACTTTATAGCTGTCGATGCTCCATTTACTTTTCTTAAGAGCATCCTTTAGGTCAGCATCCAAGGCAAACCGTGAAATCAGGGAATTGCCACATTTGATATTGATATCGATATTGGGCAGAGTTTCCAAATGTCCAGAGCTATTATAATAGGCATTTTTAAGAAGTTCTATCCACAGTCTAAGTCGGCATATCTTGACTGAATTGGGGTTGATATCCACTCCGAAAAGACAGTTTTCAATAATGGTCTGCTTTTCGTGGAAGATGGCCTTTTGTACCCTGGCACTTTCTGGATCATTGGGATTGTATTGATAGAGGGTTTCATCATCAGATAGCAGGTTAGTGATAATCAGCTCATCATTGACCACTTCCACACGGTATTCACTGAGTAGTTTGCCCTCAGTATCTTGAAGAATGCGAAGCTCATTTTTGATAGTGATGATCTCATTGAGGACAGATACCAAGAAGTGGCCTGATCCTACAGCGGGATCACAAACTTTGATGCCATCAATGATATTATTGGCCTGGGTTCTTGCAGTACTCCGTCCTTCCTTGTGATGGATGATCCATTGGTGCAGGTCTTCTTTGAGGTCTTCGAAATTGCTTGCTTCCCAACCAAACTGGTCGTTAAACTTCTGCATCACCGACCTACGTACCGTTTCCCTGGCCATATACATGGTGATAAAGCCTGGGGTAAAGAAGGAGCCATCCTTGTAGCCATTGATCTTTTCGAAGATCAGCCCTAGGACGGAGGCATTGATCAGCGTTTTGTTGTCTTCTTGGATATCCTCAGCCCCTTCACTGGTAAAGTCATAGGCATTGAGAAATTCAAAGAGGTATTCTAGTGCATTGATTTCACCAGTCCTACGTTTGCCCTGTTCAGTGCTGAGCACGGTTCTGCTGTATAGCGGCACCTTCCTTTCATCCCTAAGATTACTGACGAAGATGGTTTTACCTTCCAGTTCTGTAGGTTCGAAAAGAGAACTATTAAGATATGGGACGGTTTTGAACAATTTATGGATTTCCTCATCTCGGTTTTCTGGTTTCCGTGCCAGTACTTGGAAGAATAGGCCTTGGAGATCATCATAGTCATGGATCTTGTCCATATTGAGGAAGGCATATTGCTTGTCCCCTTTATGATAGCTTAGTAACTGGGCTTCGAGAAGTTTGAGAAACAGAATACGATTTACCCAAGTGATGCACAGTTCCAACCCTACACTAAATAGCCGTTCCTCTTCGGTTTCTCCATACTGGGAAGGTTTCTCCAATCTGTCAAGAGCGAAGATGCTTTTCAGTTGGGTGATGGTATTTTCTAGTAAAGAGCCTGTATTTCTGTTTTTGGGAGCTTTCCGCTCAATGGTCTTTTTGCTTTTGCCGACCTGTTCCAGACCGATGATATGCAGCAGCTCGTGGTAAAAGTCCTTGTTCAGACTATTACTGTCATTGGAAAACGGCAACTTCAGTAAATGCTCAGGAGCCAGGAGTTTGAACAATGCAATCAGCTTTGCATCGTCCCTCTTGTTGTCGTTTCGAAGTGGCTTTTCATATTCCCTGATATCAAACCGGGTCATTACCAGTTCCATATCTATATGCTGAATAATAGGAGAGGCTATTTCTTTATAAAAGAAATCAGTTGTTTTCCCCGAAAGCCTTCCTGCTTCGAAGTCCTGGAAATCCTTGACCAGTTTCTTATTCTGAGCAAAGGCTTTCTCAAAAACACTGGCATCAATGACATACCATTCATAGATATTCGTAATGATCAGGTTGCGGACCTCTAGGTTTTTATTGGTGATTCGCTCTCTCAGGAAATAAAGAATCAGTTCTTGAAAGGCTTTGGTATTTACTCCTTTTTCATGATCCCCAGATTCTTTTACCGAGAGCATTTCAGTTTTGTTGGTGGGCTTTTTAGCTTCCAAGATGACGCCTACATTGCTTTTGGCATTTTTTCCGTTATGGATGACCAAGTCATTTCTGCCTTTGGTATTGATAAAATACTCAGGAGCATAATAGGTGTTCTTCAAAAAGTCAGAAACCAAGTTCTTGTGGAATTCCTCTGATTCCCCTTCATTGATTTGGTCCAATAAAGTGATCAGGTTGGCCTTGAAAAGCTCGATCTGGGATCGGTTAGGCTTTACTTTAAGAAATGCTTTATTAAGCGCCTTGCGTGGCTTAAGAATACTCAGGTTCATGTACGCTTGGATTTATGACTAAAAATCCTTTGAATATCTTAGTTATTGGTGAATTATGCAATTCCTCACCTTTAGAGATGCAATTTTTCACATTTGAACATTTTTCAGTAAATGGGTATGCCCTTTTAAGCTAAATAAAGGGTGTTTTGGTTTAATAGAATGAAATGGTTTAAGATTTATGCAATCCCTCACCTTTAGAGTCTTAATTCCTCACTTTAAACAATTTCTGGAAATAGATATGTTCTTTAAGCTAAATGGAAGCTGTTTTGGGGTAGTAGAATGAAAAGAATTAGAGCTTAATGCAATTCCTCACTTTTAGATTTTAATAGATTAAAAGAGTGATTCAAAATGTTGATTTGATTGGCTTTGGTCAAAATCCATTTAAAGACTTCCTTTCCAAGGTGGGAACATTTTTTAAATTAGTTAACTCATCACTCGAGGGATCTTGGATCTTTCCCTGCTTTTCCCATCCTGCTCCAAATATAAAACCTAGCTTCTTTTTATTCAGTTTCCACATCATGGAACAGTAGCTTACTTTAATGCCCCCGAAATTTCATGAACAAATGCCTTAACATCTCCTGAATAAATGACGGCAAGTTTATCTCTTAGCCATGGGAAGTCTTTTAAATCTCCTAGGTCTATATCAAGCCAAACCGGTATAATAACTTTTCTTTTTTCATAAACCTGTCTATTAACTAGAGATTGCAATTCATACCGAACCCAGCCCTCGTTTTTTAGAAAAGCTTTGCTTAGAAAAAGTAACCCATTATCACATTGGTTTAATCCTTCAGTTATTTTTTCGAAAATTGAATCTCCAGGTTTAATAGAAAATTTATCATACCATACGTTGAACATTCTCCTCGATAATTCCCTACTCACCTTTTCCACAACTTTTTTATCAGAGTGATCATGACATAAAAAAACTTTTTTCATCTTAGTTTTATCTACTTTTTTGTAATCTTGAGTTGATCTAATTGTTACATACAAAGGAATATTGTGATACCGTAAATTAAGTTGATCCAAATGTTGATATAATTCCTTCTTCTCCCCAATTATTTTATCACATTCAATAAAAATTCTACCATTAAACAGCAGATTATTTCCTTTATATATCCTAGAAGTATCCAGTGGATCAATAACCTCAATTTTTAAATTTTTAAATTCCTCTTTTTCCAAATACTGATTGAGTAAATAAGGTACATTGGACAACTCTTCTTCCCCAAATTCTTCAAATATAATTGCTACTTGCTTATATAATTTAAATATATTAAAAGCCGTAGCTACTTTAAATTTTTTCACTCTATTGTCCTGAAATACCATGTCATAGTTATGATTGGTTACCATAGAAAAACCTTCATCTTTAATTTTATGAATATAGTCACTAAACCGATCATGAATTTCTTGCAAAGTCATATTTTAAATAAATTATATGGAAATTTAGGAATTTCAATAAACTAAAATACGGAAACTGGCATTGATTGATTTGGTCTGATTATTGGCGAAAAATACAAAAATTCAGCATTTTCCTTCGTTTGATTTTAAATCCAAAAAATAGCCAAAAGTATTCTTGTATTGGTTTAATTCTTTATCAGTCAATTTTGATGACAGAGTTAAAAATCCATCTGCTAATAATGGTGTGACACCGGTTAATACTGAAGTCAATAAAGGTGAAAGGCCTTCTACGTAACTTAATCCAGCAGTTAGTGTCCCCGATAATCCCAAAATTGCAATCCTATTAAATTTCTGTATAAAAATATTTGTTGATTCATTATTATATTTATTAATCGTGGGAAGAATATTTTTATTTAAATATTCCTCAATTTCCTTATCGGGAACAGAGTTAGGTTCAAGAGAATATAGAGAATTAAATCCTGAAAAAAGTTCCTGCCTTAAGCTATATAGCTTATCGAATTTTTCTTCCTTATACTTAATGAGTTTCGCTTTTGGAATTCTTTTTATCTCACGATCTGGAATATAAGCAATCGAAGTTTGCAGCAAAAGTTGACAGAGTTGAGTCAATTTTTTATTTTTAATATTGTCCCAGCTTTTAATAAAATGGTCGTCATTTGTGTTAGACGCCTTTTTTACCTTGAGATTATAAAAATCATATATGTTTCTGTCAATAAAAACTGGAATTAGATCATGTGTTCCGCATATTGCTAATCTTTTTAAAACTTTTGCAACTATTGAAAAGTATTGACCTTCGGTATTATATTGGTCTAATGTAGAATCTGAATAAGGCTTATTGTATGAGGTTTTGGGGAATAATTTAACATTTCCCGGTAAAGATAGTTCAACCCACCCTTGTCGTATCATCCCGTTTTTCATAGGTTTAGGTTCGGTTCTATCAATTAATTCAAAAACAGAATCAAATAAATAATGATCACCAATATCGTTATCGTAGGCAATTTTTAGGTTAATACTATTTTTTAAATTAAAATCCCCTTGATCAGGGTCAATTACATTTAAATATCTCTTACAAAAAACACTATCAAATTTATCCAACAATCTTTCTTCACTTTTCTTATAGGCTTTCCCGTTAAATAATGGAACTTCAGTAGGAATGATGTGCTTTCTCTTTGAACCCTCATGAATTACACTGGAAAGGGCCAAACTACCTTTTGACATAGTAGGTTTCTCTAGGTGGGAATTATTTTTCATTACTTGAAATCCATCGGAAGATAAAATTTTTATTCTATCATCTAAAAATTCATATGTATAACAAATAGCTCCTTCTTTAAAAAAAGTCAAATTCTGCCTTGGATCAAGCAAATAAATTTCGTCAAAAATAAGCAAAAGCCTTTTCAACTGCACTTCCGTTAATGGCTTGTGATGAACAACCAAACCTTTGATACCTCTTTCAATGTCTATTTTCATAAAATAAATAGATTATTATTAAATCAAAATGGTTATTTTAAAGATAGAAAAAGTTATTTACTTTGAGTTTTTTTCCTTCTCCTCCTTCTTTTTATTTCCTCTTGATCAAAATCATAAATCCACTCTGTATTCACATTTGGCAAGAGTAGACTAAAAATTTCATCTGCAGCAAAGGTAACTTTTGGCAAAGAAGCAATTGATGATTTCTCAATGCGCATTTTCCTTTCTTTTTCCTCTCTCTCCTTTCTAGTCTCATTTTGGAAATCAAACGTCTCCACCATACCCCTTGAGTATCCAAACATCCGGTCAAAGATTCTTTCAGACGCTTGCCTTGAGCTGTTTCGATAAAAACCACCCTTAATAGGCCCCTTGGTGGTATTAATATGATTAGTCCATGGAGAAATAGAATATCTCATTTCCATATCCATTCGAGAAACTATCACATGAACATGCCAATTTAATCCAGACTTTTTGGCTCCTGTCTTTTTATCAGTCCTGAACTCCTCGATTTTTGCGAAGTAAACCAGGTCTTCACCAGTTAACCCCTTATTAAAATTCCTGGCATAAGAATCCATATAAGCCCTAGTGTAATCCATAAGGCTTTTCTCACTTGAATTTATATGCCTCAGTTCTTTTTGGGAAGGACTTATTACCAACATGTAATACTTAGCCTCATGTTTCTTAAATTTCTTGTGGTTACAGTCTATTTTCTTAATAACCTCATCTGGATTGATTCCTTCACGATTATGGGAAAAAAAATACCGCTTAGAATCAGGCTCTTTTTCTTCATTCTCTTTCTCTAAATAGGTAACCAATTTTGAACAAGAGCCTTTATTTTTTTCACCCACTCGCTTGCCAAAGTCAATAATCATGAATTCTGAATTTTAAATAAGTGCTTTATTTTTCGATATTCTTCCAGATAATTAATCAAGACTTTTCGGAGTGAGTCCGGCATTAGCCCTTTACCTTCTTTTATCCCGGGGTATTTTGAAAGAAGGACCTCATTAAACTTTTGGCAGAGTAAAAACATTCTCCTACCATATTCTCGGTAATTCTTAATCTTTTCGTCTAATACATCATTCTTACTTTGGGTAAGTTGTATTGACAACCTATTAAGGATATTGGTTAATTCCTTTTGGTTATCATAGACCGCTTCTGATAATCGAATGTTTTTTTCTGCCTTAATTCCCATGGGAGAGAGGTGTTGGTTTTCAAAATGGTGGATAAAGGACTGGAAGTCCTTATCTAATTTCTGAATGCTATCCGCTATCTGGTTTCTTGATGCATACCGGGGTTCAATCCCCATTCTGGAAATACCTTTGATGCACTCTTCTGCTAATTTTTGTTTGCTTCCTCCGAATTTTTTGGACATTTGATCCAGCAATTCGTGGGTTTCAATATTTAATCTGATAGTTTTATTACTCATTTGTTTGTCATTTATTGACCCGGGTTAAAGTCTCGGTTTCAAACTGTACACCAATATTCAAAATGAACTCCTCGAAACTTCCGATCTATCGCTCTGCGTAGATCCCACTTGCTAGTGTACAGTTCATCTTATTTACACACATTGCGGGGGTCATTATTTTCTACAAGGCACTTATTGGGATGGATACAATTTTTGAAACTTTGCTTCTGGGGGAAAAAGAATTAGAAATCTATTAGCTGGTTCGAACCCTTCGTACCATTCGAACCAAAAGTAAAAGTTCGAACGGTACGAAGGGTTCGAGTTAATTCACTAATCAGTGCTGTCAAATTTTTTAAACCATTTTCTGACTGCTGCTTCTGACACTCCAAGTTGCCTTGCAATTTCACAATTTGAACAACCATCACCTCTTAATTTGGAGGCCAAGTCATACTTTTCTTTAGTATCTTTATTGGTAAGCTGTTTAATATGATCAGCCTCATTTCCAAATTCAAGAAACTCAAACCTGGTAAAGTTGGTAGGCTTATTAAGTATACACACAATTACATTCTCAGCGTCATAGTCAAATCCTTTGGCTCGCACCTTTATCTGCTTTAGATACTTGATGCTTGAATCCCTTTGACTTTCACCAATGGCAAAAGCGGAATCAATAAAATTACTGAAGCTTTTACTACCTAAAATATCATTGCGGGTAATGGGAGTATGGGAACTTCGCTTAGGCGTATGAGTAAGCAACAAGATCGAACAATTGTATTTCTTGATGAGTATATGAAACCTCCGTAAAAAAGGAGCTGTATCCTTTGCTTTCTCGTTGTCAGATATGAGGTAGGTAAGATTATCGATGATCACTACTTTGGTCCCGCTAGATTCGATCTGGTTCTCAATTTCACCCATCAAAAACTCCTCATAGGTTTGGGAATCGGAAATAAACCCCGATGGATTGATTTCAACTCTAACAAAATTATCATCAAAGCAATAATGATTTAGGAAACAGTCCTTTGTGGCATCCTGCTCTGAATATCTGGACTCAAATTGCTTATCGGTTAATTCCAGATCAAAATAAAGTACCTTTTGTTTTTGGACACCTAATTGAAGTCCAAGTATCCTTTCACCCTTACTTATGCTATTGGCTATTTGTACTGCTAGAATAGATTTACCTTGATTGGTATCCGCAAATAGGATGGATAATTCATTTTGAAACCAAAACTCACCAAAAAGCATCTTTGGAATTGGTTTGGTTTTGGCCCCTTCAATCCATTGGTTAGCCGTTTTTGCTATAAATAAGGCATCAGGATCATTAGGTAATTTTTGATCATTCTTTGGAGGCTTCTTCTGATCATAATAATCACCAATTAATTTTGGATAAACAGAATCTTCCTCCTTGGCCTTGTTAACATGGCTATTTTTTTCCATTTTTGTACTGATCAATTATTGAAAATCATTGATAAAAAGGAGTTTTGAATCATAACATTAACTCCTAAATTAAAAAGAGAGGACCCCCATCCTCTCTTTTTTGTTTTTTTACTGTAATTCACCTGCAAAATAATTATCCACTTCGCTCACATGGATATACCTTCTTTTTCCTAAAAATTTGGACTTGAATTTTCTTCCTTTTGTTAAGGCGGCCTCTTCCATCTTTGAGATTGAATAATGGGACCTAACCCCCGTTGCTTCCATAAATTCAGGAAGTGAAAGCCATTCATCTTTAATTGACTTTACATGGTCTTTTTTCAGACTGGCTATTCCTTCCTCAATCGCTTTAAGTCTACGCTCTAAGTTTTCAGGATTAATTACAGGAATTTGCATAAAAGTATCTCGAATCATAACATTTTAAGTTTGTTTGATTCAAATGTATATTAATAAATCAAAAATCGCAACTATAGTTGCGATTTTTGATTTATAAGCCTCCTTACTGCATTATCTAGCTCACTATCAAATTCTCTTTTAAAAAATGAAGTAGTATCGTTATTTGTAAAACGATATTCCAAAAAGCTTATTTGATCTAATAACTGTTCGTCTAAAAATTCCAAGTATTCTTTATATCCCGTAAATAATTTTTCGAAGCCATCTAACTTCCATATTTCATCAAAAACACTTGGGGATGCAAATTGAAGAAAATTCACAAATTTCATCAATCCGCATTTATCCATAATATCGATACCCAGAGGAAGTTTATTCAATAGTATTTTTTCTACATAATACTTTTGGGGAAGAGAATTGAAGTAATTTTCAACATCATCCATTAAATGATAAATTAAAGGTTTGTTAAGTAACATTGAAGGCTCAAATACAAGCCCTAATTCATCTTCCATATAGCCCCTTAGATTCTCAATAAAGGTCTTTTCTTGATCAATGCAGTTACCCAAAACTTCTTCATCTGACCTAAGCAACTCAACGTTATAAGCTCCACTATTGGCAAATCGCATAGCATGGTGCGCAGTATAAGTTGTTCGCTTTTCCTTATATCTTATAAATACATACAAAGGAAAACCCGTTTGGGATTTCCCAATTTGGGCTAGGCTTTGCCCATGGTAAAATTTTATGGTAAGCTTACTTTTCTTTTTCATCCCTATTTTGCTCAATAAAATTGAGTATCCTATTGTATGTATTCAATGTTTTTCTTTCTGTATAGTGCTTCTTTACTACTGATCCTGGTGAATGGCCAAACATCATCTTAATATCGGGCTCTGGTAAGCCTATTTCATGTGCCCATGTAGCAAAAGTTTTCCTTGCTACTATAATCGTCAAATTATCCGAGAAATTGATTCTTTCCGAAAGCTGCTTTAGAGAAGCATTAAATTTCTGCTCGGAAATTAAAATTGAGGCAGGAAACACATTCATACAATCTGGACAATAATATTTTTTAAAGATTCTTTTAGCCGTTGAGTTCAAAGGTATCCAAAAATCCTCATTGTTCTTTATCCGTTTCCCATGAAGCACAATATACTCTTTGTCTAATTTTAATAACTTTTCATCAAAGGCCGTTTTTGAAACTAATCGTTTCAAGTCATTATAGTATAGGGATGTGTTGCACATAAATAGAAAAATATCGCGCGTGATTTCTTGTCGTCTTTCTTTTGGACTAAACTTTAAATTGATTAAATCTTTGTAATGCCTTCTGTTTAAGTAAACTATCCTTTCAGCCCTCCTGGTTGCATTGATATCTAAGTTATCAAAGTATCTGGTCTTAAATGCTATTTCATACTGATCACAGTATTCTGCATATATCTTGCGGAGTTTCTGAACATATTTCTCAAAAGAATTGTCCTTTAAATTTTCACTCTTCAAAAAAGCAACAAAGCTTTTAACAAACTCCTCGTTCAAATCAGACATAGTTGCATGGGGTCGAAATGCCTTTAGTTTTTTGATCGTTGTATGATATACTTTTTTAGTGTTTGGCTTTAAATCTGAAGATCTGTCGGATTTTAAATAAAAATCAAAATAATCAGTTATACTGTCGCTTGCTCCTGGTGCCAAATCTCCTGACACACCATTATGCCTTTTGCCAAGATACTTTACTTCGTATACCTTCTTAAGCTTTTCAGCGGTTATTACCTCATTCCTCCTGTAATAATCTTGAATGATTACTTTCAAATCATGGATAGCTTTTGCTATCTCTTGATTATGGGATTCGAAATATGGGTAATTTTTATTCACCCACTTTAAAGGCCTGCCAGTCCAAGCTTTTTTTGGAATCTTTTCTAAACCTAAATTGATATATTGTCTTACCTTCTTATTAATACATATAAAAATAGCCTCACCTTCTCTTGAAGTTTTCCCTTTTGGATTCAAAACGGCCCTAATTTTAAAATCAATCATAATGAAAAATAGACAATAAATAATAAGGGGACAAAAAAGGGGACAAAAACAACGGTATTTATTAGGATCAAACAAAATAAAAAACCTCTAAACAGGCCTTATTTAGAGGTTTTAGAGTGATTTTGAATAATTCAAAATTGAAGTGTAGCCTCGACAGGAATCGAACCTGTATCTAAAGTTTAGGAAACTTCTATTCTATCCATTGAACTACGAGGCCAGAAGTATAGTTTGGGAAACAAACCGGAAAGCTTTTGTCCTAATACAAAGGCGATGCTTTTACTCCCCAATTTCGAGCCGCAATTTAAAACATATTTTCTTTAAACTACAAATATTCCACGCCTAACTTGTTCTTTTAAAGATAAATCCGCTATCTTTGCAGTCCAAATTTACGATGGACGGGATCCATCAATTAACTAAATATCAATATACTATGGCAGTAAAAATCAGATTAGCACGTAGAGGTAGAAAAAGAATGGCCATCTACGATGTAGTTGTAGCTGATGCAAGAGCTCCACGTGATGGACGCTTTATTGAAAAAATTGGTTCTTATAACCCGAACACTGACCCTGCTTCTATCAACATCAACAATGAAAGAGCACTTCAGTGGTTGCTAAACGGTGCACAACCAACCGACACTGTAAAAGCGATGCTTTCTTACAGAGGTGTGTTGCTTAAAAAACACCTTCAAATCGGTGTACTAAAGGGTGCTATCACTCAGGAAGAGGCTGACAAAAAGTTCGAGGCTTGGTTAGAGCAAAAAGAAGCTGCTATCTCTGGCAAACAAGATCAAATTGCTAAGGCCAAAGAAGACGCTCGTAAGAAAGCACTTGAAGCTGAGACCGCTAAAAACACAGCCCGTCTTGAAGCTATCAAGAAAAGAGAAGAAGAAGCTAAAGCCGCTGCTGCAGCTGAGGAAGCACCTGCTTCTGAAGATGCTGAGGGAGAAGCTCCAGCTGAAGAATCTAGCGAAGAAGAAAACCAAGGTTAATTGTACGCCTTTCCATGAACAAGGACAACTGTTTCCAACTAGGCTACATTTCTAAAGTTCATGGACTCCAAGGGGAAGTGGTGGCTGTTTTGGATGTGGATTATCCCGAACATTATGAAGACATCGAGCATGTCTTTCTGGAAAAAAACAACCGATTGGCGCCCTACTTTCTAGAACATTTTGTCTCTCAGCCCAATGGACGCTTTCTAGCTAAATTTGAAGGCTTCGATGACCTAAATGCCGCAGAAACCTTAGTAGGATCTGCCCTTTACCTTCCCTTGAAAGACCTTCCTGATTTGGGAGAAGATCAGTATTATTTCCATGAACTGGTTGGTTTTGAAGTGGAAGATAAATCCAGAGGAGCTATAGGAAGCGTACAAGTAATATATGACCTTCAGACCCAGTATTTGATTGGGCTGGACTACCAAGGGAAGGAAGTTTTGATCCCTATACAGGATGATATCATTCTCAAGGTAGACAAGGCAGCAAAAAAAGTTTTCTGCCGTTTGCCGGAAGGCTTACTTGAAATTTATTTGGAGGATTAGTCCATGCAGATCGATATAATTACCGTGGTACCGGGGCTTTTGGAAGGACCTTTTTCCCATTCCATTCTAAAAAGAGCGGAGGATAAGGGATTGGCCAAAATCCGAGTACACAACCTAAGGGATTATGCCAGCGGCAAACAGAAGCAGGTCGATGATTATGCTTTTGGAGGTGGCGCAGGAATGGTAATGATGATCGAACCCATAGCAAAGTGCATTGAAGCATTGAAAAGCCAACGGGAATACGATGAAATTATCTATATGACCCCTGATGGGAAACCTTTTGATCAGCAGATGGCAAATTCCCTGTCCCTAAAAGGCAATCTAATGGTCCTTTGTGGTCATTATAAGGGAGTGGATGAAAGGATAAGACAAAAATATATCACCAAGGAAATTAGCATTGGGGATTTTGTCCTTTCCGGAGGAGAGCTAGCAGCTGCCGTATTGGCAGACGCAGTAATCCGATTGATCCCTGGAGTGCTCAATGACGAGACTTCTGCCCTTACGGATTCCTTTCAGGACGGACTGCTGGCCCCGCCGATCTATACACGTCCCGCAGAGTATGAGGGTATGAAAGTACCGGACATATTACTTTCAGGACATAACGAGAAGATCGCTAACTGGAGGTTTGAGGAATCGGTTCGCCGCACAAAAGAAAGAAGGCCCGACTTATTGGAAGGCAAGGATCTTGAAAGCAGCGATAAACGTAAATAATTGATAATTAATTGAATAAAAAAGATAATTGCATACATTTGCAATTCGAATTTGCGATAAGCACATAAATCATAAAGATATGAGCGAACTACTTAAAATTGTAGAAGAGGAATACAAAGACGTTAGATCTAAATTCCCTTCTTTCAAGTCAGGGGATACCATCAATGTTCACGTAAGAATTAAAGAAGGTAACAAAGAGCGTATCCAGCAGTTCCAAGGTACCGTAATCCAGAGAAAGAACGTTAACAGTAACGGAGAAACTTTCACTGTAAGAAAAATTTCTAGCGGTATCGGTGTAGAAAGAATCTTCCCTATCCTTAGCCCAAGCATCGAAAAAATCGAACTATTGAGAGCTGGTAAGGTAAGAAGAGCAAGACTATACTACCTAAGAGGTCGTCAGGGTAAAGCTGCAAGAGTAAAAGAGAAAATCACTGTGAAACATTAATCACAGTATCCAGCATAAAAAAAGGAGGGATTAGCCCTCCTTTTTTTATTTTATGCTTTATTCGTTGTTGATAGTTCAAAATTCATCAACACATGCCAGCGATAGTTAATTTTTTTAAGGAGGGCAACATTCTTCACTTCCATCTTTCCATAAAACCCTCTCTCTTTTAACATTGCCCAGCATTCATCGAAAAATTGTTTTTTCAGATCGCTATAAACAAGTGTCATATGAGGTGTATAGGCCCTATCACTTAACTCTTCATTTAGCTTCAGCTCTTTTCTGCAAAATTGGTTAAGCCGCTCCTGCATCTCAGGGAGCTCAGGACCATAACTTACACGGACATACATAATCCGCCTCCCAAACCTTCCTATTCCTTTAAATTCTATCGAAAAGGATCCTTGCCGAGAAAAAAAATCCCTTAAAAGTCCTTGAAGTTTGTCCTCTTTATATTCGTTCCATACAAAGGGCATTTTTAAGGTAACATGTGCAGGTGACTTCAATGCATGTTTCGCATTGTACTTTTCCTTTACAAGCTCTTTTATAGCCTTTGCTTCTTCCTGAATATTTACAGCAGGGACAATTGCCAAAAAATATTTTTCCAAGGATTTGGGCATGCTAATGACTTTTTATTTGCCTTTGTTTACCTAACAAAACTAACATTTTAACTCGGATTATATAGGGATAATCTTGGCGCAATGTAATTGAAGATCCCAGCTAGAGTTGGAAAGGGTTGAAGCTCAATAAAATCAGGCTGTTTGGAGAAAGAAGCGTTTTCCCTGACAGACATTAAGCTTTCTTCCTTTCTGTACTATCCCAAAAAGGCACAAAACTGCAGTGAAGCAGCTGATTTTAAAATGGTTTCAGCCGGCTGTAGACTCTCAGGCTTAAAGGGTCAATATCTTATTCAACACAATTATCCGTAATTGCTTTTGTAGCTCCACTGTATCGATTAAATTGTTAAAAATCCGCTAATCTCAAATTATGGAAAAACAAAACACTGCTTTGATAGGACTGGACCTTAGTAAAATGGACCAGGTTATCCTAGATAATATCCAAAAGGTCATCCAACTTTTAGACCTTAACAAAATATACTTCATGCATATTGCCGAGAATTTGGCACTTCCGGAAGACATTGCAAGTACTTATCCCAATTTGTTGGCCCCTGTAGATGAGAGCATCGAACAGGAAATCCAGAACAAAATAAAGGAATTGGAAATTCCTGAAAACGTCGAAATAGAGGTCACTGCTGAGGAGGGAAATCCAACAGAAAAGCTGCTCAGATGGTCAAAAATCAAAAATGTGGATTTTATCATTATGGGCAGAAAAACCGAATTGGAAGGAAGCGGTGCTCTGGCTAAAAGAATCGCCCAAAAAGCTCCCACTTCTGTACTGTTTATAACAGAGGATATCACCGCTAATAAGTTTCAGAAATTTATAGTTCCTATTGATTTTTCGCGACACACCGAAATGGTTCTCGAAAAAGTAGAAAAATTCATTGAGGGTAAGGAGAATGCCAAAATAAGGTATGTCCATATATATCAAGTCCCGATAGGCTACCATAAGACGGGCAAATCCTACGAGGAATTCGCCAATATTATGCTTGAAAATGCAAAAAAAGAATTTGATAAGCTGGTTCATAAGCATAAAATCGAAAAGCATCCTTGTGACTTTATCCTAAAAGGAAACAAAAATAATGCTGACCACATTCTTGAAGCAGCGATTAATCATTCATCAGATATGTTGGTGATTGGCAGTAGAGGCAGGAGCAATTCTGCAGCTATACTCCTGGGAAGCGTTGCAGAAAAGCTAGTTCAGATCAACCACAAAATCCCTATGCTGGTAGTCAAAATGAAAGGTGAAAACATGAGCTTTCTAGAAGCCCTTTTGAATGTTTAATGAAAAGTTGGGGTAGTAGTTAAGTTCTACTACTCTTTTTTTTCCACTTCTACATATTAATACACATTGTCCCTGTTTAGACCTAGTTCACCTATAGTCTTCATCACAATATTCATGTCCATCCACATGCTCCAGTTCTGTATATAAAAGTAATCCAAGCGCACCCTTGACCTAATTTGATAAGGCTTGATTATCTCTCCCCTGTATCCTTTTACCTGAGCCAAACCGGTAATTCCTGGTTTGATTTTATGGCGTGCATTGTATTTTTCTATCTGGGTCTTGAAGGTTTCATTCATGGGAACCGTATGTGGCCTTGGTCCCACAATGGACATATCCCCTATTAACACATTTAAGAACTGGGGCATTTCATCCAACGAGGAATTCCTCAAAAATTTCCCAATGCGAGTAACCCTTGGATCATTTTTCGTTGCTTGGTGAGTATCGGCATAGTCATTTGGAGTCATGGACCTAAATTTCAGGCATTTGAAGACCCTATTATTTTCACCATTCCTATGCTGGATAAAGAAAATCGGACCTCTTGACTCAAGCTTGATTAATAAACCAACTAATGGAATCATCCAACTTAAAACAAATAATACTACGATAAGTGAAAATACAATATCAAAAACCCTCTTGGTAGTTCTATTGATTAGGTTATCCAAAGGAATTGCATTGACATTGATAACAAAAAACTCACCATACTTAGAGAAGGTTAATTTTTTTTCAAGCTGCAAGTTTCCACCAGGAATCACCTTCACCTTAATATAATGCTCATCGGCAAAGTTGACGATTTTTTTCATGGTGCGAAGATCAAGCCGCTCATTAATATAAATCAGGTCAAGTTCCATCTCCTTTGCCTCTCTAAAAAAGTCGTCAAGATTCCCCCTCGTTTCCAAACAAGTAGTTACATCATCATAATATCCTAAAAAATTTATCCCAAAATCTCTTCGACTTTGAAAGACCTTTGCCAACCTATAACTAGTCCCCCCTTTTCCGATTATTACCGCATTCCTATAGTTCCCGCCACGGGATCGATATTGCTTAAGTGTAATATGAACCCCAACTCTGTAAAAGCTTAGCAGGGCCATCATCACCACCGCATCCACCAATAAAAATAATCTACTTAGTTGATAAGCCTGAAATGCAATCCACATAACTGATATTATAAAAAAGAACCAAAGTAAGGTTCCGAATAGCTTTTGAACGGTGAATAGGTAATCCGTTGTTCTTCCCACTTTATAATCCTTTCTTAAGGCAGCTAAAAACAACCAGGTAAATATATAAACTCCATAAACGACTGGGCTCATATACTTGACCTCAACATGACTGCCAACTATCCAGTGTGATAAAAGCAACGATAGTGCTATTATCAATAAATCACCTAGAAGAAATAACCATGGAAAGTATTTGTAAAACCGTCTTGCCATAAAAATTTGTTACTATGCTGAAGTTTTTGCTACGGTACAGCAATTTAAATACCAATTCTTTTCATTGTAAAAATTGCTAAGCCTCTCTCAAATAATTCTTTATTTTTGTAAAGGTGTTGTAAAATTATAAAAATTTCTTTTTTATTCAGCATTAAATATCCGTTAATACATTTATGTTTCTTTAACTTTCTTAGACTCATACACATAATGCATTTTTATGATTAAAAACGTAAAAAACCTGCTTGCATCATCAAATCATCCAAATTCACTTGGAATGAAATTCCGAAAAGCCCGATTCCAGTTCTTTGAAAAATTATTTTGGAGAAACTTCAAAGGACATTCTAAAATAACCATATTGGACTTGGGTGGAACTGAGGCTTTTTGGAAAGACCAAAAGCTGCTCTCCACTGGAAAAGTTGAGATCATATTACTCAATCTGTCCAAAGAAGCCGTTAGCACTCCACACATTAGCAGCATGGGTGGAAGTGCTACTGATCTTTCGGCATTTTCTGACAATTCCATCGACCTGATCTTTTCAAATTCCGTGATTGAACATCTCTATACTTGGGAAAACCAGGTCAAAATGGCAAATGAAATCCTACGGGTAGGAAAAAAGCATTTTGTCCAAACTCCTAATAAAGCATTTTTTTTAGAACCACACTATGCATTGCCTTTCTTCCAATTCCTCCCCAAAAAGTTAGGCTTTACTATCCTTACCAAAACCAAGCTAAGCAGGTTTAGAAAATGGAAAGACAAAGAAGCACAGCAGTATCTTGATGAGATCAGGTTAATCTCAAAAAAAGAAATGAAATTGTTATTTCCCCAAAGCAAACTGTTTCATGAAAAGTTTGCTGGGATGAGTAAATCTTTTATTGCACATAATCTATAAATAGACTTGTAATTTCTTCTCTATCTGATTACTAATTCTTCCAACCGTTCATCAAAACCCATAAGATTTTGGCAAAAACAGAACGAATTCTGATCTTTTTCAGTTAATTTTGCAACAATTTAGATTTAATCTAATTTCACCAATATGAGGACGGCTGATCAAATAAAAAAAGGGGAATTGGCAACTATAGATCGTATTTTGCCAAGTGAGCTTACACTACACTTAATGGAAATGGGATTTCTCCCTGGGAAAAAAATTTCACTTTTACAGCGTGCCCCACTTAAAGACCCACTTGCCTTTAAGTTAGGGAATACCGTCATCGCCTTGAGAAAATCCGAGGCAAAACTCATTGAAGTGACATTGGAAAATTAATTCTTTTATGCCTGAAGTACTTACTCCTCCAAAACAATCTACCTTTACTGTTGCCCTAATTGGTAACCCCAATGTGGGCAAAACCACCATATTTAATCGATTGACAGGGCTTCGCCAAAAAGTCGGCAATTACCCAGGCGTAACTGTCGATAAACGATATGCAAATATCAAGGTGGAGGATCAAGAAGCAACTATAATTGATCTGCCTGGCACCTATAGCATTTATCCAAACTCAGAGGATGAGGTAATTGTTCATCGGGTTTTAAACGGGCTGGATAAAGAAAATAGGCCTGATTTTGTGCTGGCTGTTGTGGATATGTCCAGTATGGAAAGAGGGTTATTTCTGGTAACGCAGATTATGGACTTGGGATTACCTATGGCCATAGTCCTAAATATGTCCGACACGGCACAGGAACAAGGCATAAAGGTAAAAAGCCATGCATTATATAAAGCTCTGGGCGTTCCCGTAATTCAGACCAATGCAAGAAGTAACCATGGCATTTCGGGCATAACTGACCTTATAAGTCAAAAAATGTTCGAAAAGCCAGCACCATTTATCAATATTCAAGACTTATTACCACAGGATCTATCTGAGCGCATCCTAGCTCGCTTTTCACTAGACAACACTTATCAAGCCTATCAGTTGATTCGCTTTCATGACAAAGAACCTGTTTTGTCATTAGAAGACAGTAGATGGCTTCATGATCAGGTTGAAACAGCCGATTATGATATCAAACAAACCCAACTTGAGGAAACTCAAAAGCGGTATAAAGCTATTCAAGCTGTTTTAGAAAGTGTTGTAGAAAAAACTGACATTGAACGTAAGCGGCTTACAGATAAGCTGGACAGCATATTTCTCCATAAAATCGGTGGTTATGTCATCTTTTTGGGAATCTTATTGGTTATTTTCCAAGCTGTATTTGCCTGGTCAGCAGTTCCGATGGACCTAATCGATGGCCTATTTGCCAGTCTTAGTTCATCTGTCGCTAACATCCTTCCAGCGGGAGTATTGACAGATCTGATCTCTGAGGGAGTGATACCTGGAATTGGGGGGATCGTTATCTTTATTCCTCAAATTGCCCTCCTATTTGCCTTTCTAGGGATTTTGGAGGATACCGGCTATATGTCAAGAGTGGTATTCTTAATGGACCGTATCATGCGTCCTTTTGGATTAAACGGTAAAAGTGTGGTTCCTTTGATTTCAGGTATTGCCTGTGCCATTCCAGGTATCATGGCCACCAGAAATATTGGAAACTGGAAAGACCGCTTGATTACCATTATGGTCACTCCATTGATGAGTTGCTCAGCAAGACTTCCCGTATATGTCATTCTCATCGGGATTGCCGTTCCAGAGAGCTATGTTGGCCCCTTTAACCTTCAAGCTGTTGCTCTTTTAGGAATGTACTTGCTTGGGATTGTAGCGGTACTGCTAACCTCATGGATTCTTAAACTGTCCCTCAATTTCAAAGAAAGAAGCTATCTGATGGTAGAAATGCCCCTTTTTAGGCTGCCCCGATGGAAGGATGTGTTGATTACAATGTATGGTAAATCAAAGACCTTTGTCTTTGAAGCAGGTAAAGTGATCTTGACCATTTCTATTGTACTTTGGGTACTGGCCTCTTATGGACCCTCAGGTGTAAGAGAAGAAGCCATCTCAGCCATTGAAGCCCCTGCTTCAGACGCTTCAGAAGAAGCCGTGGACCAGTATGAAAACAAGGTCGCCTCTGCTGAATTGGAATCTTCCTATATAGGAATAGCTGGAAAATTCATCGAGCCGGCCATCAAACCATTGGGTTATGACTGGAAAATTGGCATAGCATTGATTACTTCATTTGCAGCGCGAGAGGTCTTTGTATCGACGATGGCCACCTTGTACAGTGTGGGAAGTGATGTGGAAGATGAATTGACCATTCAGCAAAAATTAGAGAGTGAGGTAAACCCTGAGACTGGAAAAGCGGTATTTAATATAGCTACTGCCTTCTCACTGATTGTGTTCTATGCATTCGCCATGCAATGCATGAGTACTTTGGCAGTGGTATACAGAGAAACAAAAGGCTGGAAATGGCCATTAATTCAAACGGTATATATGACCGCTTTGGCCTATGTGTCGGCTTGGGCGGTTTATCAGTTTTTAAGTTAAAAAGGGGATGTTTGAAGTTGCAATTGCTGGAAACTGATAGTTTATTTATTCAGTTCAAAATAAAAAACAATAACCCGAGGCCATGAACATTTAGCCTTGGGCATTAGACGCAAAATAATATGTGGCAAGAAATTATCGTTTGGACTTTATTTGCGGGGATTATTGGCTGGAAGGCTTATCAGTACCTAAGGCCTAAGAAATCAGGCACAGTGGATTGTGGTTGCGGGAAATGTGACGCAGTGAAGGGAGGATTGAAAAATTAGAAGAACTTGTGCGCCTCGGCGTATTGGAAAATTGAGGAATTGGCTTCTTGATTTATTGACTTTTTAGGTGCCAATTGTGACGCATCATTTTCCTGCCAACCTCTGGAATACCTCAATATACTGGTCGGTCACATAATCCCAGTTATATTTTTGCGTAAGACCTTCCTTTGAAGTTGTTCTAAGTTGCATTAATGCTTCTGGTGATTGCTCTGCTTTATCCACAATGCTTTTCACAGCATCCCGAGACTTTTCAAAATACCATCCATGTTTTCCATTCTGAAGCATTTCCTGATTAAACGGGGTATCCAAAGCCAAAATGGCACAGTCATATCCCAATGCCTTTAGCATGGCCGGATTGGTGCCTCCGTATTCATGACCATGAAAATAAGCATAACAGTTACGGTACAGAGCAGCAAGTTCCTGCTGATCCTTCACATACCCCGTAAATATCAATCGATCGTCAGGTATGTTCTTAAGCCTTTCGGCAAAAGCATCCTTGTAGGGAACATCACCCACCACCACTAATTTTCTTTTGGTGCTCGATTTTGAAAATCCTTCGATGATCAAATCAGCATTATTATCCGGCACTAAACGGCCAACAATTAAGTAATACCCTTCTTTTTCCAACTCCCATTTATCGATCAATGTAGGATCAGCCTGTAAACCTGGGTTGGAACCGTAGGCAATTACTTGGGAAGATGCATTAAAAAGTTCCTGGTACACCCGTTGCATCTCATCTGAATCGTTGATAATCTGGTCATAAAATTTGGTTGCCATTTTTGATGCCCAAAAGAAATATTTTGCCCCTAGACCTTTCCACTTAGGCCTTAACCATTCCAAGCCATCCACATTTATGGCCGTTGGCTTTCGAAAAATCTTTGAGATAATGCCAAAAGGCCCATTGCCACTATTGACCACAAAAATCACATCCACATTGGAAAAGCAGGCGTGAATCATCGAAAAGAAGGAATGTGTGAGCTGGGTAAATGATTTGGATTCAATTGCCGGTGTGTATACCAGATCTATTCCGTTCACTTGTTTAGGACGATCTTTGAACAAGGCCCGATGGCAGTAAACAGTTACCTTGACCCCTTTTTTGACCAATCGCTCCCCTAATTCCTTAACCATGGTATCATATCCACCATAAACGTAAGGATAACCTTTTGCCCCAAATATGGCGACTCTGAGAGGTTTATTACTCATGTTTGATTGTTGTTGAATTGTTAGACTGAAAACTTGATAAACAGGGATTTGGGATTCGAATAATTGGAATTCGGACAATACGGGAACAGGAACTTTTCCGTCAAGATAATTTGATCCCTGAAGTCCCTGAGCTTGTCGAAGGCTCAAAGGGCCGAATGCGAAGTAATCTCATTTCCCGGAGTGGAGATTTGGGATTGTTTAACTGCTCAGGCTGCTTGTTTTTTAATCGGTAAACTGAAGAGCCTCCTTTAACCCTACGAAATCATCAGTTAAGCAGTTAAGCAAATAAGCAGTTATCCGCTTCCAGCTTACCATTTCTCAAGACTCATGACTCCTTACTCAATACTCCTCTAAACACCTCTCCCATATTATTGATATATGCTCCAATAGAAAAATGCTCAATGACCCTTTCCTGACTGGCACTACCTAATTCCGATCTGTGACTTTGATCATGAATCAGTTTGTCAAAAGCCTTGGAGGCCTCTTTGGCATCATCCCACGGCACTAAATAACCGGTTTCTTTATCAAGGACCATCTCAGTTGCTCCTCCATGAGCCGTGGCCACAACAGGTTTTCCTGCGGCCATTGCCTCCAGGACCGTAGTGGGTAAGGGATCAGGCAAAATGGAAGGGAGCATAAAGATATCCAGTCCACTCATGATACCGGGAATATCTGTCCGATAGCCCAAATCCGTCACTTTTCCTTCTAGCCCATTGGCTTTGATCTTCTCCTTTATCTCTTCATATAGATATTCATAGCCGGAAAAAGCGTCCCCCACCATTAAAAAATGAATATTTTGATGTCTACCAGCCAGTTCTTTGGCTACATCCAAAAAATAAGTCTGCCCTTTCCAAAAATGCACGCGGGCGATCATACCGATTAAGATGGTATCATCCGAAATGCCTAATTCCTTTTTCAGGTTGTAGTTGGCATTTTTGAAAGGTAGGTAATCAATGCCATTGTACAGCAATTGCATCTTTTCCCTACTCACATTACCATCGAGATTATCAAGTACTGCGTTGGAAACACATATAATTTTATCCCCAGTCCTACCTACATATTTCTCAACAAAATGCTTAAACCACTTTGGATTAACAATGATTTCATGGATGTGCCAAATATGCTTTATCCCCTTTCTTTTGGCTACCCATGCCCCTATCCAAACGGCAGCAGTATTGGAATAAATCACTTCAACTTCCTCCTCATCTACAATTTTACTGAGCTGTCTTGCTGCCAACTTTAGAAATTTCAACCTGTTCATAAGACCACTCGGATTCATGTACTTTCTCCTCATAATGCCAAGCTTGATCACATGAACCTCTACCCCCTTTTCGCGAAGCATTGCTACTAAAGGCCCCTCATCAGATAGCACAACTATAGGTTCAAACCCTGCATCCTCCATGGCATCCACTGACCTGATAAGACACCGGCTTGCGCCGTACAAATCTGATGAACTATGAAGAACCAATACCTTACTCTTGATCATTGTTTATTTGATCTCTCTAGATCTTTCGGGAATTCTACTTTTTATGATTTTTGCCGGGTTTCCTCCTACCACACTGTAGGGAGGCACATCCTTAGTCACCACACTGCCCGCTGCTACCACCGATCCTTTTCCTACTGTAACTCCCGCTAAAATGATGGAGTTCGATGCTATCCAACAATCATCTTCAATTTTTGCAAAAGACCTGGTTACACCCTGCTCGATCATTGGATGTCCTGGATCCTCAAAGTTATGGTTTTCAGAATAAATGCTCACTCTAGGAGACATCATTACATTATTACCTATTTCAATATAACCGGAACAACCGATATAGGCATAGGGTCCAATGCTGGAATTATCACCTACTTTGAGTCCAACTCCAGGTTCTCCTCCATATAAATTGGTAGGTCTGATGATAGCATAGCTGCCCACCGTCACCTTATCACCAAAAACAATGCCTTTTTGGGACAAACAGTTAATCTCGCAGTTGTCCTGCGCAATAAAATTTTTGCCTACCGATAAGTAACGTGCCTGACGAATGATTACCCGCTTTCCGATCAGCAACATCCCTTTGGAGGATTTGAACCATAATCTGCGAAAGCTGCCCCTAATGAACCACACTCCTATACGCATCATTACCCCAAATGTAGAAAGGCTATCCCAATCCTCATCGAAGCGGTCTGATAAGTCTAATCCGGTAACTTTGTTGATAGTTTGTTGGAGAAAGTTTGCCATTATGGACTATTGTATTTTCCTTCGAAGTTATTTAATTTTCATGGTTTTGATAAACTCTGAACAAATTACGTGAACTTAAGGGTAAATTTTTTACTCAATTTTAAAATTGTCCTCTACCATGAAAAATCACTTACCTATGGGAGGGAGGCAAGAGTAAAAATAAAAAACGACAATTAGGAAGTGCTGAATAACACGATTAAAGGCGCCTTACTTAACCCCATTTTAGTTTACAAAACCATCCATACTTTAGAAGTTGTTAATATTTGATCAAGATTTTATAGTTAATGTATAACTTATTTATCCTGATGATATCATATAAAGTAAAAAGGAAGCTTTTTTAATGAAGCTTCCTTTAATCGTTTTGCCGATTAAACCTTAATCTACCTTCGTATAAGTTTGAGGACCGATACAGATGCAAAAAGCATTTGGCGGACACATATCACTACACGGACCATAATCAAGGGTAAGTTCCGTACCTTGATTAGTAATCTCGAAAATAAGTTCTATTGAATCTATTGGTTCTCCATCATCATAATCCACCAATTCCTCTTCGGAACCACAATTTTCAGGATTGTATAATCTAACGGAGGCATTAAGTATTAATTTGTTCCCTGACCTATTATAGGTGCCAGATGAAATTCTATAATAACAGCTAAGTTCACCACTTTCGGCATCCCGGTTGAATGCCCTATTTTCATAGGTACCATCAGCCATGAAAGTATATGTTTCTACATAATATACTTCTTGATCATCACTTTCATCCTCTTTGGAAAGTTCCCAAGTGCCTTTGACGATATTTGGGTCGGTTTCTTCATCGCCATTCTCACAGGCTGTTGACAACATTAAAAAACAAGTAAGCAGAAAATAAATTACATTTTTCATGGCTTTTAAATAAAATGATTAAACATTACATTCCCTATACGAGAAACAGACAAATTTCACTACACCATTAAGAATTTCGAACAAAATATCATACCAATAAGGTACAGATGGTGACATCTAGATAATTTCATATTTTTAGGTAAACGAAAAAAAGGCACCTCTACGAAGAGCTGTCAATGATCACTCCTCAAAAGCACACATGTTGGATTCAGACCTCCAAACTAATTGGACATCAGTCATATCATTCATTTCAAATTCCAAGTCTTCCTGAACTTCCCCTTGGCAATTGTAAGTTACCGGTGCCCAGTTACAATTTGGGCAACAGGAACCAACATAGTAATAGAAGTTCCCTTCATAATATCCGCTTTTAATATAGCTATATTCCCTACCCATTTCAGTTGACTCCAACTCGATAACCAATTCTTTCATCCAGTCCAAATCCTCAGCAGGGTTCTGAACTCCGCAGGGTATTACAGTGGGATCTTCATCTACATTACATGAGGTCGACAAAACTAAAAAACAGGTAAATAGTAGATACAGCACATTTTTCATGGCTTTGAAATTAAGAGTTTAAACATTTTATTCTCT